>Ga0307374_10003468_pt1 | contig 26920 bp, 25 predicted proteins | sample OX3MG_FD_202532 | JGI IMG/M metagenome (GOLD analysis project Ga0307374, IMG submission 202532) | Soil microbial communities from Risofladan, Vaasa, Finland - OX-3 | ecosystem: Environmental > Terrestrial > Soil > Coastal area > Acid sulfate soil | place: Finland: Risofladan, Vaasa | collected...
GAGCCCGTCGCGCCGTTCGAGGACGTCGTGCGCCTGATCGACGCCGCGGGCACGGCGACGGCGGCGGCCTACAGCCGCAGCGACGTGGTCGAAGCGCTCCACGAGCACCAGCCCGCCGCGGTGGCCGTCTCCGGGGGTCGGCTCGTGGGGGCGGCGGTGGCGCGTGTGTGTGGGGCCGACGCCCATCTCCTCGCCCTGGCGTTGCACCCGCAGTGGCGCAACCGCGGCATCGGCTCGGCGCTGCTGCGCGAGCTCGACCAGGGGGTCATCCACCATGGCGCGCATCGGCTCCTCGCCCTCGTCGAGCCGGGGCAGGTCGGCGAGGTGGCCTTCGCCAACCAGGGCTTCACCCGCCTCGACGGGCTGCACCTCTACATCCGGGCGGCGTCGATGGTCCCCGAGGAGCTCGCCGTCGTGGAGCGCTACGGCGGGCACTTCCCCCCGCCCGGGCTGCTCGGATCGATGAAGGGGTTCTCCTCGACCAAAGACCTCCTCGAGCGCCGCATCGTGGCTCCCCTGTCGCACGCCGACCTGGCCGACCGGATCGGCCTCGTCCCGCCGGCGGCGGTGATGTTGTTCGGCCCACCGGGGACGGGCAAGACGTCGTTCGCCCGCGCCGTGGCGTCGCGGTTGTCGTGGTCGTTCGTCGAGCTCCACCCCTCGCTGCTCGGTCAGGGCTCTCAGGCCGCTGTCTCGCTACGCGACGCGCTCGACGACCTACGGCGCGTCGACCGTCTGGTGTGCTTCATCGACGAGGCCGACGAGATCGCCTCGGCGCGCGCCACCCGGCCCGACAGCCAACCGATCGTCAACGAGCTGTTGAAGGCCATCCCGGCGTTCAAGGACCGGCCCGGACGACTGATGATCATGGCGACGAACTCCATCGCCGCCATCGACCCGGCCATGCTGCGCCCCGGTCGCTTCGATCTCATCATCCCCATCGGGGCCCCCGACCGGCACGGGCGGGCCGAGCTGGCCGCCGAGTTCCTGCCGGCGTGCGATGCCGCGGACGTGGCGGCGCGCACCGAGGGCTTCACCCCGGCGGACTTCGCCCTCGCCGCCCAACGCAGCGCCCAGCTGGCCTTCGAGCGGGCATTGTCGGGCACCGAGGCTGACGTGACCGCAGCGGACTGCCTGGCCGCCATCGCCGCCACCAAGGCGTCGGTCAACGCCGACGCCACCCGGGACTTCGAGCTCGAGGAGCGCACCTACGCCCGCCTGTAGTGCCGGGGCCCGACGCCGCCCGGGCGCATGGCACCGACTCCGGCGACGTCGGAGACATGCACGCCGCCGCCCGGGGCGATCCTCGGACCCGGTCGTCGCCGAAGCCGACGACCCGCGTCGTCCACATCAGTAGCCGGGGGCGTGGTCCAGGATGCGCCGCGGGTTGTCCACGAGCATGGCGTCGATGTGCTCCTCGCTCACTCCCCGTTCGCGCATGGCCGGGAGGACCTCGCGGCTGATGTGCAGGAAGTTCCAGTTGGGCTGGACCTGGTGCAGGAAGTCGTCGTCGAACCAGTCCATGTGGCACCCGGCGTCGTGGGAGAGGACCATCCCCTGGGCCCATCCGTCCTCGCACAGGCGGGCGATGGTCTCGATTCGTTGGGCGGTGGGGCAGTAGGCGTCGACGCCGAAGCGGTCCATGCCGAGCGTCGAGCCCGCTTCGAGCAGGGTGCCGAGGTAGTCGAGGTCGGTGCTGTCGCCGCTGTGGCCGATCACCACCCGACGCAGGTCCACGCCCTCCTCGGTGAACACCCGCTGCTGGTCGAGCCCCCGCTGTGTGCCGGCATCGGTGTGGGTGGAGATGGGCAGTCCGGTCCGGCGGTGCACGCGAGCGACGGCGCGCAGCACGCGCTCGACGTCGGGCGTGAGGCCCTGCTTGTCGGTGGCGCACTTCAGGATCCCGGGGCGGACGCCCGAGCCGGCGATGCCCTCCTCGATGTCGTGGAGGAAGTACTCGTCGAGGATGTCGACGCCGTTGGGGCGGAAGGGGGCGGCGCGGTAGTCGAAGAAATGCGGCAGGTCGTTGTAGGTGTAGAGGCCGGTGGCGACCACGATGTGCAGGTCCACCCGGGCGGCCACCTCCTGGACCAGCTCGATGTCGCGGCCCAGGCCGACGACGGTGAGGTCGACGATGGTGTCGACCCCGGCCGCCTTGAGCTCGGTGAGCCGTTCGATCGCCTGGGCGATGCGCCCGGCGCGGTCCCATCCGGTGGGCCAGTTCGACGCCACCTCGGGCGAGCGCACGAAGACGTGTTCGTGCATGAGCGTGGTGCCCAGCTCGTCGGCGTCGACCGGGCCGCGCACCGTGTTGACCCGCCCCATGTGCCCTCCTCGGCCGGTCGCGGGCCCCTTGCCGCGGCAACCCGCGTACCCTATCGGTGACGCCCGGGGTCAGGCAGGATCGGCCGGGGTCAGGCGGGTTCAGCCGGTGTGGTCGGGCCCGGCGCGCTCCACCGAGATCCGCAGCAGCACGCGCCGCTCGCGTTCCATGGCGGCGCGGTAGTCGTCCCAGTCGGGGTGCTCACCCGACACGCCGCGGTAGTAGGCCACCAGGCCGTCCATGGCCCCGGGGAGCGACACGATCTCCACGGGGCCCTCCACCTGCACCCAGTCGCCGTAGAAGCCGTCGGTGAAGACGAGCACGGTGGCACGCGGTCGTCGCCGGAGGTTCCTGGTCTTCACCGCGGTCTCCCGGGTGCTCACCACCACCACGTCGCCGTCGACCCCTGCGGCCACGAGCGACAGCTGTGTGCCCCCGTCGTCGCGGGTGGTGGCCAGGACGGCCCGGTGGTTGCGGCCGATGAATTCCAGGGCGCGTGCAGGTTCCATGGCACGTCAGGGTATTGCACGGCCCGCCTCCCCGTCGGGCCCGCCGGTATGCTCCGGGGATGCTGAGCACGATGCAAGACGGGCCCCTCCTGGTGAGCGGCATCCTCCGTCGCGGCCAGGCCGTGTACGGCGACAGCCGGGTCGTCACGATGCAGCCCGACGGCTACCGGGATTCCACCTTCTCCCAGGTGGGGGCGCGCGCCGAGCAGCTGGCCCGGGCCCTGCGCCGGCTCGGTGTCGGGCCCGGGGACCGGGTCGGGACCTTCGCCTGGAACGACCAGGAGCACCTGGAGGCGTATTTGGCGGTGCCCTCGATGGGCGCAGTCCTCCACACCCTCAACATCCGCCTCTTCCCCGAACAGCTGGCATACGTCGTCAACCACGCCGAGGACCGCGTCGTCATCGTGGACGGTTCCATCGCGCCGCTGTTCGCCCGGGTACGCGACGAGTGCACCACCGTGGAGCACGTCATCGTGGTGGGGGAGGGCGACACCACCGGGCTCGGTGAGACGTTGCGCTACGACGAGCTCGTCGGCGCCGAGGAGACCGGTTACGACTGGCCCGAGCTCGACGAGCGCGTGGCGGCTTCGATGTGTTACACGAGCGGGACGACAGGCAATCCCAAGGGTGTCGTCTACAGCCATCGCTCCACCTGGCTGCACGCCTTCGCCGGCATGACCGTCAACTGCGTGGGCGCCAGTGAGCGCGACCGCGTCCTCGTGATCGTTCCCATGTTCCACGCCAATGCCTGGGGCATGCCGTACACGGCGTTCTTCGCGGGGACCGACCTCCTCTTCCCCGAACGCTTCCTGCAGGCCGAGCCACTGGCCAGGATGATGCGCGAGCAGGGCGCCACACTGTCGCTCGGCGTCCCCACCATCTGGAACGACCTACTGCATTATGCCCAGGCCAACGAGGTCGACCTGTCCTCGCTGCGGCTCATCACCGCCGGAGGGGCGGCGGTGCCGCGGTCGCTCATGGAGGCCTACCAGCAGCGCTGGGGCATCGCCATGATCCAGGGCTGGGGGATGACCGAGACCAGCCCCGTGTGCGCCTTCGGCCGACCTCCCAAGGGTGCGGCCCCCGAGCAGGAGATGGACTGGCGGGCGAAGACCGGGCGCATCATCGCCGGGGTGGAGGTGCGCGTCGTCGACGAGGAGGGCGCGGTCATGCCCACCGACGGCCGGTCGGTGGGGGAGTTCGAGGTTCGCGGTCCGTGGGTGACCGCCTCCTACTACGGCGATCCCTCCGCCGACCGCTTCCACGACGGGTGGCTGCGGACGGGGGACGTCGGCAGCCTCGACGACCACGGCTACATGCAGATCTCCGACCGCACCAAGGACGTCATCAAGTCCGGCGGGGAGTGGATCTCGTCGGTCGAGCTCGAGAACGAGGTGATGGCCTACCCCGGCGTGTACGAGGCCGCCGTCATCGGGGTGCCCGACGACCGCTGGGACGAGCGGCCCCTCGTGGTGATCGTTCCGGCCGAGGGCGCCGACCCGGACCCGGCCGACATCTTGGCCTTCCTGTCGGGTCGCGTGGCCCGGTGGTGGCTGCCCGAGCGGTGGGCCGTCGCCGACGAGATCCCCAAGACCTCGGTCGGCAAGTTCGACAAGAAGGTGCTGCGCGCCAAGGCGGCCGGCGGCGCCCTGGAGATCCGCGAGGTGGACCTCCCGGCGCGCGACGGGTGACGGCGGTCGGTCGGGGAGGCGGGGGAGTGGGGGTCGAGGACACCGCCGACCTGGCCGACCGGTTGGAGGCCATCGCCGAGGAGCTGGGCGACCTGGCGTTCGACCGGTTGCGCACCGCCACGGCGGCGGCGGGGCGCGGCAGCACGCCCGATCCGGCCGTGGTGGCCGAGGAGCGCCGCCTCACCCGGGCGCGGCGCGCCGTGGAGAAGGCGATGGTGCTGCTGCGCACGCCGACCGGGGCCGCTCCCGGCGCCGACGATACCGACTGACGGGGCTCGCCGGTGTGGCGACGCCGGCGGGTGGGGGCGCCGGCGGGTGGGGGCGCCGGCGGGTGGGGGCGCCGGCGGGCTCAGCCGGCGAGCGCGTTGAGGGCGTCGATCAGCTGCCGCAGGCGCCCGTAGTGCACCCGGTCGAAGCGCAGCGCCACGCGCGGCAGGTCCAGATGGTCGCGGCTGGAGCGCTCGGGCCCGAGCGGCTTGGTCGACCGGATGGTGCCGCCGGTCAGGATGTCGGAGAAGTCGCGGCTGAGCGCCGCCAGCTGGGGCCGCGTGGGCGCGGTGCGCAGGCGGACGACGAGCAGGTCGCCCACCCAGCGGCACGAGTGGTAGTTGCGGTAGAAGCCGAGGAGCTCGGCGGCGGCTTCGTCGACGTCGGAGGTGATCATGAACAGCGAATGGTCCTCCGCCGAGACGAGCCGGCGCGAGGCCACCTGGTCGTCGAGGAAGTCCAGCCAGCCCCGCCAGTAGGTGCCGCCGGGGACGTCGAGCAGCACGAGGGGGGCGGGCTGGGCCTTACCCGTCTGCAGCAGCGTGAGCAGCTCGAAGGACTCGTCGAGCGTGCCGAACCCGCCGGGGAGCACGGTGTAGCCGTCGGACTCCTTGATGAGCATGAGCTTGCGGGTGAAGAAATAGCGCATCTCGACCAGCTTGGGGTCCTGGGCGATGAACTCGTTGGCGCCCTGCTCGTGGGGGAGCCGGATGTTGACGCCGAGCGAGCGTTCACGTCCGGCGCCCTCCATGGCCGCCGCCATGATCCCCGGGCCCGCACCGGTCACGACCATCCACCCGTGGTGTGCCATGCGCTCGGCGAGGCTGCGCGCCTGGAGGTACAGCGGGTCGTCGGGCAGCGTGCGCGCCGATCCGAAGAACGTCACCTTCTGCTCGACCCGGAAGGGCCGGAAGACGCGGAAGGCCTCGGCCATCTCCGCGATGGCGGCGCGCGCGAGCTTCAGGTCGAGCGGGTCGGTCCGCTCCTCGGCGAGGTGCAGGACGGTGCCGATGATCGAGCGGTACAGGTCGCGGCGATCGGTGACGCCCACCGAGTCGAGCAACTCGTCGACCAGGTTCTGCTCCCCCGGGTCGAGCTGCTCGTCGGGGGTGGGCTCGTCGAGCCCGGCGGTGTCGGCCGCCAGGGGGGGCACGTGGCCGGCGTCCCTGGTCGTCACGGCCTCGGCGTCCCCGACGGTCACGCCGCCCTCCTCAGCAGGGGGTGGGCGCGCGGCCGTAGAGGGTCGTGCGCTGCCTGAGCGTCCGGCCGAGGGGCTCGACCAGGGCGCGGAAGCCCTCCTCGTCCATCTGCTGGCCGTGGCTGGCGCCCGCGGCGCGCGAGATGTTCTCGTCCATGAGTGTCCCGCCGAGGTCGTTGGCCCCCGACCGCAGTGCCTGGATCACCCCGGCGGCGCCCATCTTGACCCAGCTCACCTGGATGTTGGGGATCCAACCCCGGTAGGCGATCCGGCCCACGGCGTGCATGAGCAGCGTCTCGCGGAATGTCGGGCCGCGGCGCGCCTTGCGCTGCAGGTAGATCGGCGCGGCCATGTGCACGAAGGGCAGGGGCACGAACTCGGTGAAGCCGCCCGTCTCGCGTTGCAGCGCCCGGGTGCGCATCAGGTGGCGTGCCCACGAGCGCGGCTGCTCCACCGAGCCGAACATGATGGTGACGTTGGACCGCAGGCCGATGCTGTGGGCGGCGCGGTGGGCGTCGAGCCACTGCTCGGTGTCGATCTTGTCGGGGCACAGGATGGCGCGCACATCGTCGTCGAGGATCTCGGCCGCCGTGCCCGGAAGGGTCGCCAAGCCGGCCTCTTGCAGCCGCGCCAGGTAGTCCACCAGGGGCTCGCCCAGACGCCGGGCGCCCTCGGTCACCTCGAGGGCGGTGAAGCCGTGGATGTGGATCCGCTCGGAGGCGGCCCGCACGGCCCGGATGACCTCGAGGTAGTAGTCCCCGTCGAACTTCGGGTGGATGCCACCCTGCAGGCACACCTCGGTGGCCCCGGCCGCCTCGGCCTCGACGACGCGCTCGGTGATGTCGCTCAGCTCCAGGAGGTAGGGCGCGCCGCGTAGGTTGAGCGAGAGCGGGCCCTTCGAGAACGCGCAGAAGCGGCACTTGAAGGTGCAGACGTTGGTGTAGTTGATGTTGCGGTTGGCCACCCACGTCACCACGTCGCCGACCTCGTCGATCCGCACCCGGTCGGCGACCTCGGCGACGGCGCGCACCTCGGGGCCCCGCGCCGAGAAGAGGGTGACGATCTCGTCCTCGCCGACCTCCTGGCCGAGCTCGACGCCGGCGAGCACCTCGGCCACCGCACCCCCGGCACTGCGGGCCGGGCCGGGCGCTTCGGCGGCGCCGGAGGGCGGCGCCGGCAATGGGAATGCACCCACCAGGACGGGCGGGGGCTCGGTCCCCCCTGAGCACCACGCGTCCTCGCGGCCGAGCCCCTCGGCGTCAGCGCGGTCGAGCACGGGGAAGCGCATGGTCGGGTCGAGCCAGCGCTCGGGGTGGAGGGCGAACTCGGGATAGACGGTGAGGCGCGGCGCCAGGGTGAGCCCGGCCGCCTCGGTGGCGGACCGCAGGACGTCGAGCGCCGGCCAGGCCCGCTCGGGGTTCACGTGGTCGACGGTCACCGGCGACACCCCGCCCCAGTCGTCGAGCCCCGAGTCGAGCAGCGGTCGCAGGTCGTCGGAGAGGTTGGGGGGCGCCTGGACGTGGACCTCGGGCGGGAGGACCAGACGCGCCACGGCGACGGACCACCACAGCTCCTCGGGCGGGCACGGCGCGTGGTCGTGCATGGCCGTGCCCGGCTTGGGGAGGAAGTTCTGGACGATCACCTCCTGCACGTGCCCGTGGCGGCGGTGCGCGTCGGCGATGGCCTCCAGGGCGCGGACCCGTTCGGCGCGTGACTCGCCGATGCCCACGAGCACGCCGGTGGTGAAGGGGATGCCCAGCTCCCCCGCGGCCTCGAGCGTGGCCAGCCGCCGTTCGGGCGTCTTGTCGGGGGCGCCCCGGTGGCAGGCCAGGTCGGGGTCGAGCGACTCGAGCATCATCCCCTGGCTGGCCGACACCGCCCGCAGGCGGGCGAGGTCCTCGTGCGACAGGGCCCCGGCGTTGGCGTGGGGGAGCAGCCCCGTGTCGTCGCGTACCAGCGCGCACATGGCGGCCAGGTAGTCCACCGTCGACGCGTGCCCGCTGTCCTCGAGCCACCGGCGCGCCACGGGGTAGCGCCCCTCGGGCGCCTCGCCCAGGGTGAAGAGCGCCTCGTGGCACCCCGCCGCCACTCCGGCGCGCGCCACGGCCAGGACCTCGTCCGGGGTCATGAAGGGGGAGGCCAGCCGGGCCGGGGGCTTGGCGAAGGTGCAGTAGCCGCACCGGTCGCGGCACAACATCGTGAGCGGGATGAAGACCTTGGGCGAGTACGTCACCCTGGTGCCGTGGGCCCGCGCCCGCAGCGCGCGGGCCTCGGCCCGCACGTCGGCCGTCGCGGCCTCGAGAAGGTCGTCCACGGCCACGGCGGTCACCTTAGCGGCCACTGCCCGGCGCACCAGGTGGCGAGCCGGCTGGTGCGCCGGCCGGCCCGGTGGCGGCGCGGTCGACGATCCAGTGCACCGCCGGGGCGCGCACCCGGGCCGCGGGGAGGTCCGCGCCGGCGCAGAGCGCGGTGAAGGCCTCGCGTTTGGACTCGCCCGACACGGTGAACACGACCAGGCGGGCCCGGGCGACGGCGGCCAGCGTGAGGGTCATGCGGTCGTGCGGGTTGCGCTCCTGGGGATCGGTGGATCGAACGACGAGCCGCTCCGTGGGCGCATCGAGCGCGGCCGATCCCGGGAACAGCGACGCCGTGTGGCCGTCGGGGCCCAGGCCCAGGTGCACCAGGTCGAGATCGCCCGCCGCGGCGATGACGTGCTCGTAGACCTCGGGCCCCTCGGCGCACGACATCGGCCGGAACGATCCGACGCCACCGACGGCGTCGACGAGGGCTTCGCGCACCAGGCGCTGGTTGGCGTCGGGGTCGTCGGGCGGGACGCAGCGCTCGTCTCCCATGAGGACGTCCACCGCCGACCAGTCGATCGCGACCCCGCCGGCCGGCCCGACCGCCGCCAGGCGCTCGTAGCAGCGTCGGGCCGTGGGGCCGCCCGACAGCACCAGGCGAAAGCGCGGTCCGGGACGGTCCCCGTAGGCGCGCACCACGGTGGCGGCGAAGGCGCCGGCCACGGCGTCGAGGTCGTCCACGATCTCGACGGCCCCCGGCACCCCGCCTGGCATCCCGCCCGCCGGCGGGCTCACGGCTGGTGCCACTGGCGCAGCTCGCGCGCCAGGAGCAGGTCGGCCTCCTTCGGGCCCCACGTGCCGGCCGGGTACTGCGACAGCGGCACCCCGTCCTGGCTCCAGGCCTCCAGGAAGGGGTCGCAGATCTGCCAGGCGCGCTCCACCTCGTCGGTGCGGATGAACAGGGTGGCGTCGCCGATCATGACGTCGTGCAGGAGGCGCTCGTAGCCGCCGCCGGTCGTGCCGGGGAAGGCCTCCGCGTAGCTGAAGTCCATCGCGACGGACCGCAGGCGGAACTCCTCGCCCGGGACCTTGGCCCCGAACAGCAGGCAGATCCCCTCGTCGGGCTGGATGCGCAGCTGGAGCAGGTTGGGCCGCAGGTCTCGGGTGAGCCGGCCACCGAAGGCGAGGTGGGGGACCCGGTGGAATTGGAGGACGACCTCGGTGGCGCGCGTGCGGAGCCGCTTGCCCGTGCGGATGAAGACGGGGACGCCCGCCCAGCGCCAGTTGTCCACGGCGAGACGCATGGCCACGAAGGTCTCGGTCCGGCTCCGGGCGTCGACGCCCTCCTCCTCGCGGTACCCGGGCACGGGCTCGCCGTCCACGGTGCCGGCGGTGTACTGCCCGCGCACCGAGTTGATGACCGCCTCGTTGACGTCGGGGACCATCACGGCCCGCAGGAGCTTCACCTTCTCGTCGCGGATGCCCAGCGCGTCGACGGTGGCGGGCGGCTCCATGAGGGTGAGGGCGAGCACCTGCATCACGTGGTTCTGGACGATGTCCCGCAGGGCCCCGGCGGTCTCGTAGAAGCCGCCGCGGTGCTCCACGCCCAGCTCCTCGGCCACCGTGATCTGGATGTGGTCGACGTAGCGCCGGTTCCAGATGGGCTCGAAGATGGCATTGCCGAAGCGCAGCGCCAGGACGTTCTGCACCGTCTCCTTGCCGAGGTAGTGGTCGATGCGAAAGATCTGGTTCTCGTCGAACGCGGCGTGCAGGTCGTGGTCGAGGGTGCCCGCGCTGGCGAGGTCGCGCCCGAAGGGCTTCTCGACCACGATCCGGGCGAAGGACCCGCCCGGGCCGGGAACGTTGCACTCGTGCTCGGCCAGGGCGCGGGCCACGGCCCCGAACATCGACGGGATGGTGGCGAGGTAGTAGACGCGGTTGCCGGCGGTGCCCATGGTGGCGTCGGCTTCCGCCAGCACCTCCTTCAGGCGGTCGAAGGTCGGCTTCTCGGCGTACTCGCCCGCCACGTAACGAAAACGCGTGACGGCCTGGTGCCACGTCGGCCCGGCGAACGGGGCGGCGTCGAGGGCCGCCTGGCGGAACTGCGTGTCGCTCCACGCGGTGCGGGCCACGCCGATGACGGTGAACCCGTCGGGCAGCGCGCCGTGCTCGGCCAGGGCGGCGATGGCGGGCAGGAGCTTGCGCGACGCCAGGTCGCCCGAGGCGCCGAACACCACGAGCGCCAGCGGCGGTGGTGTCCCCACGGCGTCGAGCTCGTGGACGGACTCGGTGGCGGGCTCCTCGGCGTCGATGTCGACGCCCTCGATGACGGCGGTGCCGTCGGGGGTCACGTGCCCGCCTCTCCGGCCGGCCCGTCCCCGGCCGGCCCGTCCCCGGCCGGCCCGTCCCCGGCCGGCCCGGTGACCACGGCGTGGCCGCCGAACTGGTTGCGCAGCGCGGCGATCAGGCGATCCGCGTAGGACTCCCGGTCGCGTGAGGCGAAGCGCTGGTAGAGCGAGGCCGTGATGACCGGTGCCGGCACGGCGCGGTCGATGGCTTCCTGGACCGTCCACCGGCCCTCGCCGGAGTCGGCGATGACCGCCTCGATGCGCTCGAAGCCGGCCCCCGGCGCCAGGGCCCGCTCGGCCAGCTCGAGGAGCCACGAGCGCACCACCGACCCGTACCGCCAGATCGAGGCGATCTGGTGCAGGTCGAGAGAGAACTCGTCCGCCTTCTGCATGATCTCGAAGCCCTCGCCGTAGGCCTGCATGAGGCCGTACTCGATGCCGTTGTGCACCATCTTCACGAAGTGCCCGGCGCCCACGGGGCCCACGTGGGCGTAGCCGCCCACGGGGGCGAGGGCCAGGAACACCGGCTCGCACGTGGCCACCACGGCGGGGTCGCCCCCCACCATGAGGCAGTACCCGTTGGCGAGTCCCCACACGCCGCCCGAGGTGCCGGCGTCGACGAAGCCGATGCCCTTCTCGGCGAGCGAGGTCGCCGAGGGGGCGGCTTCCTTGTAGTTGGAGTTCCCCCCGTCGATCACGACGTCGCCGCGCTGCATGAGGCCCTTCAGCGTGTCGATGGTCGACGTCGTGGGCGGCCCGGCGGGGACCATCACCCACGCCACGCGCGGGGGGTCGAGCGCCCGCACCATCTCCTGCAGGGTGGCGGCGGTCTCGGCCCCGGTGGAGGCGGCGACCGCGGCGCGGGCCTGGTCCGAGAGGTCGAAGGCCACCACCTGGTGGCCCTTCTCGACGAGGCGCTGGGTCATGTTGGCCCCCATCTTCCCCAGCCCCACCATGCCGATCTTCATGGCCGATCCCTTTCGCTCGTGCCGGGGCGCGCTGCGCCGGACCGGCCGTCCGCCCGTCCCCGTCTGCTCAGCCGATGTCCTCGAGGCGGGACACGGCCACGCGCAGCACGCGCCGTTCGTGGGCCAGGAGGCTGCGGTGGTCGCCGATCGCCTGGGCGGCGATGAGCGTCCCGAAGTCGTACGCCGCGCCCGGGACCGCCACCGCCGGCATGGGGCGGGCGTCGACGATCTGCACCGCGACCACGCTGGCGGGGCCACCTTTGTGGAGCTGGCCCGTGGAGTGCAGGAAGCGCGGGCCGTAGCCGGCGGTGGTGGCGAGTCCCCCGAGGTGGTCGCGCACCGTGCGGCGCAGCGCCTCGAGCTCGGCGTCGTGGCCGAAGGGGAGGTAGGCCTGCAGCGAGACGTAGTCCCCGGGCCCCGCCGTGTCCGCCAGCCACTGCAGCACCTCGTCGGGCGGCGACGCCTCGACCTCGGGTAGGGGGAGGTGGGCGAGCACGTCGTTGGTGTTCTTCTTCGACTCTGCCACGTTGGGCTCGTCGAAGGGGTCGATGCCGAGCACGTGCCCGCACAGTGCGGTGGCCACCTCGAAGCGCAAGAACTGCTCGCCGAGGCCGGCGGGCCCCTGGGGGTGGAGCGGGACGACGTGGCGGTCGGGGCCGTCCTCGGGCTCGGTGGTGGGGACCGGGACGCATCCCGTGCCGTGCTTGCCCGTCGACTCGGCGATGAGCTGCTCCACCCAGAGGCCGAAGGACGCGTACTCGGGGGGGACCACGACGGTCACCTTGTCGCGCCCGGCCCGGGCGTCCTCGCCCATGGCCATGCCCAGCCCCACCGCCTCCTCGAGGTCGACGGCCAGGGCGCGCTCGCACAGCTCGGCCACGTCGTAGCCGATGAGCGCGGCCGGAACCATCCCGAAGTACGACAGCACGGAGTAGCGGCCGCCGATGTCGGGCGGGTTCTCGAAGCACCGGGCGAAGCCACGCTCGGCGCCCAGCACGGCGAGCGGCGTGCCGGGGTCGGTGACCGCCGCGTAGCGCGACGGGTCCGCCATCTGCGACCAGGCATGGGCGAGCAGGGCGTTGGGCTCGAGCGTGGTGCCCGACTTCGACGACACCACCACGAAGGCGTCGGTCAGGTCGAGCGATCCGACCGTCGCCGGGTGGGTGGTGTCGCACACCACCAGCCTTCGCCGCGAGGCGCCGGGACCGCCGGGCGTCCCCGTGGCGGTGAGGACAGCCTCCAGCACCGCCGGCCCGAGCGACGAGCCGCCCATGCCGAGCAGCACCACCGTCGACTGCTCGATGCCCGCCGCCCAGGCGGCGAGGTCGGCGGCCTCGGCGGCCATGCGTCGGGGCACGTCGAGCCAGCCCAGCCGGGTGGGCGCCACGTTGCCGTCGGGCCACAGGGAGAGGTCGCGCGCCAGCAGCCGCGGCGCCAGGGCCCGGGCGTCATCGACCACCGAGCGCCCTCAGCTGCCCGCCGACAGGGCGTTGGCCTTGTCGGACAGCGACTGCACGAGCTCGTCGAACGACTTGCTGAAGCTGGCCACGCCCTCGTCCTCGAGCGTCCGGGCCACGTCGGCCATGTCCACGCCGGCGTCCCCGATGCGCTCGAGGGCGCGCCGGGCGCCGTCGGGGTCGGCGTCGACGGTGCGCTTCGGCGTGCCGTGGTCGAGGAAGGCCGCGATCGTGTCGTCAGGCATGGTGTTGACGGTGTCGGGGCCGATGAGCGTGTCCACGTAGGCGAGGTCGGGGTAGGCGGGGTTCTTGGTGGAGGTGGACGCCCACAGGGGCCGCTGCACCATGGCGCCCCGTGCCGCCAGTGCCTCCCAGCGGGGACCGGCGAAGCGCTCCCGGAACAACGCATAGGCCCGCTGTGCCTGGGAGACCGCGGCGGTGCCCCGCAGGGCGAGGATCTCGTCGGCCCGGCCCGGTGCGGCCGCCGCGGCCAGGGCCTCGAGCCGGCGGTCCACCTCGGTGTCGACCCGGCTCACGAAGAACGAGGCCACGCTGTGCACCGTGGACAGGTCGGTCGAGCCGGCGGCCACGAGGTCCTCGAGCCCCCCGAGGTAGGCCTCGATCACCTCGCCGTAGCGTTCCAGGCTGAACAGCAGGGTGATGTTGATGTTGCGGCCCTCGCCGATCATGGCCCGGACGGCGGGCACGCCCTCGGTCGTGGCCGGGATCTTCACGAACAGGTTGGGCTCGGCCACGAGCTCGTGGAAGTGGCGCGCGTCGCGGATGGTGCCCTCGGTGTCGTGTGCCAGGGCCGGGGCCACCTCGAGCGATACGAACCCGTCGACGCCGTCGGAGGCGTCGTGCACCGGGCGCAGCACCGCCAGCGCGTCGCGGATGTCGGTGACGACGAGCTCCCAGTAGGCGGCCTCGACGGTGTGGCCCGCCAGGAGGTCGCGGAACTGCTCGTCGTAGTCGGAGCCGGCCTCGATGGCCTTGGCGAAGATCGTGGGGTTCGACGTCACGCCCCGGATGCCCTCACCCACCAATTCGGCCAGCCGCCCGCCGCGCAGGTAGTCGCGTCGCAGGTTGTCGAGCCATGGGCTCTGGCCCTGCTGCTCGTAGAGGTCGTGCAGCCTGGTCATGGTGCTCCCTTCCCACCGGGCGCGTCGCGCCGGAGCGCCCGGTCGTCGGTCGGTGTCAGCGGTTCATGCACCGTGGCTACGGGCGAGCAGGGCACGCGCCCGGGCGGCCACGTTCTGCGGCGTGTAGCCGAAGTTGGCCAGGACCTCGGCGCCGGGGGCCGACGCGCCGAAGTGGTCGATGGCGACGACGTCGTCGGCGTAGCGCTCCCAACCGAACGACACCGCCGCCTCGACGGCGAGACGGGGGAGCCCGCGCGGCAGCACCCCGTCGCGGTAGTCGGCGTCCTGCGCGGCGAACAGGTCCCACGAGGGAAGCGACACCACCCGGACCCGCACGGGCGGCCCGCCATCGCCCTCGGCACCCTTGCCGGCGAGCAGGAGCGCCGCGCCGACGCACACGGCGACCTCTGAGCCGGTGCCGATCAGCACGATGTCGGCGTCACCGGGCGTGTCGACGAGGACGTAGCCACCCCGCGCCACGCCGTCGACGGCCTCGGCGGTCCCCTCGAGCACGGGGACGGCCTGGCGCGACAGCACCAGGGCCGTGGGGCCCTCGCCGTCCACCGCCACGCGCCAGGCGTGGGCGCACTCGTTGGCGTCGGCGGGGCGGATCACGCGCAGGCCGGGCATGGCCCGCAGCGCGGCGAGGTGTTCGACGGGCTGGTGGGTGGGCCCGTCCTCGCCGAGACCGACCGAGTCGTGGGTCCAGGAGTAGATGACGTGGGCCTCCGACAGGGCCGCCAGCCGCACCGAGGGCCGCATGTAGTCACTGAAGACGAAGAAGGTCCCGCCCACGGGCAGGACCCCGCCGTGGCGGGCCATGCCCGTCAGCGCCGCGCCCATGGCGTGCTCGCGGATGCCGTAGTGCACCTGCGCCCCACCCGGGTTCCCGGCCGACTGCTCGACCCCGTCCTTCAGCTTCATGCCGGTGTTGCCGGTGAGGTCGGCGGAGCCCGCCACGAGCCCCGGCACCACGTCGGCGGTGGCCGTGATGCACCGGTTCACCGCGACGCGCGTGGCCATGCTCGTCCCCGCCTCGAAGACGGGGAGCTTGTGGGCCCACCCGTCGAGCCCTCGGCCGCGCTGGCAGGCGTCCCAGGCCGCCTTGTCGCCGTCCCAGGCGTCGAAGCGTGCCTGCCACGCCCGGCGGAGGTCCTCGCCGCGCGCCAGGCAGCGGCGGTAGAGCCCGACGACCTCGTCGGGGACCCAGAACTGCTCGTCGGGGGGGAGGCCGAGGATCGCCTTGGTCTCCCGGATCTCTTCCTCGCCGAGCGGGCTGCCATGGGCGTCGGCGGTGTCGGTCTTGTGCGGCGAGGGCCATCCGATGTGGCTGCGCAGCGTGATGATGGAGGGCTTGTCGTCGACGGCCATGGCCCGCCGCAGCGCGGCCTCGAGCGCCTCGGTGTCGTTGGCGATCTCGCCCACGTTCTCGGCGTGCCACCCGTAGGCCTCGAAGCGCTCGACGACGTCGTCGTCGTAGGCGAGCTCGGTGGGGCCGTCGATGGTGATGTGATTGTCGTCGTAGACGTAGACGAGCCGGCCCAGGCCGAGGTGCCCCGCCAGTGACGCCGCCTCGTGGCTGATGCCCTCCATGAGATCGCCGTCGGAGCAGATGACGAAGGTGTGGTGGTCGACGACCTCGGGACCGAAGCGGGCGCGCAGCCACCGCTCGGCGATGCCCATGCCGACGCCGTTGCCCACGCCCTGCCCGAGCGGTCCGGTGGTGACCTCGACGCCCGAGGTCAGGTGTACCTCGGGGTGTCCCGGCGTCTTGCTGCCCCACTGGCGGAACTGTCGGATGTCGTCGAGGGTGAGCCCGTACCCGGTGAGGTACAGCATGGAGTAGAGCAGGATCGAGGCGTGGCCGTTGGACAGGATGAAGCGGTCGCGGTCGGGCCACAGCGGTTCGGCGGGGTCGTGGCGCATGACGCGTGTGAACAGCACGTGGGCCAGTGGCGCCAGCGCCATGGCCGTGCCCGGGTGGCCGGAGTCGGCCTTCTGGGGAGCATCCATGGCGAGACCACGGATGACGTTGATCCCGAGCTGCTCGAGCGTCGCGTCGGTCACGGTGAGAACCTACCCGCTCCTCCGGTGATGCCGACGGTCATCGCCGCGCCGGCGGGGGGTGCCGCCGGCGGGCCCCCGGTCGGAATCCGTCGGGATCGGCAGGGGAGGGGGTCGGCGGGTGGCGGGCGGGCCCTACACGGGCGCCCCGGGGGGCGCGGGGGCGCCACCTGCGTCGCGCAGCAGCGCCACCGATGCCGTGAACCCGTGGAGGAAGTTCCGGCCTCCGACGGGCCCGAGCTCGCCGGCGGCGAAGAAGCCGGCCATGGGGACGGCCCCGAGATGCTCGGCCAGCACGCGCACGTCGTGATGTGGCTCGCCGAACAACCGGGTCCCCCTGCCGTTGCAGGTGAACACCAGGGCGGCGTCGGCGCGCCGGTCGGCCATGAGCGCATGGAGGTCCTCGTCGGCGCTGGCGGCGTCGCGCAGATGGAATTGCACGGTGGTGCCCACCGGCACGACGTCGGTGACGGCGATGGCCCCCGTCGACCGGTCGGCGCCGACGACGGTGCGCACGAGGAAGTCTCCCGGACCGAACTGCGCCTTGTGCTCGTCGATGACCCGACCGAGGTGCAGCCCGCCCATCTCGAGGAGGGCCACCTCCTCTTTGGACAGCGTGTCGTGGGCCTGGGCCACCAGCCGCTCCATGGCGGGCCGCCCGGCGAGCTCGGCGATGACGTTGCGCTCGGCGGCCGTCACGACGAGCGGGTGGCCGAAGGGCCGGCACCCCTGCGATACCACCGTCTGCACCGTCGCCCCGGGGCCGATCAACGCCCCCACCGCGCCGGCGGTGCGGACGCGGCCGCCCACGGCGATGCGGTTGCCGCCGGGGCCGCGTGCCGCCGAGGCCATGCCGCCCACCACGGGCAGCCCGGGATGGTGGGTGTCGGCCCACCGCAGGAAGGCCTCCGCCGGGAAGCTGTAGGGGTCGGCCACCAGCACGAGCGCCTGCGGCGCGAACGGGGTCTCGCCCGGCCAGCCGCGCAGCACCAGGCCGTCGTCGGGGCCGTCCGGCACGGCGTCGAGCACCACCGGCACCAGGGGCCCGGTGTGCCCGGCGAACAGGGTCACGGCGGCCCCCTGCTCCACCTCGCGATGCGGCCCCAGCACGGACTGGGCCGCGCCGCCCAGCGCCACCAGGGGATGCAGGACCTCCTCGACGGTGCGCATGGCGTCCTCGAGAGCGCCGGCGTGCGGTGGCGTGACGAAGAGCACGGCGAGGTCGGGGCGCTCGCCGATGCGCTCGAGCACCTCGCCGGCGACCTCCCCGACGGCGTGGGCCGTGAGCGGGTGCTCGCTCATGGCGGCCGCGAAGGGCATCGGTGCCGACCCTATCGTCGGTTCCGGCCGCTACCGCGGCGGCCAGGCCCGGACCCCGGCCACCCACACCGACGACACCGTCCAGGGCCCGACGTCCCCACCCCCGCCGTGTCCTCCACCTCCGGCGCGCCCCGGGGGGCCCGGCGCCAGCGCCACCAGGTCGGCTCGGCGGCCGGGGGCGATGACGCCGCGGTCGCCCAGCCCGAGCAGCCGGGCCGGCGTGGTGCTGGCCGAGGCCACCGCGTCGGCCAGGGTGGCGGCGCCGTGGTGCACGACGTTCGACACCGCCCGCGGCACGGTGAGGACCGATCCCGCCAGCCTCCCGTCGGGGAGGCGGGGCGGCTGTCCCGTCCCCGCGGTGGCGGCCACCGCATCGGTGACGAGGGCGACGCCGCCGGCCCCCTTGGCGGCGAACGCGGCCCGCACGAACACGGGGTGCGAGTGCACCAGATCGGCGATGAGCGACACGGTCAGCCGCTCGTCGGCGAGCGCGGCGCCGACGAGGCCCGGGGCGCGCGGGGTGGACGGGCCCATGGCGTTGCCGAGGTGCGTCACCAGGCGTGCCCCGGCGGCGGCGGCCTCGAGCGCCACCTCGGCGTCGCAGGCCGAGTGGCCCAGGGCCACCAGCACCCCCCGCGCGCTGAGCCGGGCGATGGCGGCGGCGGCGCCGGGGAGCTCGGGCGCCAGGGTGAGGACGCGCACCAGGCCTCCGAGGTGCTCGAGCCACGGCAGGTCCACGTCGCGCTGCACGCAGTCGGGGCGGTGGGCGCCGGGGAGCGCCAGGAAGGGTCCCTCCAGGTGCGCCCCGGCGATGTCGGGCCGTCGCGCCGCGGGGCGCCGCCGCGCCGCGGCCACCCGGGCCAGCGAGTCCTCGAGGGCGGCGCGCGGCGCCGAGGTGAGGGTGGGGCACCAGGTGGTGACCCCCTGGGCCAGCAGGGCGGCGTCGAGGGCGGCCCAGTCGGGGCCCGACGCCGTGGCCACGTCGACGGGGCCGATCCCGTTCACCTGGAGGTCGACGAAGCCCGGGGCGAGCACGACGTCGGGCACGGCGCCCCGGGCGGGACGGACGTCGGTGATGACGCCGCCCTCCACCACCACCTCGGCCCGGGCGAGCAGCCCGTCGGCCGCCACCACGCCCGCCGCTCCGACGACGGTGGTGCGGGCGCCGGGGGAGCGGTCGGTGCGAGGCGTGCCCACGGGACCCGTACGGTACCGTCTCGCCGTGGCCGATCCCCGGGTGCAGGTACCGCCCAATTGCGACCTGACGCTCGGCATGGTGTGCGTCGACAAGTCCGAGCCGGGGACGACGGTGTGGACGATGCCCGCCGACGAGCGGTTCGCCAACCCCGCCGGCGTGCTCCAGGGGGGATTCCTGGCGGCGTGCTGTGACTCGGCCATGGGCGCCGCCACCGTCACCTGGGCGAAGGGGCGCAAGGTCTACTCCGCCAACGCCGAGCTCAAAGTGAGCTTCCTCGCCCCCGTGCGCCCCGGGGGCACGCTGACGTGCACGTCGCGGGTGATCTCGGCAGGACGGCGCGTGGCCTTCGTGGAGGCCGAGCTGGCCGACGACGAGGGGCGGTTGGTCGCCAAGGCCAGCTCCACCTACCTCCTCACCCCCCGCGACTGAGCTGCGACGAAGCCGCCACGAGCGCGGCGACGGGACGCGACCGGGCGGCGGCGCCACGCGCCCCGGACGGGCGTGCTTGCCACACTTGTCCGGGCAGGGGAGGATGGACGCTCGCGAAGGAGGGTCGGTGCCGGGACGTCAAGATGGGCGGTCGGGGCGCGGCGGCGGGCTGACGGCCACGGGCGGGGACTTCGTCCAGCTCGTCATCGACTACGCCAAGCAGGAGACCCTCGGCCCCCTGAAGGGCCTGGGCCGCTTCCTCGCCTTCGGGATGGCCGGGTCGATCGCCCTGGCGGCCGGGTCGGTCCTGCTGGTGCTGGCGGCGCTGCGCGCCCTGCAGACCGAGACGGGGTCGACCTTCACCGGCAACCTCAGCTGGCTGCCGTACGTGATCACCGGCGCGCTGGCCACGGCCGTGCTGGGTCTGGCGGCGTGGAGGATCACCAAGGGCCCGGGGGCGAAGTCCGCCGGGAGCGACCGTACCGACGGGAGGCGCTGACCATGGCGACCACGGCGAGGATCACCCGCGACGACCTCGAGGCGAAGCTGCGCGACATGTCCGGCGGCATCGACGAGAAGGTCGAGGCGGCCCGGCCCAAGCTGGTCGGCGGCGCCGTGGCCGGGGTGGTGCTGGCGTTGCTGGTGGCGTACCTGCTCGGCCGACGCCGGGGGCGCTCGCGCTCGGCCGTCGTCGAGATCCGCAGGGTCTGAGCCCGCGCCGTGGACCGCGTGCTGCGCTTGCTCACGTCGCGCGCGGCGCGGCGCGGCATGGGGGGCGAGCCCGTGTGGCTGGCGGTGGCCGCGGCGGCGTGGTTGGTGCGCCGGGCGCGCAGCCGGCGCGACGAGGTGGTCTGGAGCGGGCGCGTCGAGCCGGGCCAGCGCCTCGTGGTGGCGGTGACGGAGCGGGGCTCGGGGTCCGCCGCCGCCGGCGGGGGGTGACGCCCGCCGCGGACGCCGCCCGGGGCCCCTTGTCGGCCGGCGAGCGCGTCCTGCTCGTCGACCCCAAGGAGCGCCGGTACCTCACGACGCTCACGCCCGGCGCCATGTTCCACACCCATTCGGGGATCGTCGCCCACGACGACGTGATCGGGCGCGCCGAGGGCTCGACGGTGGGGGCGACGACGGGGCGCCAGTTCGTGGTGGTGCGGCCGACGCTGGCCGACGTGGTGCTGAAGATGCCCCGCGGCGCGCAGGTCATCTACCCGAAGGACCTCGGCGCCATCCTCCTCGCCGCGGACATCGGGCCCGGCATGCGGGTCCTGGAGGCGGGCGTGGGGTCGGGCGCGTTGTCGATGACGTTGCTGCGCGCCGGCGCCGAGGTGACCGGGTACGAGGTCCGTGCCGATTTCGCCGCCGGGGCGCGCGCCAACGTGGCGTCCTGGTGCGGCGCGGACGCCCGCTACCGCGTGGAGGAGCGCGACGTCTACGAGGGGATCGAGGAGCGCGACCTCGACCGGGTCGTGCTCGACCTGCCCGAGCCGTGGCGCGTGCTGGGCCCCGCCACCGGGGCGCTTCGCCCCGGTGGGATCCTGCTCGCCTACCTGCCGTCGATCACGCAGGTGGCCACCCTGCGCGAGGCCATGGCGTCGAGCGCGTTCGGGATGGCCGAGACGTCGGAGGTGCTGCGCCGGACCTGGCACGTGGAGCAGCGCTCGGTGCGGCCCGACCACCGGATGGTGGCGCACACCGGGTTCCTCACGACGGCGAGGCTGCTGGTGCCCCCCGACGAGGCCCGAGCCGCCGGTGCCCGGCTCAGCCCGGCTCGATGAATGAGCCCGGCTCGATGAATCGGCCCGGCTCGATGAATCAGCCCGGCTCGATGAAGATGCACTCCCCGGGGCACTCCTCGGCGGCCTCGGTGACGGCGTCCTCGAGGTCCTCGGGCACGAGGGCCATCCCGGCCGACCCGCCCGGGTCGTTGCGGACCTGGTCGGCCTCCTTGACGTAGGCGAGCCCGTCGTCGAGCAGTGTGAACACGGCCGGCGCGATCTCCTCGCACAGCCCGTCGCCGGTGCACAGATCCTGGTCGATCCAGACCTTCATCGGCTCGCTCTCGCCCTCTCCTCGATCATGTGGAGCGCCGGCTCCGGACCGTAACGACGCCCTGTTCGGGATGTCAACTGGCCGCGTCCCCACTCGGATTCCGGGCGGGACGGACACCCACCGGCGGCGGGGACACGACCCGCTCCACCCGGGAAAACCAGTGTACCGGCGGGTGCGGGCGTACCCTGTCCACGAGGCGCCATCCGGGCCCCTGAGCGCGCCGTCGGGCGCCGGGGCCGGTGTATGGTCCCTCGAGGGCCCCGAAACACGCCCGGGAGGTGGTTCCAACGGCCGAGTCCGAGGAGGAACGACAGCTGGCGCTGCGCGAGGAGCTCGATCTCCTGCGCGAGCGCTCGCGTCAGGCCGAGGAAGAGGTCGGCATCCTGCGCCGTCGCCTGTCGGAGGGGCCGGGCCGGGTGCAGTCCCTCGAGGAGCGCCTCCTCGAGACCAAGGGGCAGCTGGCTCAGGCCGTCTCCCAGAACGAGAAGCTGACCTACACCCTGCAGCAGGCGAAGGAGCACATCGCCGCCCTGCGGGAGGAGGTCGACAAGCTCACCCAGCCCCCGAGCGCGTACGGGACGTTCCTCCACGCCAACGAGGACGCCACCGTGGACGTGTTCTCGTCGGGCCGCAAGATGCGGGTGGCCGTCCACCCGGAGATCGACCCCCACGACCTGCGCCGCGGGCAGGAGGTCGTGCTCAACGAGTCCCTCAACGTGATCCTGGCGCGCGAGGGCGAGGACTCGGGCGAGGTCGTCACCCTGAAGGAGGTCCTCGAGGACGGCCGGCGCGCCATCGTGTACGCCCGGGCCGACGAGGAGCGGGTGGTCGAGCTCTCCCACGACCTGCTGAGCGTGCACCTGCGCGCCGGCGACGCCGTGCTCATGGAGACGCGCTCGCAGCTGCTGGTGGAGAAGCTGCCGCGCCCCGAGGTCGAAGAGCTCGTGCTCGAGGAGGTCCCCGACGTCACCTACGGGGACGTCGGCGGCCTCGACACCCAGATCGAGGCCATCACCGACGCCGTCGAGCTGCCCTACCTGCACCGGGCGCTGTTCAACGAGTACAAGCTGCCGGCGCCCAAGGGCATCCTGCTCTACGGCCCCCCGGGCTGTGGCAAGACCCTCATCGCCAAGGCGGTCGCCAACTCGCTCGCCAAGAAGGTGGCCGAGGTCACCGGCAACGCCAACATCCGCAGCTACTTCCTCAACATCAAGGGCCCCGAGCTGCTCAACAAGTACGTGGGCGAGACCGAGCGCCAGATCCGGCTCGTGTTCCAGCGCGCCCGGGAGAAGGCCGAGGAGGGCGTCCCGGTCATCGTCTTCTTCGACGAGATGGACTCGCTGTTCCGCACCAGGGGGACGGGGATCAGCTCCGACATCGAGTCCACCATCGTCCCGCAGCTGCTGGCCGAGATCGACGGGGTGGAGACCCTGCGCGACGTCATCGTCATCGGCGCGTCCAACCGCGAGGACCTCATCGACCCGGCCATCCTGCGCCCGGGCCGGCTCGACGTGAAGATCAAGATCGAGCGCCCCGACGAGGAGGCCGCCACCCAGATCTTCGCCCGCTACCTGACGCCCGACCTGCCGCTCGACGGCGCCGAGGTCGACCGCCTGGGCGGGGGGGACCCGGCCAAGGCCGTGCAGGCGATGATCGAGGAGACCGTGTTGGAGATGTTCCGCGCCGACGACGAGAACAAATTCCTCGAGGTGACCTACCAGAACGGCGACAAGGAGATCCTCTACTTCCGCGACTTCGCGTCGGGGGCGATGATCGAGAACATCGTCCGCCGGGCGAAGAAGCTCGCCATCAAGCGGGCCATCGCGGGGGAGGGGAAGGGCGTGCGCACCTCCGACCTCCTGGAGTCGATCCGCCGGGAGTACAAGGAGAACGAGGACCTCCCCAACACCACCAACCCCGACGACTGGGCCCGGATCTCGGGGAAGAAGGGCGAGCGCATCGTGTACGTGCGCACCCTCCTGGCCGACACCGAGGAGACCCGCGGCGGTCGTTCCATCGAGCGGGTCGGCACCGGCCAGTACCTCTGACCCGCCGGAAACAGGCGTCCCGCGCCGTCCACCCGGCACCGTCCACCCACCCCGCCGGCCCCGGCGCCCCGCACGCCCGGTGGCGCAGCGGTGCCGCCGGGGAGCGTCGCGCCGTCGCAGCCGCCACGCACTAGGGTCGGTTTCGTGGCCGTCGCGAAGGTGTGCGGGATCGAGACGGAGTACGGCATCCACCACGTCGGCGGCGACGGCAACCCCGTGGCGTCCTCGTCGCTGCTGGTCAACGCATACGTGTCCGATCTGGCCCGGGCGGGGTGGGACTTCGAGGACGAGTCGCCGGGTAACGACGCCCGGGGATTCGCGCGCGAGGGCGCCATGCCCCCCGAGGTGGAGACGCACCTCGTGAACGCCGTGCTCACCAACGGGGCCCGGTACTACGTCGACCACGCGCACCCGGAATTCTCGACGCCCGAGTGCGCGGACCCCCTCGAGGTCGTGAAGTACGACAAGGCGGGGGAGGAGGTGCTGCGCCGCTCCATGGCGGCCGTGCGGCGCGTGCTCCCCGAGGGCCAGTCGATCGTCGTGTACAAGAACAACTCCGACGGCAAGGGCAACTCCTACGGGACCCACGAGAACTACCTCATGGACCGGGCCGTGCCCTTCGCCCGCATCGCCCACCTCATCACCCCGCACTTCGTCACGCGCCAGGTCTTCACCGGCGCGGGGAAGGTGGGGACCGAGACCCCGGCCAACGTCGGCCGTGACATCCCCTTCCAGCTGTCGCAGCGCTCCGAGTTCTTCGAGGAGGAGATCGGCCTCGAGACCACCCTGAAGCGCCCCATCGTGAACACGCGCGACGAGCCCCACGCCGACCCCCAGCGCTACCGGCGCCTCCACGTCATCGTGGGCGACGCCAACCTGTCGGAGACGGCCACCTTCCTGAAGGTGGGGACCACCGCGCTCGTTCTGGCGCTCATCGAGGACGACGCCTTCGGAGGGCGCGAGCTGACCCTCGCCAACCCGGTGAAGGCCATCCGGCAGGTGTCGTACGACCCCACGCTGTCGGTGGCGCTCGACCTCGCCGACGGCCGCAGCGCCACCGCTTTGGCGCTGCAGTGGGAGCTGTTCGGCCTGGCCCGCAAGTACGCCGAGGACCGCGGCCTGGCATGCCTGGGTGACGAGGCGGTGGGCCAGGAGCTGCTCCAGCAGTGGGAGGACGTGCTCCACGGCCTGGAGACCGACCCCGGTGTCGTGGCCGACCGGGTGGACTGGGCCGCCAAGCTCCAGCTGCTCGAGGCCTACCGCGAGCGCCACGGGCTCGACTGGGACGACCACCGGCTCGCCGCGGTCGACCTGCAATACCACGACCTGCGCCCCGAGCGGTCGCTGTTCGCGCGGCTCGACACCAAGCGCCTGGTGGGGGAGCAGGAGGTGCTCGACGCCGTCACCGAGCCGCCCCGCCGGACCCGGGCCTATTTCCGGGGGCAGTGCCTGCGCCGCTGGGCGTCGTCTGTCGCCAGCGCCAACTGGGACTCGTTGGTGTTCGACCTCGGTACCGACCCCCTCCGGCGCGTCCCTATGATGGATCCGCTACGTGGTACAGCCGAGCACGTGGAGGAGCTTCTCGAGGGCAGCGCCACCCCGTCGGAGCTGTTGGCACGGTTGAGCGCCTAGGGAGTGGACTGATGGCCGAACGGGAGCAGAAGCGCAAGCAGGCGCCGACGACGCGCGAGGAGACGACGACCGAGGAGACCGAGGCGCCGGCGCCGTCCCCCCAGGGCGAGAAGTTGAAGGCCGAGCTCGACGACCTGCTCGACGAGATCGACGAGGTCCTCGAGGAGAACGCCGAGGAGTTCGTCCGGAACTACGTCCAGAAGGGGGGGGAGTAGCCGGGTGGGCCTTCCCTTGTTCCCGCCCGGGGACGACCCGGGTCCGAGCTTCGCCGCCCTCGTCCGTCGTACCGATCCCACCGGGGCACTGCTGCGCGGCCCGGACGTCGCCGCCGTGACGGCCGGCGTGGCCCACGGGACGACCGTGGTGGCGCTGCGCTACGCCGACGGCGTGGTGATGGCAGGCGACCGCCGCGCCACCGAGGGCAACATCATCGCCCACCGCGCCATGGAGAAGGTCTTCCCCGCCGACCGGCACTCGGCGGTGGCCATCGCCGGGGCCGCCGGGCCCGCCATCGAGATGGTCAAGCTCTTCCAGACCCAGCTCGAGCACTACGAGAAGGTGGAGGGCGTGGCCCTCAGCCTCGAGGGCAAGGCCAACCAGCTGGGCCAGATGGTGCGCGAGCACCTGCCCATGGCCATGCAGGGCCTCGTGGTGGTGCCGCTGTACTGCGGCTTCGACCTGCGGCTCGGGTTGGGGCGGATCTTCACCTACGACGTGACCGGCGGCCACTTCGAGGAGGCCGACCACGCGGCCACGGGGTCGGGCGGGCGTGACGCCCGTACCACGATCAAGCTGGGCTGGCGCCCCGATCTGCCCCGAGACGAGTCGATCGAGCTGGCCGTGCGGGCCCTGTACGAGGCCGCCGACGAGGACTCCGCCACCGGCGGGCCCGACCTGGTGCGGGGCATCTTCCCCGTGGTGGCCACGGTGACCGCCGGCGGCTACGACCGTGTGAGCGACACCGAGGTGGCCGACCGCTTCGCATCGCTCGTGCAGCGGCGCGGCGTGGGCCGGGGCATCGGAGGTGGCGGGCCGTGACCATGCCGTTCTACGTGGCGCCCGAGCAGGTCATGAAGGACCGCGCCGAGTACGCCCAGAAGGGCATCGCCCGGGGCCGGTCCCTGGTGGCGTGCGTGTTCGACGACGGAATCCTCATGGTGGCGGAGAACCCGTCGCGCTCGCTGCACAAGGTGAGCGAGATCTACGACCGCATCGCCTTCGCCGGCGTCGGCAAGTACAACGAGTTCGACCAGCTGCGGGTGGCCGGCGTGCGCCACGCCGACACCAAGGGCTTCGCCTTCAGCCGCGAGGACGTCGACGCCCGGTCCCTCGCCAACCTCTACGCCCAGTTCCTCGGGCAGGTCTTCACCCACGAGATGAAGCCCCTCGAGGTCGAGATCCTGGTGGCCGAGCTCGGCGCCGACGGCAAGTCGGACCAGCTGTACCACATCGCCTACGAGGGCACGATCACCGACGAGGACCGCTTCGCCGTGCTGGGCGGTGAGACCGAGACGATCACGGACCGCTTCGCCGGGTCCTACGCCGACGGGTGGGCGCTCGACGCCGCCCTGCGCGCCGCCGTCGCCGCGCTGGCCGGGCCGGACCGCACCCTCGCCCCCGACGACCTCGAGGTGGCTGTGCTGTCGCGTGCCCAGGGCCGCCGCGCCTTCCGCCGGCTCGGCCACGGCGAGCTGGCCGAGCGCCTGGCCGGGGGCCGCAAGAGCGGCTCGCGCGGTGGGCGTGGTGCCGGCGCCGCCGCCGGCGCGGCCCCCGGCGGGGACGGCGCCCCGACCCCTTCCGCCTAGGCCCTCCCGCCTCACGGCCCGCCCGGGCCGGCGCGGCGCCCCGGGGGGGGCGTCAGCGGTCGCCGGGCGAGTCCTCCTGCGCCTCGTCGAAGAGCGCCTCCACCTGGTCGGCGAGCAGCAGCTCGCGGGCCTCGTCGGCCTGGTCGGCGACGACGAGCACCTCGACGGGCCCGGGCAG
>Ga0307374_10003470_pt1 | contig 26916 bp, 25 predicted proteins | sample OX3MG_FD_202532 | JGI IMG/M metagenome (GOLD analysis project Ga0307374, IMG submission 202532) | Soil microbial communities from Risofladan, Vaasa, Finland - OX-3 | ecosystem: Environmental > Terrestrial > Soil > Coastal area > Acid sulfate soil | place: Finland: Risofladan, Vaasa | collected...
TGGTTCCTGAGTCGCGGAAAGGCCAGGTGATCGCATCAGCGAGGGAGGGATGCACGACGATGGAGCCGTGTCCGCCAGCCGCCGTCTGGAGGGCCATGTCCCGCAGCTCGTGCGCCTGCGCCGTGATGATCGGTGAGGGTGCGGGTTCGCCACCTGCGCTGAAGCCGACGCCAAGTCCGCCGGCGAGGAAGGGCACAGCCGCGACAGCGAGCGCGGCCGCGACGAGCGTCCCGCGCGAGTCGCGTTGCGTCGCCAGCAGGCCAAGCGCCGCGACTGCGATCACCCCGAGGCCTGCAACGAGGACCTGCTCGGCCGTCCCGCCCACGGCGTTGGCGTGTGCCCATTTGAGGGCGACCGACAGCACCAGCGCCGTTGCAAACGCGGCAAATGGGAGCAGGTAGCGGGCGTAGCGCCAGTCCGCCACCACCAGGGCGCCGATTCCTTCCGCCAGCAGCGGGCCGACGAGGAGAGCAAGTGGCGTGGTGAGGGCAACGACGGGCACCGCAGAATGAGCGTTTGCCGACGAGAGCAGCCAGAGGAAGGCGCCAGCCGTCCACGCCAGGAGAACGAGGTCCCGCGGGCGAAATGCGTGCGCCAGGTAGAGCCGGTTGGCGTAGATCACCGCGGCGGCCACACCCGCGAGCACGATCGGCGTCGCGTAGATGAGGGCGATGTCGAACGCGCTCGCCGTGGACCAAAGCTGGTCGTAGCCCCGCGCGAACAGCAGAAACGGCGGCACGCGCAGGCCGTCGACGCCGAGGCCAAACTGCGCAGTGGCAGCGAGAAGCCCGGCAACGACTCCGACCGCACACCAGGCGGACGCCAAAAGCTCCGGATAGTCGGCGCGCGCCAGGCGCGCGGCGAACCAGCCAGCGACGAGCGGAAGCGCAAGCGGCCCGGCCGTGACCACGCCGAAACCGACGATCGGGAAGAGCCAGCGCGGGAGCGGCTGGCCCGCGCCAGCACGGTCGATGACGACAAACAACCAGAGCGTGATCGCGAAGTCGAACCCCATCGCGGAGGCAGAGGTGCCGAGCGTGATCGCCGGCCCATCGAAGGCGAGCAGGAGGAGCGCGAGCAGGGCGCCGGCGCGCCCCAGGCGGCCGCGCAACAAGAACACGGCAAGGGGGACCGTCGCCGTCGCAAGAAAAGCGCAGGTCCGGGCCGGGAACGGCGAGCTCGAAAGGTGAAGGAGGAGCGCCGAAAGTGCCTGAAAGAGCGTGGGGACAAAGCGCTCATCGGCGACGCCGAGGCGGGCCTGCCACGCGCCCGAAAGGCCGAAAATCTCCGCACCTGCGACGGGAGCATGCCAGACCGTGCCGAGGCGAAGCAGGATGAAAACGGCCGCAGCACCACCCCAGGCGATGGCGGAGATCGGCACGGCGATGCCGTTACGTTGCTGAACCGCCGGCAGCGGCGCCGGCTGTGCGTCGCGCGCCACTTCAGCGCCTTGTCCGGCCACCGGTGTGGGTCCGGTCACGAGGTTGCCACAGCCTGATAGACGGGCAGGGCATAGACGCGCATTCCACCAGAGTCGAACACCAGGTCGAGGAACGAGGCAAAGTCCGGCATGGTCTGCGCGGGGTACTTTGCGCGCTCGACGCTGCCGACGACGACGTAACGGGCGCCGAAATGGTGCATCACGTCGAGCACGTTGGCGGGGTCCTTGTTGGTGTAGACGCTATCCGCCAGAGCCTGGCGGTTGGTGAAGTCGGCGCGGTTCGCAGCGGTATCGCCGCGCCACTGGATCTCGTGGAAATACCAGCCGATGGGGTCGGAGCGGCCGGTGCGGGCAGCGACGCGGCCGGCATCGGTGTAATCGACGTTCGCATCGGTCATCACCGCCTGCTGTTTGGTATCGAGCGTCCAGGTACGGCCCGAGGCCTCGATCAGGGTCGTGTCTGGAGGGGTATTGGCTAGCACCCAACGTACCAGAGCGTATTCGCCCGGATTGTCACGGGCGAGTCCTGAGAGGCCGTCAAGGCTTGTCGCTTTATGAAACCCTTCCGTGCGGTTCGGGAGCGCGATGACGGCATAAAGGAGCCCGGCGGCGCAAAGCAGGGCGGCCGGCGCGGCCAGCCATGCGGACCACGAGCGCCCGGCGAGCGCCCTGCGGGCAGCCACGGCGAGGATCACGGCGCCCCCGACCGAAAGCAGGATCCACGCCTGGTAGGAGAGCTTGAAGACCGTGTTGAGCCGCGGGGTGGCGTTGAAAAAAAGGTCGCGGATGAGGAAGAGTTCGGCACCGTAGAGCAAAAGGGCTGCGACACCGCCGAGCATCACGGGCAGGGCGGCCGCACTGCGCCGCGCGGCGAGGACGCCGGCGGCCGTAAAGAGCGACCACGTGGTAGCGGCATAGAGGAGGAGCGTGACCCAGCCGCTGGTGGTGCGCGCATCCATCGCGGACCGGAGTTCCCCGTGATACGCCGTGAGCCCGAGCCAGAGCGCGAACGGGACGAACGGCGCCCACAAGGAGAGGACGGCGCTGTTCGAAAGCGCGCCCCGCTCACCGCGACGGAAGGCCCACGTGAGCGCCAGCAACGCCGCGATGAGCAGCGGGCCAAACTGCAGGAACGCGTGCACCGGACGAGTGCCTGCGCCCACATAGGGATAGAGGCCCGACGCCTGCGAGCGAAAGTCCACATACCACGGCAGGTAGGCGGCAACCGCGAGCACAACGATCGGCAGCAGATACTTTGCTGCGTCCAACAGCGACCAGGGGGACCAGCGCAGGCGCAAATTCCGGGCTGCCACCGCCACCGCCAACACGGCCGTGAAGGTGAGGATGTCCCAGGCGTTTTCGAACGCCAGTGCACCGAAGACGAGGGCGAGCACCACGCCCATCCAGGGCTGCTTCCGGTGCGTCATGAAGGACAGGAGACGGCGGCCACGCCACACTGAGGCACTGAGCCCCAGCGAGAGCAGCACTAGCGGGATAGACATGACGTGGGGGTGCATATCGCCGAGCAGAAAGCTGAAAAACGGGAACTCCGTGATCGTGTTCGGGATGATGCGGCTGCCGCGCCACCAGAACCAGAATTCGGTGGGATACCAGCTGGTCGTGCGCGGGTTAAGCGGACCGCTAAAACAGTCGGTGGTGACCCCGGGCTTGCAGGGGATGAGCCACTCGACGCCAAATTTTCCATAGAGGCCGGAGTTATAGAGACCGTGCGCCGCGGCCAGTTCGAAGATTGCAGAGAGCGAGCCCAGGAAGAGGAGAAAGCCCACGGCCAGGATGGCGGCAATAAAGGCCCAGCGCCGGGAGCGCGGGCCGAGCGCCCAGCGCGCGATGGCGAAGGCAAGCGACGCGATCCCGGCGGTCGCGGCGGCGAACGTGAAAGCCAGGCCCAGGTTGTAACCGGTGGAGGCGGGTATCCCGGATGTGGCCGTAAGGACGCCGACCTGCAGGTAGCCGAAATAGTAGTAGCTGGCGGGCTCACCGGCGAGCCACGGGTCCTTGGGCGGGTAGGTCGTCGAAGCGAGCGTGGCGTTGAGGTACATGAAGTCCATCGGCTGTTCCGTGCCGTTGATATCGGGCTGATAGGAACGGAAGGCCGCGTAGCTGAAGAAAAAGCAGGTGAAGATACCGGCCGCAACCACCCAGCCCATCCAGGTCCGTCGCAGAGTCGCCACGAAACGGCGGTCTCGACCGGCGACGGTGAGCGAGACGAGCGCGAGGCCGGCGAGCGCGAGCAGGTAGCCGCCGCGCCCAAATGGCAGCACATTGAGCGTGCGCAGGATGAAGTATCCGTAGCCGGTGAGTACCAGGCCGAGAGCGAAACTGAGCCCGGCGCCGGCATCGGGGAGGCGGCGAAAGAGCACGAAGGCTATCGGCAGCACGCTGATGGCGATGAGCAGGGAGACCGCCCAGAACGCAAGCAGGTGGCTCATTACCTAGCCTCCCGGGCCCGGCCCGCGTTCAAGCGAAGAGCGAATCGACAAAGTCGCGCGCATCAAACGGAGCGAGATCGGCGATCTGTTCACCCGTGCCAATGAAGCGGACAGGGATGGCCAGGTCGTGGGCAATGGCGAAGGCGATCCCACCCTTCGCAGTGCCGTCCAGCTTCGCCAGGATGATGCCCGTGATGCCCACCGCCTGGGCGAACGTCTTCGCCTGCATGAGGCCGTTCTGGCCGGTGGTGGCATCGAGCACGAGGATGGTTTCGTGGGGGCCGTCGGGATGGTTGCGCTTGATGATGCGGTCCATCTTTTTCAGCTCTTCCATCAGGTTCGTCTTGGTGTGCAGGCGGCCAGCGGTATCGATGATGACGAAGTCTGCCCCGGCATTTTCACCAGCGCTGAGCGTGTCGAAGACGACCGCGCCCGGGTCCGCTCCGGCCTGATGAGCGACAACGCGGACACCGATGCGTTCGCCCCACACCTTGAGCTGGTCGGTGGCGGCGGCGCGGAAAGTGTCGGCCGCCCCCAGCACCACCGTCGCCCCATCGCGCTTGAACGCGTGCGCGAGCTTGGCGATGGAGGTTGTCTTCCCGGCCCCATTCACGCCCACGACGAGGACGATGATCATCGCCGGCGCATCGGGACGGGCCCATGCCGGGGCCTCGCCAGCGGGCGCCTCGAGGATGGCGACAAGCTCTTCACGCAGGAGTTCGCGCACGCGCGCGGACTGCTTGATGCCACCCTCCCTCACACGTCCGCGCACGGCCGCAAGGACGGCGGTGGTCGTGTCAAGCCCGGCGTCGGAGGCGATGAGTATCTCTTCTAGTTCGTCCCAGAGCGCGTCGTCGAAATCCGCACGCTCGAAGATGCCGCCCAGGCGGGAGAAGAATCCGCGGCGCGTGCGCTCCGTCGCGCGCCCGGTCTGTTCGCGGACCTCTTCGGCTTCCTGGTGCGTGACGGGGAGGCCGGCCACGCGTTCGAGCGCGCCGTCCTCCGCGGCGACGGCAACTTCGCCGCCGGCGGCTTCTCCGTCGAGAGGCTGATTGGTGGGACTCTTGCGCCAGAACCGCACGCCGGGGCGCTCCTTTTGGTGGTCTGTGGATGGTACCCGCCCTGCCGGCAAGGGTCAGTTTCGGGTGATTGCCCGGCCGCTACTGGCCGGTCAGTTCTGATCTGGCAGGTCACTGATACGGAGCGAAAGCACCTTCGAGACTCCGTCCCGCGCCATCGATACGCCGTAGATGGCATCGGCCACTTCGATGCTGCGGCGGTTGTGGGTGACGACGAGGAACTGGGTACGCTCGGCGAGCGTCGCGAGCGCGGAGGTGAAGCGGCCAACGTTCGCCTCATCGAGGGCAGCATCGACTTCGTCGAGCACACAGAACGGCGCGGGATTCGCAGCGAGCAGCGCGAAGAGCAGGGCTACGGCCGTGAGCGACCGCTCCCCACCGGAAAGCAGACTGAGGCTCTTGATCCGCTTGCCCGGCGGCTGCGCTTCGATTTCGATGCCTGCCTCGGCGATATTCTCAGGGTCGGTGAGGATCAGGCTCGCTGCACCTCCGCCGAAGAACGCGGTGAAATACTCGCCGAACGCTTTGTTGACCTTTTCGAAGGTCGTCCCGAAACGGCTGCGAATCTCGGTGTTGAGCGTCGCAATCGCGTCGCGAAGCTGCTCTTCGGCCTCTTCGAGGTCGTGCATCTGCGTGGTGAGGAACTCGTGGCGCTCTTTGGACTCCTGGTAGTCCTCCGGCGCCTCTTCGTTGATTGCGCCGAGGCGGCGGATCTGGCGACGCAGCTCTTCGATGCGGCTTCGCGTCCGTTCGATGTCGATGATCGCGCCACCCTGGACTGCTGGCTCCGCGTCCTGTGGGCCTTCGAACATGGACTCCATCTGCATCGCCTCATCGAGCGTGACGATCCGCCCGTTGCGATCCGGGGCGAGGCCCTCGCGCTCCATTTCACCCCGGAGGTGTTCGATGTGCTCGTTCGTGCGCGCGACCTCGGCTTCGAGGTCCAGCCGGCGGCGGTCGATCTTGAGCAGGTCGGCCTGTGCCTGGGAATACTCTTCCTGGACGCTGCGTTCGTGCGCTTCAAGGCGGTGCAGCTCGTCGCGGTCGGGTGCAGCGTCCTCGGTATAGCGGGCCTGCTCGGCGCGCACCGCTTCGAGCTCGTGGTTGAGCTTTTCGAGGCGGCCCTCGATCACGTCCGCTTCAAGCTCGAGGTTGCGGGCCTGGAGCCGCTTGGCATCGATCTGATTGGCAAGGCGTTCGACGGACTTTTCGTGCTGTTCCCGCAGCGCAGAGAGCGTGCGCCGCTCCCCTTCGACGATAGCCTGCCGCGCCGACGCTTCGGAGACGGCCTTCAGCGCGGCCTCGCGCCGCTCGGTGGCCTCGCGAAGGGCGTCCTCCATCTCTGCCATCTCGGTGCGCCGTTCGAGACCACGCGCCTCCAGCTGGCCGGCTGCGAGGTTGGCCTGGGTGATCTGGCGCTGGCGCTGGTCCTGCTCGCGGAGGATGTCGGCGCGCTTGGAGCGGACGCCGTCGATATCGCGTCGAAGCCGGTGCAGGCGGTCGCGTTCGCGCTCCAGTTCGAAGCGAAGCCGCTCCACCTGGTGGCGCACGGCATCGTAGTTGTCCTCCGCTTCGTGCGCACGCGCCGCGAGCTGTTCGATGTTGGCACGCGCGGTCGCCAGGCGGTCGTTGCTGATGTCCGTACGGCGGCGCAGCTCTTCGATCCGCTCGGGCAGTTCATCCAGCTCACGTTGCCGGGAGAACGCACCTTCTTCGGCGCCAGAGGTGCCACCGGCCATGACGCCCGTGGGCTCGATGTAGATGCCATCCAGCGTGACCACCGAGCCGAGCGCGCGGCGGATCATGCGCAGCCCCGTGGGCACGTCCTCGACCACGATGACGCGGCCGAGGAGCGTATCGATGAGAGGCCGGAAACGGTTGTCGCATCGCACGAGCTTGGCCGCAACGCCGACGATCCCGCGCTCTTTCTGCAGGTTGAGCGGGTAGACGTGCCGCACGGACTCCAGGGGCAGGAACTGGGCGCGGCCCTGCTGGCGCCGCTGGAGGATGTTGATCGCTTCGATGGCCGTCGCCTCCGTTTCGACGACGACAGCATGAAGGCGCTGCTCGAGGGCGGCGTTGATGGCGCGTTCCAGGCCAACAGGCACCTTGATCTGCCGCGAGAGCAGGCCGACCACGCCCGGCAGTTCGGGCGGCTCGCCGAGGGAAGCGGGGTCGACGTCATCGAGCAGGGCCTGGCCCATGACGAGCACATTACGGGTGCCCGCGGCCACGCCGTCGTGTTCGGCATGCACGCGCCGCAAAGCGTCGAGACGGCCTTCGAGGTGGTCGAGTTCACGCAGGTCCTGGTTGCCCGCCGCTTCATAGTTACGCACTTCGTCCTGGACGCGGGCAAGGCGATCACGCGCTTCGTCCGCGGCTGCCCGCGCGGCGTCCAGTTGTATCTCGGCTTCGATCGCTGCAGCGCGGGCGTTGGCATAGCGGCGGCCGTAGCCGATGAGCTCCACAATCGCCGCCTTGCGCCGCGCTTCGGCCTGTTCGAGCTCCCCATCGAGCTCGGCGATGCGGCGCGCCGCCGCCGCGCCATCGGCCTGCATCGCCCCCGCGCGGCGTTGATCCGCCTCGGCACCATCGCGCAGCTCCTGGACCTTGCTCCGGAGACGGGAGTATTCGCGCTCGGCGACGTCCAGCGCCTGGCGGCACTTCAGCGCATAGGCTTTCGCTTCTTCCGCTTCGCCGACGACTTCGATGCCCCTGCGGCCTTCGTCCAGCCCGGTCGAGCCGAGCGCCAGCCGTTCCGCTTCCAGTGTCTCAACTTCGACCCCGAGCTCTTCGCGGCGCGCGGCGATCATGCTGTACCGTTCCCGGTCGAGCGCGGCGGCGTGCTCGGTGCTGCTCTGCCGCTGCTCAATCTCGGTGGTGCGGGTATCGCGCCGGGAGATCGCCTCGCGGCGCTTGCGGATCTCGTCGTTCAGGGCGCGCAGCTGCTCCCGCAGCGCAGCCACGCCTTCGGCGGCGGCGGCCGCTTCGGCGGCACCCTGGTCGAGCGCCGCGCGGGAGCGGACGATGGAGTTGTGCGCCTCGCTCCAGAGGTGGCCATAGTAGTCGCGCAGGAGATCGCGCAGTTCGGCGGAGAGGCGGCGATGTTCCGACGCGCGCTCCGCCTGGCGGCTCAGGTGGGCGAGCCGCGGCTCGATTTCGCTGACGATGATGGTGACCTTTTCGATGTTGTCGCGCGTGGCCGCGAGCCGGTCCTGTGCATCCTTGATGCGCGTCCGGAAGCGCTTCACATCGGCCGCTTCATCGAGGAAGGAGCGGCGCTCATCCGGCGACATGCTGAGCACTTCATCGACGAGCCCCTGGCCCATGATCGAGTAGCTGTTCTGGCCGACATCGCCCTTCATCAAAAGGTCGAGGATGTCGCGGAGACGCACGCGCGAGCCATTCAACAGGTATTCGGAATCGCCGTTGCGGTAGATGCGGCGGCCGATCTCCACTTCCGCGAAATCGAGGGGCAGCCAGCGCTCTTCGTTATCGAGGGTGAGGATGACTTCCGCCATGCCAACAGCGGCGCGGCCGGCGGTGCCGGAGAAGATGACGTCTTCCTGCTTCTTCGCACGGAGCAGACGGGTACTCTGTTCGCCTAAGACCCAGCGGATCGCATCGGAGACGTTGCTTTTGCCCGAGCCGTTGGGGCCAACGATCGCGGTGACGCCGCGGCTATAGTCGAAAACCGTGCGGTTCGCGAAACTCTTGAAGCCCTGGATCGACAGCTTCTTGAGGTACACGGGCTACACCTCATCCCCGGCCGGCACGTCCGCGCCAGCAGCACCCAGCGTTGCCACCGCCTCGCGCGCGGCCCTTTGCTGTGCCTCGCGCTTGCTTGCTCCCTCGCCGCGGCCGAGGGCAGCACCCGCGACCCGGACTTCGACGGTGAACCGGCGCCCCGCGCCGCCGGCAGCCTCCTCAACCGTCACATATTCGGGGGCTTCGTGCCAGCGCGCCTGGACGAGGTGTTGGAGACTCGATTTGGGGTCGATGCGTGCGCCCTCTTTGCGGATCTGCGAGAGCTCGGGCTTGAGCAGGCGAAGCACAAACGAGCGCGCGACGCGATAGCCATGGGCGCCATAGACGGCGCCGACCAGCGCCTCCATCGCGCCCGCCAGGTTGCGCTCGCGCGCCCGGCCACCGGCAGCTTCTTCCCCACGGCCAAGGATGAGATGGGCACCAAGGTCGATGCGGCGCGCGGCCTCAGCGAGTGTGCTGCCGCGGACGACGTCGGCGCGCATGCGGGTGAGGTCGCCCTCGCCCGCTCCCGGATAAATGCTGAACAATTTGTGGGCGATGATCATCCCGAGCACCGCATCGCCCAGGAACTCCAGGCGCTCGTTGGAGGGCGCGTTGGCGCCCGATTCGTTCAGGTAGGAGCTGTGGGTGAGGGCCTCGATAACGAGAGCCGACGGCAGCGGCTTGACGCCAAGCCGTTGGGCCAACGCTTCATGAGCAGGTGGTGGGGCCAGCGGCACAGAACCTCCGGCGCAAACCCTCGGCCGGTCGCGGGCCGAGCGAGGACGTCTGATGCGATTCGTGCGGCCGACCACAGGCCCGCCGCACGAATTGCTAAGGCGCTATGATCATAGAGATGCGATTCCGCTCGCGTCAAGGTTAGGCTATCCTGCGGCGAAGAGTTCCATGACAGAAAGTCCAGATCTCGCCCGCGCGTCCGAGTCGTGCTGCGTCTGCGGCCTGCCGATTGCCGCCCATATGCTGGCATGGTGCAACGCCTGCGCACGGCCATATCACCTGAACCAGCGCAGCGATATGCCGGGCTCAGACTGCGGCGAGGTCTGGATAAACGAAGACCACCTCGGCCTGGAGTTCGCCTGCCACACCTGCCTCCACCCTGAACCAGACGTTGCGGGGGGTCTCGACGATATCCTGGACGTGGCGGAGGCCGCACTCGTCGTGGGGGTAGCCGAAGACGCCATCATCGCCGCCGCCCACGGTGGTCTCGTGCGGCACCGGCGCACGGCGAGCGGGACATATCTGTTCGAACGGGTAGACCTTCTCGATTTCCGCCGGGGGCAGCAATGATTGGCCGCTGCTGTGAATGCAGGCAACCCCTGGCAAAGCGGAGCAGCGTTGTCTGCGCCGATTGCGCCGGACAGTTCCATTATCCAGACTCGCGCGTGGGCGAGTCTGGCGAAACGTGTGGTGTGCAGGTGATTGGCTTTCGTGACCTTCTCGGCCGGGACATCGTCCCGCTCTGCCGGCGCTGCGATATGGCGTTCCGGCTGCGCTTCGGGGTGCCATCGTGACGGCTACGGGCAAGCGGCGCACGCAGCGGGCGCGCGCCCGCGAGGCGGGCGAAACCCGGGCAGCGGCCCCCACCATCCCGCGCCCGGTGTTTGAACCCAAACCGTTGCCGGACTGGCGCTGGAAGACCTTCCCGGTCTTCTTCGCCCTGGCCGCCGGCGGGTTCATCGGCCTCTACGCCGGGATCGTCGTGCAGGCAGCGAACAACGCGGCCATTTCGACGCTCGTGTTTGTTGCATTTGCGCTCCCCCTCGGATTTGGCTTTTCGCGATTGAGCACCCGCTGGCTGTTGAGCCGGCGCCTGGTCCGGGCACGAGCGAAGAAATAGGCGAGAGCGGCTGCCAGGCCCGGAGCCGTCCGCCAACGGCCCCGAAAAAGAGACCCTTGCGTTCGCTCCGCGGCGGTGGCGATTGGCGCTATACTCGGGCAAAGCCGCGAGGGGGTACTGCTGTCATGCGAGTAGTGGTTGCCTACGATGGGGGCGAGGCAGGTGAGCGAGCCATTGCCGCCATCGCCTCGTGGGTCCAAACGACCGACGCTGACGTCCACATGCTCACAGTGCTGGACCCGTCAGAAGTGCACGAGACGTCGATGCCGCCCGGGGTGCACGGCTTCACGCCCGCAGCGACGTGGACAGGCGAGCCGCTGCACGTCAGCGAGCCAATCCCCGTGCTCGCGGAGAATCGCAGCCAAAGATTCGAGAGCGCGCGGAACGAAGCAGAAGAGCGCCTGCAGGGCATCGGGCAGCGCAGCTTCGGAAGCGTCTCGGTGGCCGTGCACGCAGAAGTTGCCGAAGACGCCGCGGAGGCGATCGTGGCGGAGGCGCGGCGGCTGGGAGCCGATGTGATCGCGATGGGGACCCACGGCCGGACGGGGCTCCGGCATGCGCTCATGGGCAGCGTCGCTGAAGCCGTGGTGCGCAACTCGCCGATCCCGGTGCTCATCGTGGGCCCGGGCGTGACGATGCCTACCCCGCCTGCCTAGCCGGGAACACAGAGCCTGTTAGGGGTCGCGCGTGTCGCGCGATTTGTCGAGCAGGCGCTTGAGGCGCTCGGCTTCGAAATCAATGGGTTCGCGGATGAGTGCGAAGCGGCGGCGGCGGTCGTGCAGATCGTCGTCATAGGTATGGATGCGGTCTGACTGTGCCATGGGGTTATGTTCGGCTGGATTGGGTCATCCCAACAATGAGCAACTACCCTGCCTCTTTCGTGGCCGCTCTGGGAGCCTCGGCGGCCAGGTATCCGAATCGTCCCTGCCGCCTCTCCTGATTGCCACCAACACTCCACTCAATCTTCGCGGCGGTGCGTCAAGGTATGGGACACGAATCCCGATCTGATAGGCGCGGGGCAACGGGCCGGGAGTCCCGCCGCCACTCACGGCGTTTTGCGCAATGAACCAGATGGGACACAATGATCGCCCGCCTGCTTCACAGCGCGGACGCCGGTCAGCCTTCGGGCCGGCGCATACCCGGGCACCTTCAGCATGGCGCCGAGCCGCCAAGACCAGAGGAGCGCAATGGACGCTGGCGAATTCGAAGGCGACGAACTGCTCCTCGGGAGGCTGCGCGAAGCCACCGGTGGCGACGCCGGCGTGCGCCAGCTCCGCAGGCGCTACGACGCCTTGCGGGCCGACTACGAGCAGCTCCTCGACCGCCTGGGAGAGATCGAAGACCGGCTGGCGGCCCCGCGCCCGCAGCCACCCGCCCGGCGCGCAGTCCTGGCAGAGCCCGAAGCGGGCATCGTGGAGGCGCTCGCGGCGCCACTCATCCGCCTGCGCGATGAATACGCCGCGGCCGCGAACCGCATCCAGGAGATCGTGACTGGCCTCGAACGCATCGCCGCCGGCACCCTCAAGGGACAACACGGTGCCGAGCCGGCACGCGCCCCGGCAACCGCCGGTGGCAGCGGCGACGAGCCCCAGCCAGAGGCAGGCAATCCTCCCACACCGGGCCGCCCGCGCCGCGTCCACGTCGATGTGAAGGGCCGCGGCTTCGGCGAGCTGCTCGACTTCCAGGAGCGGCTTTCCAGCGTCGCCGGCGTCGCACGTGTCACGATCAATGCGATCGACGGCGAACGGGCGACGCTCATCGTCGAACTGGAAAACGGCGGACAACAGGCCGACTGACCCATCCGCGACCTGCCTCGAACACCTTCATTGTCAGCAGCGTAGACTTGCGCGATGGACACTGCGGCAATCGCGGGTCCCCCAATCGGTGGAGGGAAGCGGATGGACATCGCGAAATACAACGGCGATTGGCTGCAGGCCTGGAGCGACAAGGACACTGCGCGCCTCCTCACCTATTACCATCCGGAAGTGGTCTATAAGGACACCCAGGTCCCGCGCGGTGTCGTTGGACACGATGCCCTGCGGGCCTATCTCGACAATCTCTTCCGCGTCACCCCACCGATGCGCTACGAAGCGGACGAGGTCTGGCCGATAGAGCAAGGCTTTTGCGGCCGCTGGATCTGCACTATCGACCTGCCGGACGGCACGAAGCGTCACCTTCGCGGGTTCGACCTGGTGATTCTTCGAGACGGACAGATCGCCCTGAACGAGGTCTACACACACAACCTTCCGGCCTGAAACAGCGGCAGCTCTAGGTGATAGCCGCCGGACCATTGCGATGGGCAACGGCGCGTCCGGTAGCGAAGTAGACGATGAACGCGCATGCCACGCCGGCGATCAGGTCAAGGATGTAGTGTTCGCCGAGATAGATGAGCGAAAACGCCATCACCGCGACGTAGGCGAGGCACGGCCAACGCCAGGCGGGCGCATACTGGCGCACCCAGAGGTACACGACGAAGGTGATCGCCATGTGCACGGAGGGCATGGCCGCGACGGGGTTAGCAGCGCCCAGCGACTCGTAGGCCGACTGATATGTCGGCGCGTTGAGGCTGGCACCAACGAGGTCCATAACCCGCGACAGGCCCGGTGCGGGCAGTTCCCCCCATTGGCCCGCCAGCCACGGCGGCGCAGTGGGGACAAGGAAGAAGAAGATGAGCGCCACATACATGGTGGCCACCATCGCGAGTGCGTAGCGGGAAAAGTGGTTGCGCCGAAAGAGGAAGATCCCGATCGCCAGGGCGTGCGGGACGACGAAGAACGACCAGTGCGTGGCGACCGCAACATAGTCGACCTTGCTCAGGCCCGTGGGCGGGTGGAGGTGTTCCTGGAGCCACACACCGGGCTCGACCCCGGAGAACAGGAGCCGGTCCAGCCGCAGCGGATAGAGCGACTGGACGGGGACGCCGGTGACGTCGGCAAGGGCGCGGAGCAAGGAATAGGCGAAAATGCCCGCAACGTAGACGAACCACCAGGACCGCATCCGGCGCAGTCGCAACTCGGGGAGCCACGCCAGGCAGGCGATGAGGAGCAGCAGCGGCCCCGTCCAGGCGTGCTCTTCCCAGAGCCGCGTCATCTCCGCGAGGGTGAGGAGCAGCAGCGAGCCAACCTCCGCCGCCAGCTGGAGGTCGGCGCTGACCGCGCCCTGGGTCGCACGCGGGAGCGCGGACGTCGAGGTCGCCATCGTGCGAGACTATCACCTGTCCCGGCGATCAGAAAGACGCGTCGGCGGGCCTGTTTTGGATAGCGGAGCGAGCCGCCCGGCGCCGAAGCGCTCACTCTTTCCCGCCGGTACTGAGCGGACGCGCTACACTCTCAGCGCCGGTCGCGGCCTGCGGATAACCGCAGACAAGCCATGTGTGGATGCCAGCGCGTCCGCGCCCGACGGTGCCAGCGTTGCGGAGGGCTGCCTGTGTCACTGTCCAACCGAGCGGGGAGCGAATCGAGAGCGCACACCGGCAGCACACATGCGGAGACCAGTCTCACGCAGTTCGCGAAGGACTGGAGCATCCTCATCGCGGCTATCCTTGTGTACTTCTGGCTGCGCGCGCTTGTGCCCGTGAACATCCCCAACGCCGTCGACGTGACCGTCCATCTCATCGACTTCGAAAAGGCGCTGCACATTTTCTGGGAGCCCCGTCTCCAGGCCGATAGTATCCGCTACGATTGGCTAAAAGAGGTTGCCAACTACACCTATTCATACCTGCACTTTCCCGCCCTGGCGGGAATGGGGCTGTTGCTCTGGTTCAGGAATCGGCGCCAATTCGTGCTGGTGCGCAACACCATGTATGTGTCGATGGTGATTGGGCTCGTGTTCTACTACGTCATCCCGGCTGCACCGCCACGGCTGATGGCAATCAACGGGCACAACTATGGGTTCGTCGATACGGTCTTTGGCAAGAAGAGCGGTGTGCTCTACCCCGAGCCGCCCTTCTATGTGAACGACTATGCGGCCATCCCGAGCTTCCACTTCGGCTGGATAGCACTGGCTTCCTGGGGACTCTGGACGAGCGGCCCAAGCCGCTGGGTGCGGGCGCTCGCAATCGTCATTCTCGTCTCGATGACGTGGGCGAGTGCCGCTACCGCCAACCACCTCTTCGTGGACATGGCGATCGGCGGAGCAGTGCTCATCGCCTCGTGGGCGATCGCCGCCTACGTTGTGCCAGCGGTATCGAGCCGGCTGGTGCGGCCCCGCCGGCAACTGGAGGCGTATCCCGGCCATGAGCCGGGCGGGCCGCCCGGATGATCCGTTCGCCGGGCGCAAACCCACTTCCCAATCAGCTGGAGTGAGCGTGCACGGCCGCTTCCAGCGCACGCCGATCCAGGCTCATCGGGAGGTAAGCGGCGGCCCCCGCGGCGAGGTAGGTACGCTCCGCCACCGGCGATGGGATCGGCGCCAGGACGATCACCGCGCCCGCGCGGCGGGTGAGGTCGCCACACTCCACCGGCGAACAATCGGCAGCGGTGGTGATCACAATAGCGTCGCCATCGACCGCATCGAAGGAGGCGGCAGCCGGGCCCGGCGCGAGTTCCAGATGCGCTTCGCACCAGCCCCGCAACGAGCGTTCGAGCGCCGCGTCAGAAGTCAGAATTACGAGTTGTTGCACGAGTGTCCCCTTATGGGAGTTTCGCGCAACGAGCGGATGGCGCGAAGGCCCGGAGGGCCGTTTGGCCGGGGCCGAACGGCCCTCGTTCAGCAGCTCCTCGATCCCGCCGCCGATGCGCTTACGGCGGCAAACGACCGCACAGAGGCGTAAGCTCCTCGCTATCGCACCTCCAGGAGGGGAAGCTGCGTGACGCAGGCGTTCGATGACATCCGCATCCTCGACTTCACGGAGGGCATTGCCGGGCAGCTCGCCTGCGGCCTCCTCGCCCAATTCGGTGCCGACGTCATCAGGGTCGAACCTCCGCACGGGGTCCGCATCGACAGCCGCCCCGGGGCCATCGCCTGGAACTGCAACAAGCGCCGGTTGCTGTTGGACCTGGCCACTGAGGGCGGTCTGGAAGCCGCCTTCCAGCTGGTGGCGACTGCCAGCGTGGCCGTATTCGATGGCGCCCCTGGCCGACTCGAATCGCTCGGCCTCGACCCCGCCCGCCTTACCTCCCTTCACCCGGGGCTGATCCACGGCTGGCTGCCGATGTTCGGCATCGCCGGGCGCTGGAGAGATGTCCCACCTGAAGACTCGCTGCTCGCCGCTGCGACCTGCATCTCGTTCGCGCAGGCAAGTTGGGACGACGTGCCCGTGCACCTCCTGACGCCCCAGCTGAGCTATGGCCACGGCATCCTCGCCGCTGGCGCCATCGCGGCGGCCCTCTTCGAACGGCGCCGCAGTGGGCGCGGGCAGGCGGTGGTCTGCAGCGGCGTGCATGGCTACGGTGCGGTGCGCTCGGGCGGCGCCATACGTGCCGCCACGATGCAGCGGCTCGGCGCCGGACGAGGGAGCCGCGGCGGGAGCCCGAACTACCGCCTCTACCAGTGCGGCGACGGCCAGTGGCTCTTCCTCGCGACACTCACCATGCCCTTCTTCCTGCGCGCGCTCACCGCGCTGGACCTGCTCGACCTGCTTGCCATGGACGGAGTCGAAGGCGAAATCGCGAACCTGCAGCGCGCGCCCACCAACGAAGAAGTCATCCAGCACCTCGACGCCCGCTTCGCGGAAAAGACTCGCGAAGACTGGCTGGCAATCCTCCGCGAAGGTGGCGTGCCGGCGGGTCCGGTGGGTGAGCGAATGGCGTGGTTCGAGGGGGAACAGGTGGCAGCCAACGGCATGCGCATTGAGCTGCCGCATCCCGAGCTCGGAATCGTGGCTGTGCCGGGCGTTTCGGCGAAGCTCAGCGAGACTCCAGGGCGAATGGACGCGGTTATGTCTGATGTAACGCTGGAAGAACTGCTCGCTGGCCCGCCTGCCACTCTCCCACCGCCCGCGGGCGCGCGACCAGCCGGGGGGCCACTGGCAGGCCTGCGCGTGCTGGACCTCGGGGCGGTCATCGCAGGCCCATTCGGCCCGACCGTGCTGGCCAATTACGGCGCTGACGTGATCAAGGTCGAGCCCCCTGAAGGCGACTCCTTTCGGACGGCGGCCCTGGGCTTCGCAGGATGGAACCGCGGCAAGCGCAGCATCGTAGTCGACCTCAAGGCGGCCGGCGGCATGGAGACGTTCAATTCGCTGGTGCGGAGCGCCGACGTTGTGGTGGATAACTTCCGGCTCGGAGTGACAGCGCGGCTCGGCATCGACTATGCCAACCTGCGCACCATCAACCCGCGAATCATCACGTGCTCGGTGCTTGGCTTCGGCCGGGAGGGTCCGTTCCGTTCGGACCCGGGATATGACCCCGTGCTGCAGGCACGAAGCGGATTGATGGCGGCCCAGGGCGGCGACGGCGAGCCTGTCTTCCACACCATACCCGTGAACGACGAGGCGAGTGGACTGATGTCGGCGTTTGCCATCCTCACAGCGTTGAATGCCCGCGAACGCACCGGCCGCGGCCAGGAGATCTGGACGGCGCTCGCGAACCAGAGCGTCGTCTGCCAGTCCGACGAAGTGACCTCGTATGCAGGGCGGCCCAAAGCGCTCCAGGGCGGACGCGATTGCCCTGGGGTCTCAGCGTTGCACCGGCTGTATCGCTGCGGCGATGGCTGGCTGGCGCTCGCCTGCCTGGAACCGGGGCAATTCGGCGCGCTCGCCCGCGTATTGAACCAGCCGCTGTGGCCGGAACGCTGGAGCGATGCAGCAGCCCGAGCCGAGCCCCGCGACGGAGAACTGGCGCGCCTCCTTGAAGGTGCATTCGGTGGCCTCCCGCGCGACTCGACAGTCGCAGCGCTGCTGGCACACGGGGTCCCGGCGGTGGCAGCCATCACCGCAGAAGAGGCGCATGACGACCCCTGGCTGCTGGCCAACCGCTTCTGGGAGGAATACGAACTGCCCGGCCATGGCCTCGTCGCCGGCGTCCGCAGCTACGCAGACTTTTCGCGCACGCCGGGCGGCTTCCAGCGCGCGGCACCGCTCCTCGGCGAACACACGCGGGAGATCGTGGAGAGCCTGTTCCCCGGCGGGCCTCACGGGAGCGTATTATCCGGCTGAACTTAACTGCCGGGGGATAAAGGGGAAGCCATGAAAGCCGCAGTCTTCCACGCGCCACACCAACCACTGACGATCGAAGAGATCGATATCGACGAGCCGCTTTCCCATGAGGTGCGTGTGCGGACCGTGGCCACCGGCGTCTGCCACAGCGACCTGCACTTCGTGGACGGACTCTACCCGCTGGCCGCCCCTGCAGTGCTGGGGCACGAACCGGCGGGGATCGTCGAGGCCGTAGGCGACCAGGTCTCCTATGTGAAGCCCGGCGACCATGTGATCTGCTGCCTTTCCGTGTTTTGCGGTCACTGCGAAATGTGCCTGAGCGGGCGGCCCAACCTTTGCCGCAACCCCGAACTGCGGCGCTCTCCCGGCCAGAAGCCCCGGCTCTCGTGGAGAGGGCAGCCGGTCGGCCAATTCGCCAACCTCGCCAGCTATGCGGAACAGATGCTGGTCCACGAACACGCCGTGGTGAAAGTGCGTGAGGACATCCCGCTCGACAAGCTGGCGCTCATCGGGTGTGGCGTGACCACCGGCGTCGGTGCCGTGCTCAACACGGCGAAGATCGAAGCGGGCAGCTCGGTCGCTGTGTTTGGCTGCGGCGGGGTGGGCCTGAGCGCGATCCAGGGTGCCCGTATCGGCGGTGCACGCATGATCATCGCCGTCGATACCGTGGAGTCGAAGCTGGCGATGGCGCGCGAACTGGGTGCTACGCACGTCGTCGACGCCTCATCGCATGACCCGGTGGAGGCGATCCGCGAACTCACCGGCGGCGGCGTGGAGTATTCCTTCGAAGCGATCGGGCTGAAGCGCGCTGCGGAGCAGGCCTTCGAGTCGCTCGCGCCCGGCGGTACCGCGACGGTGATCGGCATGATTCCTGTGGGCCAGAAGGTAGAACTTGATGGGCCAGCGTTTCTCTCGGAAAAGCGTTTCCAGGGAAGCTCCATGGGCTCCAACCGCTTCCGCAAAGACATGCCGCGGTACATCGATTTCTACCTCCAGGGCCGGCTCAAGCTGGACGAGATGATTACCCGCACGGGCCACCTGGAGGACGTGAACGAGGCGTTCCGGGCGATGAAGGCCGGCGAGGTGGCCCGCACCGTTTTGACGTTCGACTAGCCGAGGACGGTAGCCGGGGGCGCAGCCACCGCCTGGAGCAGCGGCGGGGCGGCTTTATCTGCCGTGCCTCCCGCGCAGGGCAGGGCTTCTTCGCCCCGGAGCACCGGGCGCAGATCGACAGTCCAGACGCGATGGTCTGCGGCCCAGTGCGTGGAGAGCGCGCCCCGGAGTTGAAAATCGCCGCAGTCCACGGCGACGAGGCGGATGCCTTCCAGGAAGTAGGCGCTGAGCAATCGCCCCTTCCCCGCGAGGACACGATTGAACGTCAACACCGGCTCCCCGGCACCGGTGAGCGGGATTGCTACCGCGAACTCTTCGCCATCGGGGCCGCGGATAACAACGGGCTCCAGAATTGCACCTCCTGCACGAGGCAACGCGGCGGCGTTGCGTTGAACGTGTTGCACTGCCCCGATCCTCGCGATCATGCAGGCGGAGGCACGTTTGGGCGTGGGCCGGATGGTCCCCCGACCAGGGGCTGATGGCCACAACTTCACTGGTGGCCGGCCCGGCAAGGGCGATGGATCGATGCAGGCAGCGACTCCCGGCTCCGGCTGCGGACAGGACGGCATGGCGGAGCGGTCCGGAACGCGCGAGTATACAGTCAGCTTTCGAAGGAGGTCCCGCGATGGAGAACACGCGCCCGGCCCGCGTCGGCTCATACGAGGTGCTGGAGGACTTCACTTCGCGCGCGGCAAGTGTGCGGCTGTTGCGGCTCGGGGAAAGCGACGCCGTTGAGCCGCACCTCCATCGGCGGTCGACGCAGATCTATGTCTCGCTTAGCGGAGTCTCCGTCATCACGCTGGATGGACGGGATGAACTGCTGCCGCCGTATGCGATGGTGGAGGTGCCCCCCGAGACCGCGCACTCAGCGCGCTGCGACGAGGGCCGTTCCATGCTGTTGAACATCTCCGTCCCGCCGCTGGCAGCCGACGACCAGCTGCCACTCTCGTCGCAGCCATATCGTGTGGACCTTGAACTCCCGCGAAACGCCCTGGATGTGGACGACTGAGCGAGCATCCCGCCAGAGCTGCCACTCGCTTCAGGCGCCCATTCCCCAGCTCACCGCGTTGCGCAGCAAGCCCTGGAAGGCAGGGGCCTCCCACGTGGCGCGCAGGGTAGGCGGGGTCTTGCCCTCGGCGTTGACGCTAGTATCCACGAACGGCTGGCCGTTCGTGGCGGGTGTATGGCAATGGCCGAGAGCGATGTAGGTGACACCGCCTTTGCCAAGGTCGCGCGTATAGCCAAGCACGCGCGTCCGGCCATCGGCGTCGAGCGCAGAATCCCGTTCGTAGACGAAGCCGAAGCCGGGCGGAGATGAGTCAGGCCCGAGGTCGGCGGTCAGCAGGACGCGCGTCGAGGCCGGGTCCTGGACTTCGATCATGTAAGGCTCGTCGATCACTTCGAAAGACTCGGGCAGGCCCGCGGTGAGGCCATCCCCGGCAGCATGGACGTTGACATTGAAGCGGCGCACCGGCGGATGGTTGATGAAGAATCCGCCGAGCGTCCCGTGGTGTTCGAGTTTCACCATGCGCCGGCGGCGCTCTCCATCGCCAACGCGCACAGCTCGCCCGCCACTGGTCCCGTGCAGCCCGAGCCAGTGCCCGCCGGACTCCAGCCAGCGGCGGATGGCCAACGTCTGGCCAGCGTCGGGATAGGGGCCCGCGACGTAGGTCACGAGCAGGCGGCTGATCGGCAACCACCGTTCCACATCGACGAAATCATTTGCGACCGATGCCTGCACGTCCTGTTCTTCGAGGAATTCGAGGAGGCGCAGGCGGGCATAGTCGTGGTCGTGGCCGGCCGGCATTCCTGGAGGAAAGCCGCCCGTGATGACGTGTGCGCGGACCGGGAGCGAAGCAGGCATGGCAGAGACCTCGCTGCGAGCCTACAGAGGTGGGACGAAAAACGAAAGACTGGCGAGGGAGGAGGGAGGAGGGAGGAGGAGGGCGAGGCACGCGTACGCAGCGTCCAACGCGCGGAATAATGCTTCTCCGCACCGGAGGCGCGAAAGCGGGAAAGCGGGCGGCCGCCGCAGCGAGCGACGAGGGCGATCGTGGATTAGACTCCTGCCGTGACCGGCTCCGCTATTCCGAACGTGCTTGCGCTCTTCACCGCCCCTGCGACGGGGCAGCCGATGGAGTCGCATACGGACGTCGATGTCGTCGCCGGGCTGGGGATCGCGGGCGATCGCTACGCCACACGGCGGGGACACTGGAGCGACCCGCGCTGGAAGGACCAGGAGCTGACACTCGTCGGTGCCGAGCTGCTGGCGGAGCTCGGCCTTGCAACGGCCGCCTTACGACGCAACATCGTGACACGCGGGATCGACCTCCTGGACCTCATCGGGTTGGAGTTCGCCATCGGCGGCGCCCGGCTGGCCGGCCGGCGCCAGTGTTCACCCTGCGCGTATATCGAACGGCTGACTCGCCCGGGATTGTTCGCTGAGCTCGGCGGACGAGGCGGCTTGAGGGCAGCGATCATCGAGGGCGGTCGGATCAGCGTGGGCGACGAGGTGCGGATCGTGGGGTTGGCCGCACACGAGTGATCCGCAGCCGGTCGAGCAGAGCGCGCCGCGGTGTGCTACCGTGGCGCCGCCCGGGAGACGGGGAGGTGACGGACATGTGGCTGCGGCTTCGGCAGGTCGCGCTGGTCGCGAACAGCCTTGCACCGGTGATCGAGGACCTGCGCGAGGTGCTCGGCATCGACATCTGCTTCCGGGACCCGGGCGTGGGGCGGTATGGGCTCGAAAATGCGTTGCTTCCGATCGGCAACACCATGCTGGAAGTGGTCGCGCCGATCGCGGAAGACACCGCCGGTGGCCGATACCTCAGCCGGCGGGGGGGCGACGGCGGCTACATGGTGATCACGCAATGTGACGACCATGCGGCCCGGCGGCGACGCGTGGAGGCGCTCGGCATCCGCGTCGTCACACACTTCGAGACGGCTGACTTCCGCAACATGCAACTCCACCCGCGCGACACCGGCGGGTCGTTCTTCGAAATCGACGAACAGCTCGGCGCGGACGCACACGACCCGGACGGCCCGTGGGAGCCTGCCGGCGGGGCGGCATGGAAGCAGGCGCAACGACTCGACGTCGTCTCGGGCGTGACCGCCGTCGAGATGCAATGCGATGACCCGGCCAATGTGGCGGCCCGGTGGGCCGGCATTGCCGAGCTGCCGGTGGGGCGCGATAGCGCCGGCCACATAGCAATTACCCTGGAAAACGCGACGCTCCGGTTTGTGCCAATTGCCGACGGGAGGCCGGAGGGCCTGGGTGCCATGGACGTGGTCGCCAGGGACCGCGGGCACATCCTGGCCGCTGCAAAGCGACGTGGTTGCTTCCGGGACGAGAGCCAGGTCTACCTCTGCGGCATGCGCGTGAACCTGGTCTGAGTGGGGCCCCGCCGGGCCGCCCGTCGCCTGTGCGGTAGGGGCGCGGCTACCCGACGAACGCGTCGATTTGCTTGATCAGTTTGCGCTCGATTTCGACGTTCCAGAGCATCTCCGGCACGTCGATGAGGACAAAAATCACCGAAAGGAAGAGCGACTCCACCGCCGTAACAGCCAGGTGCTCGACCCACTGCCCGATGCCAACACGCACGGTGAAGTTCGCGGGCTCCCCATCGATGAGGATGCTGAGGGCGCGGTCAGCCGCGATTGCCGCGCTCAAAAAGCCGCCCTTTTTCGCCTGAATCAATGTCCCGTGCGGGCTCGGGGCTGAAGACTGGACCGTGAAGTCCTCGCCCTGCAGGTACTTCTCGATCTGGCCTTTGAGCACCGAAAGATCGGTACCTTTGCCCTCGTAGTGACGGACCTGTTCACCGATCATCGTGACCCCCTCTTTTGGCAGAAGCCTGTATTCACCTTACTGCGTCCCGTAGGAGCAAGGGATATGTGTCCCTTGACCGGGGCGCGCGAGGGCACAGCTCTCGGCACGCAAACGCCGAACTCATCCCAGATGCGGGCCATGCGCCGCCTTTGTTGCGCGCTTCGGCGCGCGGAGCAGGATTACCGCCATGCAATACAACTTCGACGACGTGTTCGACCGTACAGGTACCGAGAGCAGCAAGTGGCACCGCTATCCACCCGGCGTCCTGCCCATGTTCGTGGCGGACATGGATTTTCGCTCTCCAGAGCCGGTCATCGCCGCGCTGCGTGAACGCGTGGAGCACGGCTTTTTCGGCTATGGGCAGGAGCAGCCGCAGTTTTTCGAAGTCGTGGCGGCGCGATTGAAGCGGCGCTACGGTTGGGACGTGGACCCGGAGGCGATAGTCCTCCTCCCGGGCGTAATCGCCTCTTTCAACCTCGCGCTAAAGGCGCTCACGAAGCCCGGGGAGAGCGTGCTCGTGCAGACGCCGGGGTACGGCCCTATCCTTTCGGCCCCGGACAATTTCGCGCTTGGCAGAGACGATGCCCCACTCAGGCGCTCGGCAGCCGGGCGCTACGAGATCGATTGGGACGCCTTCGAAGCGGCGATCCGGCCAACCACACGCGTCTTCCTGTTCTGCAACCCGCACAACCCCAGCGGGCGTGTCTTCACGCGCGCCGAACTGGAGCGGATGGCCAGCATCTGTGCCACCCACGGCGTGGTGGTGTGCTCCGACGAGATCCACTGCGACCTTGTGCACGCACCGCACCGGCACACGCCGATCGCCTCGCTTGGCGCCGCCAGCGCTGCCAACACCATCACCCTCATGGCGCCGAGCAAGACGTTCAACCTGCCCGGGCTGAAGTGCTCGATCGCGGTGATCCCGGATGAGGCGCTGCGGGAGCGCTTCCTGGCCGCGCGGGCCGGGCTGGTGCGAGCGGTCAACATCCTCGGTTATGTTGCGACCCTCGCCGCTTATCGCGATTGCGATGACTGGCTCGCGGCCCTGCTGGACTACCTGGATGGCAATCGCACGATGGTGGGCGACTTCGTGCGCGAGCACGCCCCGGCAATCACCTGGGCCCCGCCCGAAGGGACGTACCTCGCCTGGCTCGACTGCCGCTCAATGCCGGTGGAGGACCCGGCTGCATTCTTCCTTGAGTCGGCGAAAGTGGGACTGAGCGACGGCGCGAATTTTGGCGAGGCCGGGCGCGGTTTCGTACGGCTCAATTTCGCCTGCCCTCGTTCACTGCTCACGGAAGGGATTGGACGAATGCGCACGGCAATGGCGGGCCTCGCAACGTAGGCCGGCAGTGCAACGCGCCGCGCAGCGTGCCCCTGCGCGAACCGCGGAGTAGGCTGCAGCCCACGACACCCCCAGAGGAAGGCTGAGATGGACTTCAAAGACATCCTCTATCGCGGCGATGGACCGGTCGCCACGATCACCTTGAATCGGCCTGAGTTCCGGAACGCCCAGAGTTATGCACTGCTCCAGGAGGTCGATGACGCCTTCACGATCGCTGAACGTGATCCTTCGGTGCGCGTCGTGGTCGTGCGAGGGAGCGGCGGCACCTTTTCGGCCGGGCACGACCTGGGCACTCCCGATGCCGCGGCGCAACGTCGCGAACCGGGGCTCGAGCGCTACAACGACTTCAAGAAATACAACCTCGACGTCCTCTTGCGCTGGCGCAACCTGGCGAAGCCCACGATCGCGATGGTGGAGGGCTACTGCATCTTCGCCGGCTGGATGCTCGCAGCGGCGATGGACGTTGTGTTCGCCGCGGACGACGCGCTCTTTCTCGCCGGCTTCGTGGAATACATGTCCATCCCCTGGGATATCGGCGTCAAGCGCGCCAAGGAGCTCTGTTTCGAGAGCCGCTTCATCAGCGCCGCGGAGGCGGCAGAATACGGCTTTGTGAACCGTGTCTATGCGCCCGCCGAGCTCGAAAGCGAGACCTATGCCTGGGCCAACCGCGTTGCGGAGAACAATCCGGTGACCGTGCGCTTCGCGAAGGTGCAGATGAACAAGGCCCAGGACATGCAGGGATACTCAAACCACCTCGAAGACGGGCTCGGGGATTACCTCGCGATGACGAGCATGGGCGGCAATGGCCGCGTCGAGGGGCAGCGGCGCCTGGAGCCTGTGGACCTCGCTGTGCGATATCGCAAGGGCGATCGGTATGGCCTCCAGCCGCCAGCGGCGGGAGATTAGGTCCCGGCAGGGGGGCGGCAATCGGTACGTGCGCCGGTGCCCGCGAGCAACTGGAAGGTGCCTCCATAGCGCCCCGGCTCGAGCATCACCGGCACCTGGAACGACACGTCCAGGCGGGCGGTTGCGCCGGGGCAGATCGCTCGCCGGCCATCGCCACCGAGTGGCGCGGGCGTAGAAGCCGGGAGCCGGTCCTGGCAATGAAGCCCGGCCGGGCTCAGGGCGAGGCAGGCAGTGAATTCGGAGACGGTTGACCGTCCGGGCCGGCCCGCCGAGTCGAGGCGCACCAGTGGCGTCAGGATCACCGAGATGTTCGCCGGGCTGTTGCCCGTGTTGCGGATCGTGGGGCGGGAGGAGGCGCGATCCCAGGTGGTGTCCCCTTCGATGCGCGCCAGGCGGCCCGGGATGATACGGCCCCAATCGAGCCCATCGACATCGATCTCCACCGAAACGAAACAGAGCACATCGAGGGTGGCGCTGAGGCGGTGGGCCTCGGCCCCCGGCGCCGTCAATGTCGCCTCGAATCCGAATTCGCCGCAGCCATCGGTATAAGAAAGGGCGACTGTGCCCTGGTACAGCTGAGCCGGGCCGTCGGCACAGCGCACACGCACTGACGTTGCGGCGTCAGCTGTGAGTTGGCCGGTCCTGGCGCTTCCATCGATGGCGTTGGAAGTCTCGACGCTCCCGGGTGCTGCGCAGTCTCCCCTGGCCACGGCTGTAGCGGGGACGGACGCCATTAGGCTCCCATCTGGCCGACGAACCTTCCACTGCAGGCCAGCCTGGCCAGGCCGAGGAGGCGGCGCCTCACTGCTCGTGAGCGCGAAGAACTGGACAAGTCGCGGTCCCGGCCGGTCTCCTGCCATTGGCCGGACCTGAATGCGATGGCGGAGCCCGTCCGCCTGCGACAGCAGGCCCGAACCCGGGAGCATGGCACAGCGCTCGTCGGGCGGTGGGTCAAGTGCGGGATCGTCATCGAAGCGGCCAGGGACGGTCGCTCCCGAGGGCGGAATGGGGGCGACCACCCACGTGCATTCCAGCGCCGGGAGGTCGGCCGCAGGCGCGGATCGGCGTACTGGCGTCGGGGTCGTGAGCAGCGTCATCGCCGGAGCGGGCCGCGCTGCTGTCGTCGCGGCCGGTGCGGTCGCTGTGGCGGTCGAACTGGATGCCGGAGTGGGTGCGGGTGTGATCGTCGCGGTCACCGTGGATGTTGAGGTCACGTTCGGAGTTGGCGTTGGCGTTGGCGTGGACGGCATGCTCGGTGTTGGCGTTGGTGTGGGAGTTGGCGTGGGGGCGGGCGACATGCTCGGCGTGGGTGTTGGCGTGGGCGTGGGCGTTGATGCCACCGTTGCAGCCGCGGGCGTGGCCAGTGCATCGTGCGCCGCCAGGCGATCGACCGACCGCACGGTGCGCGTGGGAGTTGGCGTGGCTGAAGCCGCCGGTATTGGACTCGCTGTGGTTGTCGCTGTCGCCGTATCGCGCGCCGCCGGGGACGGAGTATGCGTGGGCACCGGCGTCGCCGACGAGGGCGCGGAGGCAACGGGCGAGGTGCTGACTGCCGGAGGCAGAGTTGCCGAGGGGAACGCTGCAGTGGGCGATGCCGCGGTGGAAGTGGGCGGCCCAGCACCGGGCACAGCGGCTGATGCGGCCGCCGATGGGGACGGGCTGGCCGCAGGCGACGGTGCGATGGAGGCGGCGGGTGAAGGGTCCGAAGGGCCCGGCGTCGCCGCTGCGCCAGAGACGGCGAGCATCGCAACACTCAGCGACGCCCAGACGGCCAGTGCAAGTGCGATACCGTTGCAGCGCAGGAGCATTTCGATGACCTCGCTTCCTTGGGCGGCGGGAGCCTGGTTTGGTCAGGCTCCCGCGAGGCGTGACGCGCGCAGCCTGCTCCGTCTCAAGACGGCGATGGCGGCAGCGACGAAGAGGAGAGCGCCTCCGCCGACTGCCCCGGCGAGGACGTATTCGGTCGGGCTGGAGCTGCTGCCAACGGTGAAGCGCAGTTCTTTGATCTCCGATTCCTTGCCTTCGAAGTTGGCTTTCCCACGCAGGGTGTAG
>Ga0307374_10003472_pt1 | contig 26913 bp, 24 predicted proteins | sample OX3MG_FD_202532 | JGI IMG/M metagenome (GOLD analysis project Ga0307374, IMG submission 202532) | Soil microbial communities from Risofladan, Vaasa, Finland - OX-3 | ecosystem: Environmental > Terrestrial > Soil > Coastal area > Acid sulfate soil | place: Finland: Risofladan, Vaasa | collected...
GGACGGCGCCGTCCGACCAGTCCGACCTGTAGTAGACCGGCCTGAGGTGGAGCCGCACCAGGCCGGCCACCACCTCGATCTCCTTTTGGGAAAAGCGCAGGCGCTCCAGGGCCGATCGGGCCATTGCGGCCCCTACCTCCTCGTGGCCGGTGAACGCCCCGTCGGGCGTCGCAGTGGACGGCTTGCCAACATCGTGGAACAGCGCCGCGAGGCGCAGGGGCAGGTCGGCGGGCGTGTCCTGAACGGTCAGCAGCGTATGACCGAAGACGTCGTGCGTGTGGAAGCCACCCTGCGGCACGCCCTTGCAGGCGGCCAGCTCGGGCAGGATGACGTCCAGGAGGCCGCCCGCGTCCAGCAGCTGGAGGGCCTGGGCCGGCCGCTCCGAGCCGAGCATGCGGCGCAGCTCGTCGGCCACTCGTTCGACTGACACCACGGGAGGGGCCAGGCGGTTTTTCATCTCGCGCATGGCGGGCAAGAGGTCCGGCGCGAGCTCGAACCCGAGCTCCGATGCAAAGCGGACTGCGCGCAGCATTCGGAGCGGGTCGTCGTCGAATGTGCGGCGCGGGTCGGCCGGCGTCCGCAGGACGCCCGCTTCGAGATCGGCACCGCCGCCCAGCCGGTCTTCGATACCCCCGTCGAAATCCATCAGCAGCGTGTTGACGGTGAAATCGCGCCTTCGAAGGTCGTCCGCGAGGCTCGCCGGCCGCACGTCCGGCTTGCGCGAGTTCGGCGCATACGACTCCGCGCGCGCGCTCACGAACTCGACGAGGTGGCCCGGCAGCGTCACCTGGGCCGTCCCGTAACGCTCGAAGATGACGGGCGGGTGGGCGCCGGCAAGCCGGGCGAACCGCGTCGCCAGCGCGAGCGCGTCGCCCTCCTCCACCACGACGTCAGGGTTGGGATGCGGGCGACCGAGCAGCTTGTCGCGGACATACCCGCCGACGACCCAGGCCTTGACGCCCTGCTCTGCGGCAGCCTGCTTCAGCAGCCGCAGGACCTCGCCGTCGCCTACTGGTTGATCCGCGCCCATTCCACGGCGCCCACCTGCCCGGCGCGGTCGCCCAGCCGGGCACGCCGCACGCGCGGCCTGCGGGACGGCTTGATGAAGGGAGACGAGTGCAGCGTTTCGACCATCGTTGGCTCTACCAGCGCCCACGAGCGCGAGACGCCTCCGCCGATCACGAACATCTCGGGGTCGATCGTGTTGGTGAGGCTGATCAGGGCCATCCCCATGTAGCGCGCCGCGCGCTCGACGACCATTCGAGCGTGACGGTCGCCGCGAGCCGCCTCGGTGAACAGCTCGACCGCCGAGTGGCCGGTCTCCTTGGCGAGGTTGGCGCCGCCTATGAACGCCTCGAGACACCCGTGCTGGCCGCAGTTGTCCAGAGGGCCATTCGGATCGATGATCATGTGGCCGATCTCCCCCGCGGTCCCATGAGCTCCGCGATGGAGCTTGCCGTCGATGATCAGGCCCCCGCCGACGCCGGTGGACCAGGTGATGTAGACCATGTTGCGAGTCCCGCGCCCTGCGCCCCGATGAAACTCGCCCAGACCGGCCATGTCGGCGTCGTTGGCGAGCAGCACCTTCGCGCCGGTCGCGCGGCCGAGCATCGCTGCCAGCGGCACGTTGCGCCATGGAAGATTCGGCGGATTGACGAGCACGCCGCGTTCGAGGTCGATGGGTCCGGGCGCGGCGATCGTGATGGCCCGGATCTTCTCGCGGCCTCGATGCTTGTCGATCTCCGCCGCGGCCCAGTCGACCATCGCTTGAGGACTTCCGAGAAGAGGGGTCTTCGTCTTGACGCTCGCCACCAGGTTGCCGTCGGAGCGCGCGAGCGCCACCCGCACCTGGGTTCCTCCGAGATCGATTCCCGCCAACATGGCTGGACTAGGTTAACCGCGTGACCCGCGCGCCCGGACGGCGACCGCCGCGGTAAGCACGCTGGTCTGGCTCGCCGTCCGGGTCGAGCGAGCTCAGGAGGCGAGCAGCCGCCGGCCGCGGAGGGCGGCGAGGATCTCGATCGGGCCCCGCGCGCGGTTGAAGGTGTAGAAGTGAAGACCCGGCACGCCCTTTTCGAGCAGTTCGGCGCACTGGGCGGTGCAGTGGCGTACCCCGATCGCGCGGATCGCCTCGTCGTCGGGGGCCTCGTCGATCTCGCGCTGCAGCGCATCTGGCACCGTCGCACCCGACATCGCCGTCATCACGCCTAGAGAACGTCGGCTCGGCACGGGCATCAGTCCGGGGACGATCGGGACACCGATGCCGGCGGCGCGGGCGCGCGCCACCAGGTCGAGGTAGTGGCGGTTGTCGAAGAAGAGCTGTGTGATGAGGAAGTCGGCGCCGGCCTCGACCTTGAGCTTCATGTACCGAAACTCGTGCTCGAGGTCAGGGCTCTCCGGGTGCTTCTCCGCGCTGCACGCCGCGCCGATCCCGAATCGGTAGCCGTTGCGCCGCACGAAGCCGACCAGGTCGCTGCCGTGCTGGAGCTCCGGGTCGGCCGCCACAAATGGTCGGCCCGGCGTGTCGCTGTCGCCTCGAAGCGCGAGCACGTTGGCCACGCCTTCGCGCTCCATCCAGTTGAGGATCTGGCGAGTGCGCTCGAGCGTGTTGGCGCACGTGAGGTGGGCCATCGCCTCGAGGTGGTAGTGACGCTTGATGCGCGTGACGAGCTCCAGGGTCTTCTCTCCCGTCCGCGCGCGGTAGGTCACGGAAACCCAATCGGGGGCATGGCCGGCCAGCGTGGCGACCGTCCGCTCGAGCACTTCGACCTCGGCCTCGTCCCGAGGCGCCATGAACTCGAAGGAGATGCTCGGCCGGCTCCGTGCCAGCATCTCTGCGATTCGCACTGAGCGAACTCTACCTCAGGGTCCGGGCGTCTCCGACGCGGCGCGTCACGCGCTGCGCGTCGAGATGCTCGAGCAGCGCCAGCACCGGGCGGCGGCTCGCGCCCATCCGGTCGCGCAGCTGCGCCACTGTCACCGACCCCTGGACGGCGACAATTTCCTTGACCAGGTCGATGGCCGCCCCGTAAGCGTCTTGGCTGAACGCTACTTCGTCACTCACCTTCACGAGGTCACCTCGCTGCGCGAGCGCGCGCACCATCTCAAGCGTCGCCCCGCTCTTCTGCATCGCCTCCGGAAGCGACGGCGGGGTGAAGGGCTCCGCGGCGATCAGGCGGAGCAGCTCCGCCGCCGGCCCGCCCGCAGTCTCCAGCTCGACGCGATGATCCGGTGACGCGAGCCACCGATCGCGCTCGACCACGCGCCCCTCGTCGACCAGGCCCTGCACCACCGCCGGATAGGACGCCGCCTGCAAGCCCAGGCGGTTCCGCAGCTCCTCGCGCGCCATGCCGGGCCGCAGCGGATTGGCCTCGTGGTAGACGTCGAGCTCATGGGTCGCACGCGTGGCGACTGCGGCCCAGGCCTCCTCGCCGAAAAGCCAGTCCCCCACCCGCTTCGCCTTCAACCTTTCGAGCTCTGTGTTCTCGGCCAGCGTCGCCTTCAGCAACGCGGACACGCTGACCCCTCTCGGGTACTTGCGCAGCTCCTCCTGAAGCACGTCGCCCGCGGTTCGGCGCAGGAGCGAGTCGCGCACCGCCGAGTCGTGTCGCGCGTGCTTGCGCGGCGCCACGTCGATGAACCTTCCCCCCGCCACGGTGGACGACGGGCTCGGAACCCTCAACACGAAACGATCGCCTGCGGCGGCCGCGATGGGCCGGTCGAGGTACAGCTGAACGAACCCCTGCCCGCCCGCGGGGACCTCATCGCCCTCCAGCATGATCACGCGGCAGCCGGTGTCCACCGTTCCCGTGTGCAGGAGCAGCTCCGCGCCGTGGCGCAGCGGCTGCGGCGCCGACACCAGCACGCGCACTGTGGCGTCGACGCGCCGGCTGGGCTGAACCGTCCCGGGCCGGCTGAGTACATCGCCCCGCGACAGCTCGGTCTTCTCCACGCCGATCAGGTTGGCGGCCACCCGGTTGCCGGGCTCGACCGTCTCGGCCTTCAAGTTGTGGCGCTGCAGGCCACGCACCCGCACCGTGCGGCCGGACGGCACGACCTCGAGCTCGTCCCCCACGCTGAGCGACCCATCGACCAGCGTGCCCGTGACAACGGTTCCGAAGCCGCTCATGGTGAAGACGCGGTCGATCGGGAGACGCGGGCGGGCGATGTTGGCGCGACTTTCCGCGGAATCGAGCAGTCGGTCGAGTGCTGCCAGCAGCTCCGCCATGCCCTCGCCGGTGACCGACGAGACGCCGAGCATCGGGGCGCCTTCGAGCGACGTCCCCTCGAGCGTCGCGGTCACCTCGGCCTTGACCAGCTCGAGCCAGTCGGCCTCCACGAGGTCGATTTTCGTGAGCACCACCAGCCCCCGCCTCACGTCGAGCAGGTCGACGATCTCCAGGTGCTCGCGGGTCTGGGGCATGATGCCTTCGTCCGCGGCCACCACGAGCAGGACCGCATCGAGGCCGTGCGCGCCCGCAAGCATGTTGCGGATGAACCGCGCATGCCCCGGCACGTCGACGATGCCGATCTCGCGGCCGCTCGGGAGGGTCATGTGCGCGAAACCGAGGTCGATGGTCATGCCGCGGCGTTTCTCCTCGGCGAGGCGGTCGGGGTCGATCCCCGTCATCGCGGTGATCAGCGTCGATTTGCCGTGGTCGATGTGACCGGCCGTGCCGACCACGAACCCACCGCTCACCGGGCGGCGACGGTCCGGAAAGCCACCTCCACCGCGTCGATCAGGGTCTCGTCCTCGCCCTTCAGCACGGTCCGCGGATCGATGCAGCAAGCATCCTTGTCTATGCGAGCGATCACAGGTGGAGCTCCCTGTCGCAGGGCGTTCGCCAGCCTCGATGCGGGTCCGTCCAGTGCGATCAGGAACGTCGGGAGCGCGTGCTCGGGCAGAGAGCCGCCGCCCACCGCCGACTCCCCTTCCACCAGCCGCGCGCGAACGCCGCGCTCCTCGAGCTTCACGCACCACATGGCGGCACGGCGGCGGACGTCCTGCGCCGATTGGCGCAGCATCCGCTCCACGGGGATCTCGTCCAGCCTGCCGGTGACGCGCTCACGCAACGTTGCCTCGAGCGCCGCGAGCGTCAGCTTGTCGACCCGCACCGCGCGCGCGAGCGCATGCCGGGACATCTTCTTCACCGCCGCGACGCCGGCTTCGCCCTGCCCCAGCACGATTCCCGCCTGGGGGCCGCCCAGCAGCTTGTCTCCCGAAAACGTCACCAGGTCGCAGCGCTCGAGCGACTCGCCGACCGTCGGCTCATCGCCAACCGGCTCGGCCGCGCCGCTTCCCAGGTCGTCGACGAGCAGCAGCCCGTGGCGGCGCGCCACCTCCGCCATCTGGTCCAGGGACGCGGCCTCCGTGAAGCCCGTGACGCGGAAGTTGGACGTGTGGACGCGGAGCAGCGCTGCGGTACGAGGCGTTACGGCGGCCTCGTAGTCCGCAGCTCGCGTGCGATTGGTCGTCCCGACCTCGACCATGCGCGCGCCCGACAGGCGCATCACGTCCGGCATTCGAAACGAGCCGCCGATCTCCACGAGCTGGCCTCGCGAGACGATGACCTCCTTGCTTCTGCACAGCGCGGTCAGCGCGAGCAGGATGGCCGCCGCGTTGTTGTTGACCACCAGCGCGGCATCGCATTTGAACAGAGTGCTGAGCAGGCCGGTGACGAGGGATGCGCGCTCACCGCGCCGGCCGGTCGCCAGGTCGAGCTCGAGGTTGCTATAGCCGGCGGCCACCGCGAGCGCGTCGACTGCCGGCTGCGACAGCGGCGCCCGACCGAGGTTGGTATGGAGGATGACACCGCTCGCGTTGATGACGCGACGGAGCCTGGGCGCCACCACGTTGCGCAAATTGGCCGCGACGATCGAAACGCGCTCCGCGTCATCGCGGCGCTCGCCACCACGTTCCGCCTCCACCTGCCGGCGGATCGCTTCGACCACCCTGGGCCGCCCGAACTCCCGAACGAGCTCGGCATAGGCCGGCTGGTTGACCAGCGTCCCTACTGCGGGCAGGGATGAAGCCCGGTGAAGCCCTGGATCCCGTAACCGACGCATGTGCCCAATGAGATTAGGCTCGCGGGGTAGTAGAAGGGCGTCATGACCACTCCAAGCAGGTTGGCGCCCTGGAAGATCTGGAACAGGAAGATCACGACGACCGCGCCGATCCAGATCTGCTGACGGCGCGCGTTGACGTTGAAGAAGAAGCGCGGGTTCCTCCCCCGGAAGATCGCCTCCACCACGTTCCACCCGTCAAGGCCGGGTACGGGCAGGAGCTGGAAGGCGAAGATTGAGAGGTTCAGGAACACGATCACGAAGATCGCCGCGGCGAGGAGCCCTGGCGACAGGTCGTACGAGAGCGGCCACCCCAGGCGCAGCAAAAGGCGCAGCAACAGGCCCAGCGCGACGGCGACCAGCAAGTTGGCGGCCGGTCCGCCAAGCTCGAGGATCACGCGCTGCGCTGTGGTGCGGATGCGATTGGGCTGGACGGGCACCCTCCTTCCCCAACCGACCAGCGCGACGAACACCGCGATCACGCCGAGCGGATCAAGGAACCTGCGCGGATCCGGCTTGAAGTAGCCGAAATATCGCACCGAGCGGTCGCCGAGGAAGTAAGCGGCCGCGGCATGCCCCATCTCGTGCACCGGGATCGCGATCAGGAACGCCGGCACCAGCAGCAGCGCCGAAAGGATGAAGGTTACGAAGCCGGTCAAATCAGGCGAGTTTCATCAATCGATGGGGATCTTGCCGACGCGCTTGGCGGCCCGGCGGCGCTTCGAAGCCGGCGTGGCGCCTGTGCGCGAGCGGGGGCTCGAGCCCACGGCCCCGGTCACCCGGTGCTCGTAGATCAGCATCAGCGCTGTGATGAGCTCCCGCTGGGCGTTCAGGAGGTGAACCTGGGCCGAGGGCGGGACCATGTCCGACACGAGGTGGCCCACCCGAGAGCCGAGCTCGTTGACCAGCTCGATCATCCGCTCGCCGTCGCGACTCACGACTCCTTCACCTGCTTCTCGACCCGCTTCGCGAACCGCACCCTCAGCTCGCCGCCTTTCACCGACGCGCCAGCAGTGTCGCGCTGCGCGAGCACGCGGGGAAGCGAGATCTCGCGCCTGTAGTTGCCGACGGTGACGTAGAGCTCGCCGTTGTGGCGGTTGAGGTCGATGGCCGACCGGTCGGCGAAGGGCACTTTGAGCGTCAGCACGTAATCCGACCCCTCCTTGTCGATGCGCTGCGGGTTGGACATCGCGAAATGCTCGGCGGGGTCGCGGTCGCCGTACACCGCCTCCGCCATCCGAGAAAGCATGCTCGTACCGACCACCTCGCGGTCGAACAGCGGCACGTTGAAGATGGGAATACCGGCGAAGGACTGCTCGACCTCGACCCGGTATCGCTCGTGTATCCGCTGCCATTTCTGGAAAAGCTCGTCGTGCAACTCGCCAGGCAGTAGGCGGTTGACGATCACGGCGTCCGTCACATATCCAAAGAGGCTGAGATACGTGTAAGCGCGCTTGGCCTCTTTGACCACCATCTTCTCGAGGTTGAGCACGATGCGGATCGAGGTCGTCCCGGGATCCGTGAGCACCTTGCGCATCCCGCCCAGGTCGAGCAGCAGGTCTTTGAGCGAGGCATAGATCTCGTCGGAGGGCAGCGGCATTCCAATGATGGGCTGCAGCACTGGGCGGGCCACGCGCATCGCGCGCCGTTGCCACGGGTAGATCTTGTCCAGCCACCACTTGGCGGCATCCGGAAACGTGAGCAGCTGCAGGGTCTCGCCCGTCGGCGCGCAGTCGACGACCAGGACGTCGTGCTCGGCGCGTTGGGCGTAGTGCTTGATCCACATCAGCGAGGCGATCTCATCCATCCCGGGCGGATTCGCTACCTCTTCGGCGACCACCTCGTCGAGGCCTTGCGTGGCGAAGACCTCGACCGCGTACTCGTGAAGCTTCACCCAGTGGCGCTGCATCTCGTGAAGCGAGGAAACCTCGTGCGCCCACAGGTTGTCCGCGACCTTCGTCGCGTCTGAGCCGAGCTCGACGTCAAAGGAGTCCCCGAGTGAATGAGCCGGGTCGGTGCTCATGATCACCGTCCTGTAGCCGGACTTCGCGCAGCGCACCGCAGTGGCCGCGGCGACCGAGGTCTTGCCGACTCCACCCTTGCCCGTGAAGAGGATGACTCTCACCTCAGGCCTCGACGTCGGGACACGCGTGTGAGTTTACGTGGGCGGGAGAGTCGCCCCCCTGTCCTGGTTGACGTGGTCAGACACCAGCGCCTCGACGTGCTTGAGGATCTGGATCGTCACCTCGGTGTTCCTCTCGATCGCTTTGAGGATCTCGACGTTCTGGATGTCGGCTTTGTCGGCCTCCTCCGCGGCGTGCTCGAGTGTGAGGCGGTCCTTCTGCGCCTGCCGGTTGCCGGCGAGCAGAAGGACGGGACCGGTGTACGCGGCCTGGACGCTGAACAGCAGGTTGAGGAGGATGAAGGGGAACGGGTCCCAATGATGCGTGAGGCCGATCACGTTGAGCGTCAGCCAGCAAAGGACCGCGATCGTCTGGATGATCAGGAAGGTCCACGAGCCGATGCCGGCGGCCGCTTTGTCGGCGATGCGCTCGCCGAGCGTCGCCTCGTCGTGGTGAATCACGTTCACGACGTGCTTGTGCTCGTCGTTCTTGAGCTTTCGGCGCCGCATGGTCTGCTTCAGGGCGTTGTGGCCCGAGTCGCTGGTCCTGACAGACATGGCGGAACGAACTTTAGAGATTGGAACGCGACGTGTCTATTTCTAGCGCGCTATTTGAAAAGCAGCGGAACCGTCACCGAGCCGATCCCGAGCAGCACCACCATGGCGGCTCCCACGACTGCCAGGCGGATGAGGTCCTTGGTGAAATATGGAACACGGTCCAGAGGAATCGACGGGTCCGCCGACTCGACGACGTAGCGGCCGCCCCGGCCCTTCACGATCTGGTTGCGCGCGCCCAAGGACATCTCGACCGCCCGCACGAGCGCCTGGTCGCCTCCGACGCGTGCCTGCGAGACGCTCCTCTGCTGCGCGGCTGCCTGCGCGCCCGCGGCCGGCGCACCGACCCCGGGGGTCAGTGGCCCCGGAGGCCTGACGGGCGGGCGATATTTGCCCTTGGACCTTTTCTTTCCTTTGCGGCTCATACCCGGGCAAGTCTAGTCGAGGCGGTTAATGTGGAACGATCTGCCGAGCCAAGAGGGAAGAAACAGGCAGGCGGTTAGAGGAGCCTGTTCTGAGTCGTGGGGTGCGACTTGGGGGAGTTGTCCGCCTGCCTGCTGTTGGGCCGTGGGACTCAACGAACTGAGATGTTGGCTACGATATGTTGTGTCCCGGGCGCAGTTATAACCCTGAATGTAGTTGTTGTCAAGCGTTTAGCAGGTTTCGTATGAGTGCGACCTACTGCATCAGCTGTGGCCAGGCCCTCGACCAGGAGCACCGTTACTGCCCGCGGTGCGGTGCCGAGCGCTGGGATCCGGCCGAGGCAGCGCCAACACTCCGCCCGCCGCCCGGCGCCGGTTCGCAGACTTTTCAGCCCTCCGCGCCGCGCACACCAGCCGCCCCGCGCTTGCGCTGGCTGCCTTTGGTCTTTGCGGCCGGCGCGGTCTTCTGGCTGGTTGAGCTTGCCCAGTTCGCCGCCATCGTCGCCGCGCCCGCCGGCCGGGACCAGCTGCGCCAGGCGCTGATCGGCGCCGGCATCAAGCAGGACGTCTCGACCGTGATCGTCTACGAGTCGGTGGTCGTGTTCCTCCTCGAGGCTGTCGCGGCGGCGCTGCACGCGGCCGCCTACTTCGGCCTGCGCAGGCTCCGGCCCTGGGGCTGGATCGCGGCCGTGATCGTATCCGCGGCCTGGTCGCTCATTCTCGTCGGGATCCCGGTGCTCGTCGTCCTGCTGCGGCGCGAGACGCGCCAGTCCTTCGGGATCTCTTAAGCCTGGATCCACCGGCCGCGCGGAGCACATTCGCGCTGGGACGAGCTCAGCCGCAGGCGCCGCGAGCACCGGACCAGGAGCGCACCAGCCAGGTGCGCGGGGATCGGTGGATTCAGGCTAAGCCTCAGACCTCGGTCGTAAGCTCGGCGTACTCCTCCTCGCTGATGAGGTCTTCGAGCTCGCCAGAATTTTCGACGCGCACGCGAAGCAGCCATCCGGCCGCGTACGGGTCGCTGTTGATCAGCTCCGGGCTTTCAATCGCCTCGGCGTTGACCTCGACCACCTCACCGCTGATCGGCGCCTCGATCGGCGACGATGCGTCCTCCGACTCGACGTGGCCCATCGCCTTGCCGGCGCGAAGCACGTCGCCAAGGTCTGGCAGATCGAGCACGGTGATCTCCCCCATCTGGTCCTGGAGGTACTCGCTGAGTCCGAGGACGGCGTCCTGGCCCTCGGTCCTCACCCAGACGTGGTTCGGGCTGAACTTGAGCTGGGCCACACGCGAATTCTGCAGCACGGCGAGGATCGCAAGCCATCAAGGCGGAGCCTCGTTAGACATGGCATGAGATGGCTTCTCCTGCTGGCGTCGGTCGCACTGCTCGTCTGGCTGGGCACCCTGATGTGGAACCAGTTCTTCCTCGGCCAGCAGTGAGCTGAGCGCTAGCGGCCGATCCGGAAAAAGACCACGTCTCCGTCCTTGACCCTGTAATCGCGTCCTTCGACGCGAAGCTTTCCCGCGGCGCGCAACGCATCCATCGATCCGGCCGCGACGAGCTCGTCGACCGATGTCACCTCGGCGCGTATGAAGTGCTTCTCGAAATCGGTGTGGATCTTGGAGGCTGCGATCGGCGCAGGTGCGTCGCGCTCGCACGGCCAGGCCCTCACCTCCGGCTCGCCGGCCGTGAAGTACGTGATCAGGCCGCCCGCCGCCCACACGGCCCGGGCGATCCGCCCCAGTCCAGACTCGTCGATCCCGTAACCCGCGCGCATCTCCGCCTGCTCTGACGGCTCGAGCTCCCCGAGCTCCGACTCCAGCCGCGCTGACAGGGTGATCCACGGGGCGCCCTCCGCGGCCGCCAGCTTCGCCACCTTCGCGGCCGGCTCGCCGCCGCCCGGCAACAGCTCGTCGGCCGCGTTGGCGACATAGACGGCGGGCTTCATGGTCACCGGGAAGATCCCGAGCAGAAGCACCCGCTGGTCCGGCTCCATGGACATGGTTCGCAGTTGCTTGCCCGCGTCGAGATGGGCTTTGGCCGCGGTCAATATCTCGATCTCGCTCTGAGCGTCCTTCTTGCCGGCGCGCGCCTCTTTCGCGACGACGTCGATCCTCCTCTCGACCGACGCGAGGTCTGCGAGCACGAGGTCGAGGGCGAACTCCTCGAGCTCTGCCGCCGGATCAGGGTTGGGGCCGAAGCAGCGCGCGACCTTGACGAGCACGTCGGCCTGCCGGGCGAACGCAATGCGTTGCGCGCGGCTGCCGGGCGGCGTGTCCTCGACGCGCACCTGCGCCGCGGTAGTCTTCGCCGGGTTGACCGCCGAAGTCAACCTACCCAGCCGCTCGTCTGGAATGTCGACCATCCCTACGCCATCGGCTCCGCGGCCGGCGGTCAGGGCGTTGAACAGGGTCGTCTTGCCGGCGCCCGCCGGCCCGACGATCGCCACGTTGACAGGCATCTAGAGGTGCGGCGGGAGGGCTGGCCGAGAAATTCGGCGGCCAGGTGGTGCGGCTGCCAGGCGCGTCCGAGCACCGGAGCGAGCGCATCCGCGAATGCATGAGCGAGGAGCGCATACCTTTGGGGTCCCCATGCCGAAGGCATGGGAGGCAGCGGGCCGCATGGTCGCCGAAGATCCGGCCGGCATCTCCTGTCGCACCTCGCTACTCCCGGTCCAGCTCGAATGCTCTGTGTAGGACTCGCACGCCCTTGTCCACCTGGTCACGCGCGACCAGGCACGTGATGCGGATCTCCGAGGTGCTGATCATCTCGATGTTGACTCCGGCGTCGGCCAGAGCCCGAAACATCCGCCCCGCGATGCCGGGCGCGCCGAGCATCCCGGTGCCCACGATGGAGAGCTTGGCGACGCCGCCGGCTGACACCACCCTTTTGGCGTTGACGGTCTTGGCGGCGGCTTTGACCAGCTTCTCGGCAGCTTTCAGGTCCGACTCAGCGACCGAGAAGGTCAGGTCGGTGTGGCCAGAGCGCCCGATGTTCTGCACGATGACGTCGACCGAGATCCCCGCCGCGCCGAGCGGCTCGAAGATCGCGGCCGCGACGCCGGGGCGGTCGGGCACGTCGACCACCGTGATTTTCGCGACGTTGGTCTCTTGCGCGATTCCGCGCACTCGCTGTCTTTCTTCCATCGGCACCTGGGCGACGATCATGGTACCGACGCCTCCGTGGAAGCTCGATCGCACGTGGATGGGAACGCCGTACAGCTCGCCGATCTCGACGGCTCTAGGGTGCATCACTCGAGCTCCGACCGCCGCTAGCTCAAGCATCTCGTCGTAGCGGATGTGGGTCAGCTTGCGCGCCGATTTCACGACTCGCGGATCGGCGGTGAAGATGCCGTCCACGTCGGTGTAGATCTCGCATGCTTCGGCCTTGAGCGCGGCGGCGAGCGCGACCGCGGTGGTGTCGGAGCCGCCGCGACCGAGCGTCGTCACCTCCAGGTCGTCGGTCACGCCCTGGAACCCCGCCACGACGGCCACCTTGCCCTCGCCCAGGGCCTCGAGGATGCGGTCCGGCTGGATGTCCCGGATGCGCGCCCTGGAGTGATGCGCGCTCGTGCGGACGCCGGCCTGCAGGCCCGACAGCGAGACCGCCGGAACACCCATCCCCTGCAGGCACATGGCCACCAGGGGCGCGGTGATCGTCTCGCCGTTCGCGACCAGCATGTCGAGCTCGCGAGCCGGCGGTTCCGGGTTGACGCTTTCTGCCAGAGCGATGAGGCGGTCGGTCGTGTGGCCCATCGCGGAGACGACCACCACCACCTGGTTTCCCTGCTCGACGGTCTGGGCGATGCGGCGGCTCACGCGCCGGATGCGAGCGGCGGTCCCCACCGAGGTACCGCCGTACTTCTGGACGATCACAGGGTCCGGAACATGCCCTTGTCGGAGATGCGCGTGACCACCCCGCGACCGCGGAGCGGATTCGATTCCTCCATCGCCCGCGCGACGCGCGGCGCTTGCGACGGAGCGCAGAAGGCGAAGACGCTTGGGCCTGCACCGCAGATGGCGGCGCCGTAAGCGCCGGCCGCCTCCGCGACACGCATGACCTCCTGGGTCCACGGATAGAGATGGAGGCGGTGCGGCTGGTGCAGGCGGTCGCGCAGGGCCTCGCCCAGGAGCGACGGGCGCTTGGACATGATCGCGCGCACCAGCAGCGCGGTCCGCGCCGCGTTGAACGTCGCGGTGTCGAGCGGCACGGAATCGGGCAGCACCGCCCGCGCCTTCTCGGTCGGCAGAGGCTGGTGCGAGACGAACAGGGCGAGGCCCCAACCGGGGTTGGGAAGCCTCTCGTCGATCTTCTCCGAGACGATGCGGATGCCGCCCGAGGCCGAGGCTGCGACGTTGTCGAGGTGACCCTCGTCCGCCCCCGCGTCGATGACGTGGCTCTTGACGTCCCAAGGGCTGCTCAGGGCGGATGCCGCAAGCCGGGCGGCCGCGCTGCTGCCCAGCCCGACGCCCAGCGGAATCTCGCTGCGGACCCTTCCTTTCATGTGCAGGCGCGTGAACGGGTTGTCGTGCGCCGCGAGGTAATCGGCGCCCTCGCCCTCGAAGTCCCATGAAGGGTGGTTCGCCTCGTTGGCCTCGACCTCGAGCCACAGGTCGATGGCCATGGCCATGCAGTCAAAACCAGGCCCGATATTGGCGATCGAAGCCGGGACTTTGATGCGCATCAGGCGCGAGGTCTCCGATTCACAGTTTCAAGACCTTAGCTAGTGTGCGCGCGTCGCCGTCGAGCTCTATCGGCGGCTCAACGTTCTTCAGCGCCGCGTCAGGATCCTTCAGCCCCGAACCGGTAAGCACCACGACCGTCGTCGAGTCCTTCTCGATTCGTCCTTCGCGGACGAGCCTGAACAGCAGCGCGAGCGGCGCAGCCGAAGCGGGCTCCGCGAACAGGCCCTCGCTGCTGGCCAGCGCGATCTGGGCGGACAGGATCTCAGTGTCGGTTACGGCGGCGATCATGCCACCCGACTCGTCGCGGGCGGAGGTCGCGCCCTCCCAGGAAGCGGGATTGCCGATGCGGATCGCGGAGGCGACGGTCTTGGGATGCGCGACCGGGTGGCCGTTCACGATGGGCGCCGCCCCCTCGGCCTGCGCCCCGACCATGCGGGGCAGGTGCGAGGCCCGACCGGCGGCGTGGTACTCGCGAAACCCCTTCCAGTACGCGGTGATGTTGCCCGCGTTGCCGACCGGCAGGACCAGGTAGTCCGGTGCGTCGCCCAGCTCGTCGACGACCTCGAACGCCGCCGTCTTCTGACCCTGGATGCGGTTGGGATTGACCGAGTTCATCAGTGCCACAGGGTAGTGGCTGGTGAGCTCTCGGACCGTCTCCAGGGCCGAGTCGAAATTTCCCTTCAGGGCGATCACCTTGGCCCCGTACATCAGCGCCTGGGAAAGCTTGTTGAGCGCGATCTCTCCGGATGGCACCACCACGATCGCCCTCGCGCCGGTCCGCGCGGCATAGGCCGCCATCGACGCGGACGTGTTGCCGGTGGACGCGCACATGAAGACGCGGCTGCCCGCCTCCAGCGCTTTCGCGACCGCCACCACCATGCCGCGGTCCTTGAACGAGCCGGTGGGATTCAGGCCTTCGTACTTGAAGTAGAGCTTCTTCAGTCCAAGGGCGCCGGCGATGTTGCGGCTCGGCACCAAGGGGGTCGAACCCTCGTTGAGGTCCACCTCGGGCGTGCCCGCGCCGACCGGCAGGTACTCGCGATAGCGGGCGATCACGCCCAACTCTCACCCGCCTCCTAAAACACGCGCAGGAACGAGGAGACCGCGCGGACCGTCTCGAGACCCGCCATCCGGGCGCGCGCGTTCTGCAAGCTGGCGTCCTGGGCGGGGTGCGTGGTCACGACCAGCTCGGCGGTCTGGTCTTGTGACCAAGCGTCCTTCTGGATGAAGCTCGAGATGCTCACGCCCTCCTCCGCAAATACCTGGCCGATCGCGGCCACGACGCCGGGGCGGTCCTCGACGCGGATGCGGTAGTAAGCCCGGGTCGTCACCTCACCCATCGGAACCACTCCGACGCGGTCATCGAAGCTGAACGACGGGCGGCTCTGGACTCCGCGGCGGATCGAGCGGGCGAGGTCGATCAGGTCGCCGACGACGGCGGACGCGGTCGGGCGGCCTCCCGCGCCCTGCCCGACGAGCAGCACCTGGCCGACCAGGTCGCCTTCGACGAAGACGGCGTTTTCAGCGCCCTCGACGCGCGCGAGCGGATGATCCAGTGGAACGAGCGCGGGGTGCACGCGAGCCTCGACGCGGCCTGGGTGGCGCTGGGTGTGTGCAATCAGCTTGATGGCGTAGCCGAGCTCGCGCGCGTAGCGGAAGTCGACCGGCTCGACGGCTTCGATCCCCTCGCGGTAGATCTCGTCGGGCCTGACCTTGATCTCATAGGCGATCGAGCCGAGGATGGCCAGCTTGTAGGCGGCGTCGAATCCTCCGATGTCGTCGGTCGGGTCGGCTTCCGCGAATCCCGCCGCCTGGGCCTCGGCCACCGCCTCCTTGAGAGGAATACCGGCGGAGGCCATGCGGCCGAGGACGTAGTTGGTCGTGCCGTTGATGACCGCGGACACGCGCTCGATGCGATTGGCCTGTAGGTCGGTGCGGAACGTGCTGATCAAAGGGATGCCGCCGCCCACGGCCGCCTCGAAATAGACGTCGACATTTCGCTCCGCCGCCTGGTCGAGAAGCTCGGGGCCGTGCTTGGCCATTACCACCTTGTTGGCCGTCACGACGTGCTTGCCCGCCTGGATCGCCCTCTCGAGGTAGGAGTGCATGGGGTGGTCGCCGCCGGCGACCTCGACCAGGACCTGGATCGCCGGGTCGTCCAGGATGTCTTCCGGCCGGGTGGTCAGGAGGCTCGATGGGATCTCGATCGCCCGCTTCTTGTTGAGATCCCGCACCAGCACGCGGCTGAGGCTGAGCTCCATGCCGGCCCGGCGCGACAGCTGGGGGCCCCACGACAGCAGGCGGCCGGCGACCTGGGCGCCGACCGTGCCGAGCCCGATCAAGCCGACATTCAAGGTTCCAGTGCTCATGGCCAGCTATTCTCCCTGCCATGGCCTTGATCCTGCGCGAAGCCGACGTCCAGGAGCTCATCGAGATGGACGACGTGATCTCCGCCGTGGATGCGGCGATGAAGGAACTGGGGGAAGGAACGGCCCAGAACGAACCCCGCCGGCGCGCCTTCGCCCCCGGTGGCCTGCTGAACGTGATGTTTGGTTCCTTTCCTGGCGGAAGGTGCACCGGGCTCAAGGCCTACACGGTCGCGGACGGCAAGGTGCGGTTCCTGGTGGTCATGTTCGCGCTTGACGGGACGCTCCAGGCCCTGATCGAGGCGGATTTCATGGGGAGCTATCGCACCGGTGCGGCCACCGCGGTCGCCGTCAGGGCGCTCGGGCCGAAAGGACCGGCCACGGTGGCGGTGATCGGGACGGGCTGGCAGGCCTCGACGCAGGCGCTCGCCCTGTCGCGCGTGCTCGAGATCAAAGAGCTGCGCGTGTTCAGCCGCGATTACGACCGGCGCTCGGCATTCGCCCGCGAGCAGGGCGAGCAGCTGGAGGTCAAGACCGTGGCCTCGGCGAGCGCGGAGGAGGCCGTCCGCGGCGCGGACGTCGTGGTGACGATCACGACCAGCCCCTCGCCTGTGATCGAGGCGTCATGGGTGGAGCCGCACGCGATGGTCGTGGCCGCGGGCTCCAACTTCCGCAACAAGGCCGAAATTCCGCCCGAGCTGGTGGCGCGGGCGCAGACGGTGGTGGTCGACCAGATCGCCGCGGCCCGCCTGGAGAGCGGTGACCTGATCGCCGCGCACGAGGCGGGCAAGTTCGAGTGGGAGCGTGCTGTCGAGCTCGGCTCGGTGCTGGCCGGCAGGTGGAAGCCGCCTGGAGAGCCCGGCATCACCATCTTCGAGTCGCACGGCCTGGCGCTCTGGGACCTGGCGGCCGGTGCCGTCGTGCTGGCGGCCGCGCGCGAGCGAGGCATGTCCGAGGAGGTGGTCCTCTTTTAGTCGCCCCGCCGCGTCTTAGTGATGGAAGGGGACGGGCTGGGGTGCCAGGGCGCCCAGCTGGAGCCAGGAACCGACGAGGAACGCCGAGACCAGGATGACGACCAGGACGGCGCTCGCGGCGGCGTAGACGGCCCAGGGCGACGGGCCCGAGCCGGCGAGGCGGACCAGGACGTCTGGCCAGTCAGGCCCTCTGCGCGGCGTCCAGGATTCCACTTCGGCCCGGATCATCCGGCTGAGGTCTGCTTCGGAGGGTGTGTTCGACCCTCCCCGTGTGGCGTTATCTTCCACGTAGGGCACCTTCACTACTCGAACGCGTGGTGTCCGATTCCTGGTCGCTCCCCATTGTTTTTCGCATGATCGCCACGGCTTTGGCGATCCTGGAGGCGACCGTGCCGGCCGGCACGCCCAGCACGAGCGCGATCTCCTCACGGGTCAAACCCTCGTAGTAATGAAGGACGACCGCGGCGCGGAGCTTCGGGCTCAGCGCCTCCATCGCCTTGCCCACCACGTCGCGTGCCTCGGCCCGGTCGTAGTCGCGGCGGTCGGGCGCCGTGTAGAGGCGGGCGGGCAGAAACCGGGCGAGCTTCTGACGGCGGAGGTGGGAGATCGCCAGGTTGACGCCGATGCGGCGCAGCCATGCGCCGGGAGGCGCCGTCGGTGTGTACCGGTGACGGGCGCGGTAGGCGCGGACGAAGGTCTCCTGAGTCAGGTCCTCGGCCGCCGCAGCGTCGAGCACGACGGCCCGGATGGCACGGTAGACCGATCGGTACTCCCTGTCATAGAGCTCTTTGAACTCCGTTGCCGGATCGAGCTCTCTGCCCTCGGTCACGTAATAAGTGTGAGGGCAAGAGTCACCGGCGGAGAGGGTCGGCGCGGCGATCCGCGCCGACCGCTCAACTTCCGTGCTTAGCCTTTGCCTCCGCAAGCCGCGGAGATGATCCCGGTCCCGGCGACCTGCATCTGCTCGTTGCTCATGTTGACGCTGCCAAAGTCGTAGGGCTGCCCGCCGCTGAGGGCCGGGTACCCCGAGATCGATGCCGTCACCGCCGCAGAGTAGGCGGACAGGCTGGTGGAGTGGGTGAGCGCGTTGAACGTGCCGCAGGAGAACCGCCCCTGGTCGGTCTGGGTCGAGGTCGCGCCGGTCCCAGTCCACGTGGCCGAAACGGTGAGCGGGAACGAGAGCCCGATGGTTCCACCTCCCCCACCGCCACCTTTGGCTGGCGTCGCCCCCATCAGCGGAACCAGGAAGCCGGGGCAGATGTCGCCCTCGCCGAGGGTGGCGTTCACCGACGCCGACTGGAGGTTGCTGCTGACGACGAAGTCAGCGTCCGGAAGGATGAAACAGCCCGAGGCGACCAGCGGCGGGGGCTGGGTCGGGTCGGTCTGCGCCCCGTAGATGGAGATGGAGAGGACCGTCATGTTCGACGTCTGGATCGCGCCGCCGCCCCGGGGCCTGTACAGGAACAGTGAGCGGTCAACGGACAGGTTGGCGTTCGACTGGTCGACCGGGTTGTAGAACGAGTCGGAGGCGAACGTATCGCCGAAGTTGAACGTGCCCGTCCCCTGGCCGAACCCTCCTGCGGCCGCGACCGAGGCGACGGCCAAGGCGGCGACAACGCTCACGAAGATGGCCGCGGAACGGGTGAGACGTCGCATGAGTCGCATGGCTCTCGATCTCCTTCCTCAAACCCAGGGCGTCCGCTTCCAGGGACTCCCCTCGGCGCGCGCCGAGGCTGGTCGGCAGTATGCACGCGATTTGGCCCTTTGTTAAGTGGGAAGTTGCCGCTTCACGCTTGCTCGCCGGGGCCTCTCGATCCCCGGGCGGCCCGCGCAGCCCGAAGCTTGCCGTCAACCGACCTCGGATGGAGCCTTCGTTGAGCTCCTTCGCCGAATCTGTGGTGGGCGACCCGGGACTCGAACCCGGATGGGTTACCCCACACGCCCCTCAAACGTGCGCGTCTACCAGTTCCGCCAGCCGCCCAGCTGAGCCGGTTGATTTTACCGGGCGGTTGAGGCGTCCGCCATGGCTGTGACCGGTGAGCCGCCTGACCGGCACGCGCGTGAGCGAGCATTGGGCATCAACGTCTCGTCGACAACCGGGATGAAATCGGCGGCGGGGCTGCTTAACTTCGGTTCTCAAATGACCGCCTGGGCTACCTGGGACCGCCGGCAGAGGACGTTCGCCATCACCGCCGCGGCAGTGGCGCTGGCTTCCGTGGCCTACGCGCTGATCCTTCGCAACGTCTACTTCGGGCAGCAGGCCGTGACCGCGATCGACGACATCGGGGAGGCGGTGGCCGCAGGGATTGCCTCGGGCGCGTGCGCGTGGGCCGCGAAGCGCGCCTCCGGCAGGGAGCGACTCGCTTGGTCGCTGATGAGCATCTCGGCCGGCCTGTGGGGCGCTGGAGAAGTGGTGTGGTCCGTCTACGAGGTCGGCATGAACATACCCACGCCCTATCCCTCGCTCGCCGACGTGGGATTCCTGTCGGCGGTTCCTTTCGCCATGGCCGGAATTCGAGCTTTCTGGAGCGCCCCGCGAGGGACGTCCGCGCACTGGCGCGTTTGGTTCGACGGCCTCATCGTCGGCATCGCCCTCACGTCGACCGCGTGGGCGTTCGGGCTGCGCACGGTGTGGCAGTCAAGCAGCTCCACCAGGCTGCTCGACCTGGCGTATCCGGTCAGCGACATCCTGATCGGCACGATTCTCATCCTCGCCATCCGGCGCGCAGACCAGCAGCAGGCCGGCAGGATGGCATTCCTGCTCGCCGGTATCGCCTCGTACTCGATCGCCGACAGCGCTTTCGCCTACCTGAGCGCCCAGGGCGCATTCGGATCGGTCGGCAACGTGATCGACACCGGATGGTTTGCCGGTTTCCTGCTGATCGCCCTCGCCGCCACCTATCCAGCCGGCCAACCGAAAGGGGCGACCGAGCAAGCTCCTCTCGACCTGTGGCAGCTAGCCCTCCCGTGGATGACGCTGCTGCTGGCGTCTGCGGGCGATGTGTACGCGTCCCTCTCCGGGCACGACATCGACCTGTTCATGTCGTCGATGACGGCCACCCTCGCGATCCTCTTGACCGTGAACATGATCCTCGAGCGCAAGGAATACCTCGACATGCTGACCGACATCGAGACCGCCCGCACCACGCTGAACCGCGAGTTCAAGACGGCGCTGGTCGGGATCCAGAACCTGAGCGACCAGGTGAAAGAGGCCGACCGTGCTTACGACGAAGACGTGCGCGTGCTCGCCGCCGACATCCATGGTCAGGCCGAGCGGCTCGATCACCTGCTCGAGGGGATGCTTTAGGCGGCCGGCGCAGACCGCCTGGCTGGTACCCGCTGCAAGACTCGAACTCGCAACCTCCTGATCCGAAGTCAGGCGCTCTATCCATTGAGCTAAGCGGGCCTGCAGCTATTTTGAGCCGACCCGGATAGGGAGCCTGGGAGGGCGCTTCAGCCGACGGCGTATCGCTGGTGGTTCAAACCCCAGGCCGCGTAGCGCACCAGGCCCACCGCGCGGTAGCGGCTCCGGCGGGCGACGGTCGTGCCGTCGGCGATGGCCTTGCGCAGCGCTTCCGGAGTCTTGCCCGGAAATTCGGTGAAGGCCCGGCCTACCGCGTCGAGGATGTGGGCGTCCGAGCCCCCGAACTCTGCCGAGCCTGCGCCCGTCTGCAGCCGGTGGGCGAACTGGTTGAAGACGTAGAAGCCCGGCGTCCCGTTCTCGACCTCGATCGCATCGAAGTCAAGCTCGGCGGCGAGCCAGCCGACGCCGTGCACGGGGCTGGTCCGGGCTCCGCGCTGCGTGCGCCAGAACGGGTGCGCGGCGACCGCCAGCCCGCCCTGGTCGTGGATCGCGTGCACCGTCGCCGCGGCCGACATACCTGGCCGGATCCTGCGCTCGAGAAAGAGCCCGACGATGTGCCCGTCACGGCTGGAGACCTCCTCGCCGACGATGACGTGGAACCTCGAACGTTTGGAGGCGTGCTCGGCAGCCTGCAGAGCGCCCTCGATCGAATCGTGGTCGGTCACGGCGATGACGTCGAGCCCGGCGCGCCGAGCGTGGTCGACGAGCTCGACCGGAGTTGGCCAGCCGTCGCTGACAGTCGTGTGCATGTGGAGATCGGCTCGACCCGGAGAAACCATGGGTGTGCATGCTACGCCCGACGGCCTTACCATCGACCTTTTAGAACCCCCCTTTTCACGAACGAGAGCTGGAGGTGTAGGCCGTGGAAGGCTTGATGCAGGACTACGAGCTCAGTCTTCAGCACGTGCTGTGGAGGCTGGAGCGGCTGCACCACAGGAAAGAGGTGGTGACCAAGCGGGATGACGGGCTTCATCGCATCACGAACGGCGAGATGGTCTCCCGCATCAACCGCCTGGCGGGAGCCCTGAAGCGCCTCGGAGTCAAACCCGGAGACCGGGTGGCCACCCTGGCCTTCAACAACTCTCGGCACCTCGAGCTTTACTACGCCGTGCCCTGCATGGGCGCCGTGCTTCATACCCTCAACCTCCGCCTGTTTCCTCAGCACCTCGAATTCATCATCAATGACGCGGAAGACAAGGTTTTATTTGTCGATCAGGCCCTGATTCCCCTCTTGAAGCCCCTGGCCGGCAAGATCCCGTCCATCCAGCAGATGGTCCTGGTGACCGACACGCCGGCCTCTTCGCACAGCGTCGAGGGCGTCGGCGACATGCTCGATTACGAGTCGCTGCTGGCGGCCGAGAGCAGCAGCTACCCCTGGCCCAAGCTCTCCGAGAGGATGGCCGCGGCCATGTGCTACACATCCGGAACCACCGGCAATCCGAAGGGCGTCGTGTACTCCCACCGCTCGCAGTACCTGCACACGATGGGCGTCCTGCAGTCCGACAGCCTCGGGATCACCGAGCGGGACGTCGTCCTGCCGATCGTCCCGATGTTCCACGCCAACAGCTGGGGCCTTCCTTATGCCTGCGGCATGGCGGGGTCGAAGGTCCTCTTCCCCGACCGTTTCATGGGCGACGCCAAGTCCATCGTCGAGCTCGCCGAGCAGGAGGATGCGACGGTCCTGGCCGGCGTCCCCACCATCTGGATCAACACGGCGGCCTATCTCAAGGAGTCCGGCAAGCGTCTGCCCAAGGTCCACACCGTGGTCTGCGGCGGCTCGGCGATCCCGCGCGCGCTGATGGAGTCGATGGACGCGCTGGGGCTCCGCATGCTTCACGCCTGGGGGATGACCGAGACCTCCCCGCTGGGCAGCGTGGCTCGAGTTCGCTCTGGGACCAAGCCCGAGGACGAGCTCGACCGGCGCCTGAGCCAGGGAGTCGTCGCACCCGGAGTCGAGATACGCATCTCGGACCCCGCCACCGACCAGGAGCTCCCCTGGGACGGCGTGGCGTTCGGCGAGATCCAGGTCCGCGGCCCGTGGATCGCCCGCGGCTATTACAACGGCTACGACCCTGGCAAGCTCACCGAGGACGAGTGGTTCCGCACCGGCGACGTGGCCAAGATCACACCGGAGGGCTACATCCAGATCGTCGACCGCACCAAGGACGTGATCAAGTCCGGGGGCGAGTGGATCTCGTCGGTCGAGCTTGAGAACGCGATCATGGCCTACCCCAAGATCATGGAAGCGGCGGTGATCGGCGTCCCACACCCCAAGTGGGACGAGCGGCCGGTCGCCTACGCGGTACCCAAACCTGAGTTCAAGGGCCAGGTCACCCAGGAGGAGGTGCTCGATTTCTTGAAAGACAAGGTTGCGAAATGGTGGCTGCCCGACGAGATCAGGTTCATCGAGGAGGTGCCCAAGACCTCGGTCGGCAAGTTCGACAAGAAGGTGCTGAGGGCCAGCGCCGCCCCGATCGAGGCCAAAGCAGCGCCGGCGGTGAGGCAGTGATGGCGAAGGCCGGCGTGCGCGAGCACGTGATCGCACGAGACACCCACCACTTCAAGTGGGACAACTCGCTCAAGCCGGCGGTCGAGATCGAGCCCGGCGACGTCGTCCACATCGAGGCGGAGGAGGTCACCGCCGGCCAGCTCCACAACGGCGACCCGATCTCCAAGCTCGCGGCCCTGGACTTCAACCGACTGTACCCTCTCGGCGGACCGGTATTCGTCCACGGCGCCGAGCCCGGCGATGCGCTCGAGGTGGAGATCCTTGAGCTCAAGCCAGGCGCATGGGGTTGGGCTGCCTTGCTGCCCGGCCTGGGTCTTTTGGCCTCGGATTTTCCCGACCCTTACGTTCGCTACTTTGAGCTGGGCGACCGCACGTCGGCCGAGCTGCGTCACGACATCCACATCCCGATCGTGCCCTTCTGCGGGACGATGGGCGTGGCCACGGACGAACCGGGACCGCACGACGTCCTGCCGCCGACCAAGGGAGCGGGCAACATCGACACTCGCCACCTCACGGCGGGGACCAAGCTCTACCTGCCGGTGTACGTGCCGGGCGCCATGTTCTCGGCCGGCGACTGCCATGCAGCGCAGGGAGACGGCGAGGTGTGCGTTACCGGGATCGAATGCCCGATGACGTTCTCGCTCCGGTTCAACGTCGTCAAGGGCGGGGCCTTGCGACCCTGGAGCTACCACTTCATCACTCCGGCGGCGCCCCTTCAGCCGCGCAGCGACGCGGCCGGCTACCACGCCGTCTGCGCGCTGGGGCCGGACCTCATGGAGAACGCACGGAACGCCGTCAGGGACACGATCGCGTGGCTGAGCGCCGACCACGGGCTGAGCCGCGAGGACGCCTACATCCTGTGCAGCCTGGCCGGCGATCTACGGATCAGCCAGATCGTGGACCAGCCGAACTTCGGGGTGTCTTTCTACCTGCCGCTGACGGTGTTCACCTAACCGGCCTCTCCTCCTCGCGAGCGGGGAAGCCGGGCCGCTGCGTAACGCCCGGCTGGAAGGGGGGACATGTGCGCCCGTTGGGTGGGTTTGCAGCCGCACCGTGCGGCATACTGACTAGCCCACGGACCAAAAGGTGAGCACGACACAGTTAGGGCGCTATCCGATCGAAGCCGAGCTCGGCCGAGGCGCGATGGGCGTGGTCTATCGCTCGACCCATCCCCGGCTCGAGATCCCGGTTGCGATCAAGGTGCTGGCGGATCAGTACTCGAGCGATGCGAGCTTCCGGCAGCGATTTCACCGCGAGGCGGCGACTGTGGCCGGCCTCAACCATCCAGGCATCGTGCGGGTTTATGACTTCGACGAGGACGGGCCGGTCCTGTTCATCGTCATGGAATGGGTCGAAGGGCGTTCCATGCGGTCCTGGCTGGACGAGTACGGCCGGTTCAGCGTCGACGTCTCGATCGACCTCATCCAGCAGCTTCTCTCGGCGGTCGGCGTGGCCCACGACTTCCAGATCGTCCACCGGGACCTCAAGCCGGACAACATCCTCATCTCGAACCGCGGCAAGACGAAGATCCTCGACTTCGGCATCTCGAAGCTGATCGACGACAAGCACCGGCTCACGGCGACCGGCAGCATGGTCGGAACCCCTGCCTACATGGCGCCCGAGCAGGTGAAGGGCGAGCCAGTCGACGCGACCGCGGACATCTACTCGCTAGGGATGATCCTCTACGAGCTTCTGCACGGTGAGCCCCCGTTCACCGGCGCGCTCCCGGCCGTCCTGCACTCGCAGGTCTTCGACCGCCCCCGCGCGTCGACCGCCATCCCCTCGCCGATCATGGAGATCATCTGGAAGGCGACAGCCAAGGACCGCAGCCAGCGCTTCCAGACCTGCGAGGAATTCTCGGGCGCCTTCCACTACATGCCGAAGCCGGGCGTGGCGCAGCCTCCGGTGGAGGCGATCTCGAACGAGATGGCCATCGAGGAGCAGGTCGAGCAGCCCAGGGCCCTTCCGCCACGTACCGACGGACACAAGCCCGCGGGTGTCTGCACGTACAGCGACTGCCAGGAGCGCCGCGGCTGGGCGTGTGCGTACAAGGACCTGACCGGGCGTGAATGCAAGAGCTGGTGGTGCCGGCGCCACATTCAGTTCATCGAGCGCACCCCGTTCTGCCCCCGCCACGCCAGCGTCATCCGCGCCCTGGCCCCCACTGCGAACACGATCTTCGAGATCAAGAACCGCCCAGCGGTGGACGACCGCGCGCTGCCCCTCGCAGCCCTCGTGGCGGAGGACATCGACAAGGACGTCACCGAGCTCGTGCGCCGCCGCTACCAGAACCGCAAGGACATCACCCTCGCGCGCGACCGTACGGTCAGGCAGACCTGGTCGGGACGCAGCGAGGTGGCATGGGAGCGCAGCTGGGCCGCGCTGAAGAGCCAGGGCTACCTGGTCCGGATCGCGGTCCGCGTGGCGACCGACGAGCCCGACACGGTTCAGCTCCTGATCGGCAACACGGTCGTGTTCAAGGAGGTCCCCGACTGGATCAGCCGCCGGCGTGAGGGCGAGCCGCCCGACCATGCCGACCGGGCCCGGTTTGGCAAGAAGCTGTTCACCGCGATCCTCGAGCACGTCGACGAGCCGCAACCGCTGCCGTCGGCGGTCCCGACCGCCAGCCACGACGTGGAACCTCCGCCTCCGCCCGAGATCAACCGGACCCTGATCGAGGGCATGATCCTCAGGCTCGCCGCCGCGACGACGCGGATCACGGGCTTCGAGGTCGCGGAGCAGCTTGCCCTGCCTTTTGTCGCGGTGGAGCCGATCCTCAAGTCGCTGACAGGGGTCAACTTCCTAGACGCGCTGGGACTCGCCGCAGAGCAAGGGCCGTGGCTCGGTCGCCCCCTCCCCGAACGGATGGCGTACTCGCTGACCCGCCAGGGTCGCGCCCGCAGCGACCAGATCGGCGACTCGAGCACCCGGTACGCCGGGCCGGCGCCCGTCTCGATGCAGGAGTACAGGGCGGTGCTCGCGGAGGCCGCCAAACCGGGGACGCTCGACCTGGTCAAGGTCAACCTCGCGCTGGCGGGGATCGAGCTGGCGCCGGGCGTGACCGAGGCGGTGCGGGCCGCGGTCAACTCCCGCTCGTCGATCTTCATCTATGGCGCGCCAGGCAACGGCAAGACCACCCTCGCGCGGCGCATCCCGGCGCTTCTCGGAGGCCCGATCGTCATTCCTGTCGCGCTCGACATCGGCGGCGGCGAGGTGATGACCGTGTTCGACGGCTCGATCCACCACCTCGAGGCTCGGCAGCCGGTCGACCGGCGGTGGCGGCGCGTGGCGCGGCCCCTCGTGCAGGTCGGCGGCGAGTTCCAGCTCGAGATGTTCGACCCGACCTGGGAAGAGGGCAGCCGCACCTATGCGGCGCCGCTGCAGGTGAAGGCGAACGGCGGCGTGCTGCTCATCGACGACCTGGGCCGCCAGCGCGTCTCGCCCAAGCAGATCCTCGACCGCCTCCTGGTCCCGCTCGAGCAGGACACCGACTACATGAACCTGTCATCCACCGGCCGGAAGGTCGAGATTCCGTTCCGCGCCCAGGTTGCGCTGTCGACCAACCTCAAGCCGGCGGAGCTGCTGGACGAGGCCTACCTGCGGCGCCTCGCCTACAAAGTCTTCATGCCCGACCCGACCTGGGAGATGTGGTGCCGCATTTTCGAGAGGGAGCGCGACCGGCTCACCATCCCGCCCGACCCGAACGCGCTCGAGATGATCTCGAGTCTTTACAGCGGCCGGCCGCTGCGTGGGAACCATCCCCGCGACCTGCTTGAGCGCCTCGTCGACGTGTCGTCCGCCCGCGGCGTCAGACCCCAGCTCACACCCGAGCTGGTCGAGGCCGCCTGGCAT
>Ga0307374_10003473_pt1 | contig 26912 bp, 20 predicted proteins | sample OX3MG_FD_202532 | JGI IMG/M metagenome (GOLD analysis project Ga0307374, IMG submission 202532) | Soil microbial communities from Risofladan, Vaasa, Finland - OX-3 | ecosystem: Environmental > Terrestrial > Soil > Coastal area > Acid sulfate soil | place: Finland: Risofladan, Vaasa | collected...
TTCCAGGAGACTCTGATCGGCCGACTCCAAGAGCACGTCGGTGAGGTCCTCCCACAACGTCAGGGACGCCGGATCGCTCAGCAGACCTTGGCGAAGTACGGCTTCAGCCGTGATGAGATCACCCGCCAGTACGAACTGAGTCCCGAGTTCGTGCGCGAGAGTAGTTACCGCTTCGACCATCTTGTAGACGACCGAAGTCGTAAAGGTCCAGGTAAAGTAGCGCGTCGTTTCGGCCGTAAAGGGCGGGCCTGTCGGAAGGTCCAGAGCACGACGGCGCAAGACAACTGCTTGCTCCTTTGGTGCCTTCGCCGCCTGGGCGAGCAGACTCTGGAACTCCACCCAGTCAGTGGTGAAGCCCCGGAGCTGATAGCCCATTCGCCCCGACGCGGTCGGCAAGTGTCGCTCACCTACCGTCTTTCGTGCGTCGACCATGTAGTTGCGCATGGCGGGCTTCTTGATGTCGGTGCCGGCGACGGTGAGCGGCCAGATTGCGGTTTGAATCTCCTCGAGTGTTTGGGGCCGATCAGCGTTCATTGCGAGATAGGACACGATGGCCCGCACTGGATCACTCGCCGGGGCGTTAACAGGGGCAATCGTCAATGGTCCGAGAACGTCGACGCGAAGCGTGGTCTCTTCTCGAACGACCTTCCTCGGCGCTCGTACAGGCGAAGAAGGTTGTGGCACGGGCGGCGGCTCAAAGTCACGGATCGGCGTCTTCGCGACCGGTGGGCCGCCCACAACGTAGACCGGTACGGGACTATTTCTGCGCCTCCATCGGCGTCGAATCAAGAGAACCATTCCTCCGAGAAGACCGGCCAGGACGGTGCCGACAATATTCAACACGTTGGCGAAGGCTGTACCGGGGGGTGTCACCACTCTCTTTGGCGGCGGCAGCGTTACGGTCAGCTTCTTCGGGAACGACAGTGTGACGCTGATCGGTCCTCCGACGTTCAAAGGCACCGACGCGAATCCCGTGAAGCCGTGATACGGCACACCAGTCGTGTGAGTGGGCGAGATGATTATCGCGCCACGACGATTCGTGATTGGCACCGTGAAAAAATAGGTCGCGTCGACAAGGCCGTCGTCAGTCGCGGCATTCGAATTGTACGTCTGATCAATTGGATTAACCCTTGTCACCGTGTAGCTTCGGCCCGAAGCCGTGACGTAGCGCAGGGCCGAAGCGGGAAGTGGCGTCATCCCCGAAAAGAAGTCGCCCCACATTGGGTTTCCGTAATTGCGCTGAATGGGTCCCGAAGTCATTTTCAACGACAAGTAAATCTTTCCCTTTGGTGCGTGCAGGTGCTTATTCACGGGGCTCGTGGTATCAAGGACGGCCGCAGAAAAGAAAAGAACGCTGGGAAGGGCGGTTCCGTCGGCGGGGTTGGTGACTGGAATCCGGTAGCTCTGCCCGAGCGGATCAACGGCACTCCTCTTGAGGTAACTGGCACTGGCTGGCGCGGTCCACGCGAACGACATGACGAAGCAAAACCAAAGCGCGAATGCTGCGGAGTGAAGACGGGATTTCTTCGAAGAATTGGATATTGCGAATTGTCGTGGTCTCGGTGAATCTCCATTCGTCGCGGGATTCAAAATGGAGTACTTCTCGCTACGAGTCCACTCGAGGATCGAGGTTCTTTCGTGAGTGACAAGACGTTCGTCCCACCACTCTTGAAGTCTCATGGAGAGACGAATCTCAAGTACATCAAACGACCACTCTTAGACATTCGAGCAACTGCAACTCTGTTGGGGTGCTCCGAAAGATTCGTTCGACGTCTTGTGCAAGAGCGTCGTATCCCTTTCGTGAAGCTTGGGGGAACCAGTTTGAGGTTCTTGGATACCGATCTTGACCAATGGATCGCCAACCAACGTGTCGAGGCGAAACGATGACGGGAATCTCGGATTGTTCAAAGTGGACCGCCTCCAAGAAGGGTCATTTAATCGCGTGTTCCCCAACGGTCGCGGATGTGACCCTAGACATTCTTGGATTTCATCTTCTTAAGACGGGGAGTTGTGCCTGAAGCGGAGAATTGATTCGTAGCGCCGGTGCGAATTTCATGGGTTTTCGGTGATTATCAGCGACCGTTGGGAACATGGTTGAAAGCTGAGGTTCCGCTATGACAACTCGCCGACACTTCGGTTACGTCCGAAAGCGTCCATCTGGACGGTGGCAGGCCATTTATCGACACGAGGGTCAACGGTATTCTTCGGGCACCTTTGCAGCGAAAGCTGACGCCCTTGCGCATCTGTCAACGATGGAGGCTGACCTACGTCGCGGCGCGTGGATTGATCCTCGGGCGGGACAAGTAACGCTTCTCAGGTACGCCGAAGAGTGGCTCAATCATCGACCGGATTTGGCCGTGCGTACGCGAGAACTCTATGAACACCTACTCAGTAGCCACATCTTCCCGACGTTCGGGCGAACCACGCTCGCTGGACTCACACTGTCCAAGATCAGGGGCTGGCACGCAGAATTAGCGCTTCGATACCCCAGCACCGCCGCTAAGTCCTACCGGCTTCTTTCGACGATTATGCGAACGGCAGTGGACGATGGCCTGATAATTGGTTCACCCTGCAAGGTCAACGGCGCGGGCATTGAACGCGCGGAGGAGAGACCGCTGGCTACCGTCGCGGAAGTGAGCGAACTCACCAACGCCATGCCGAATCGTTTACAACTGATAGTGCTGCTGGCCACGTGGTGTCAACTACGACGTGGCGAATTACTTGGTCTTCGACGACGAGACGTTGACGTACCTCACTCCCTGATTCGAATTGAACAAAGTCGAACGTTCACTCGTGACGGGCGTTCTGTTATTAAGTCGCCTAAGACTGCAGCCGGACGCCGAATTTTGTCGGTTCCGTCAAATGTGAACAAGGCGATCGTCGAGCACCTGGAGCGATACGTAGCGATGGACCCTGACGCTCTCCTGTTCACGGGTGAATCTGGGGGCCCCTTAGCGGTAGGAGTTCTTCAAAAAGCGTGGTCCAAGTCTCGGCTCTCAATCGGACGCCCAGATCTTCACTTACATGATTTGCGACACACTGGATTGACCTTGGCGGCAGCGACGGGCGCGACGACCGCTGAACTTATGCACCGAGCTGGTCATTCGTCGGCGGAAGCGGCCCTTCGCTACCAGCACGCAACACAGGATCGAGATGCGATGCTCGCAAACGCCCTAGAGGTTCTGGCAACGCCGGCCAAGTTTGTCAACTCAAAATTCCAATAAAGTTAGTTCGAAATGTTTTGAATCGCTTCGGTGAGCCGACCAACACAATCTAATGGAGACTCGCCAACTGGGTCCTCGGGTTAGGTCACTAAGACCTTGGCTGAGCATGAGATTAAGTCCTCAACTTGGCAGTATGGGTCTGCCATGATCTAACCACCTATCACCGTCGAAGCAGAACAGAGTCCTAGTTAGTCGCGGCCACTCGGCAAGTCCTGTTGCAACCCAGACAGCGGTCATCCCTTCAGACATCGTTGGACGATCAGTCGCGTCAAGATTTAGATTCCAGGGTGCCTCGCTGAGTGTCATTGCGGACAACGCTCCGGGTCCGATGTCCAGCCACACGAAGAGTTCGGCTCGCCCAGTATCCCCAGCCAATTTCACCTGATTGTCTTTCTTATTCATTTCGACTTGGACCTCGGCGGTCATATTGCGCTTCGCAGAGAAGAAGCCCCCTGGCTCCTTTATTTGCACAGAGACCAAAGATTCGTCCGGCCCGTCGTGATGGCGAAGAGCACAAGCTTCCACAACGCCGAGGGCCCGCAAGTTGGGAGGAAGTGCACCCTTTTCAGTTCCTGCCATTCCCGGTCGTTCAGGTACCCAATCCTCCGGTGGACCAGCTAACTCCATCTCTCGAAGTACAGGACCAAGCCGTTTATGTAGAAGGCGGACGTCAATGTCGGCACGTGTGTGGATACTCCACGACCACAGGAGGTTTGGAAACCGCCAGTTCTGTCCGCGTACTTGGGCTTGGAACCTCGCACGATTCTGACGGGTCGTTGAGGTCACCTCAAGCAGTCCAATTCTGTTCTGCGACGCGTCCAGCATCTCGAAGTCCGCAAGTTGAGCGCTACCTCCGCCAGGATCAAGCTCCCTTAATGCAACACCAGTGACTTGTTCGACCAGAAGCGCAGCGACTTTTTCCAGGCGTTTGGCATGGTTAAGCGCATCAAGTGGCGCGGGAAATCTCGGCTCGGGGCTCATGAGGTAACCGCTATGAATATCACTAATTGACGGTCGGACCACGACGAGGTCATTGCAAGCATGGTAAAGACACGCATAAGGGCAAGAACTTAAGGCTGACCCAGTCTGGGTAACCAACCGAGTTCAATAAGATTATTCCACCTGTCGTCAAACTCTGCACACCAAATTCGTACTGCTTGAACACACATGGACGCATCAGGTGCCAGCGATACGAAATCGGAACGACACGCTTCGAGACCGCGTATTTCTGCCAAACTGGCTAACTTCTGTTGTCGTTCTCCTACGATCTGAAGTGGAGCAAGATAGCTATGTCGCTCGTTAAATGTATTCGCTAGGGCCGTCCAAGCGCGTTCGCTCTGCGTGAAAGATCCCCGTTTGCCGCCATTGAAGGCGCCATGGACTACCTCCACCAGATAACGATGTTGGTAATCTTCTATAACCGAGTGTTTGCCTAATCGAAAGCTCATCTGTTCGATCTGTGAAGTAAAGTTGCGCATTATTCTGTTGTACGCCGTCATTAGTTCATCCATCGGCATATTCGCGCTGATGTCAAGTAAGTCGCTGGGAGTTTGTGACGGCATTGGCTTAGAAGTCAGAGAACTCGATGTCGGTTCACTTGAGTTTGTTGCTTCAGATCGGTAGTACACGCCGTTACTACCTCCTCTGACGTATGGAGTACCGGCTGACGAAACACCAAAGCGTCCCGCCTTACTTCCGATGGAGCCGCCGACGCCACCTTTAGAAACGTTGATGCGCCCGGCTTTCCCCGTACCGATTCGCTTACGAAATGAAATACCCATCTTTAGCTCCCCTGCTTCTCGCTCGATTGCAGACCAAGTTTTTTCTTTTCAAAGCGTGGACGTGTTGGATTTGATCACTTGGCTGAGACTAGCAAGCCGTGTGTTAAGAGCTGGTGCGTTCTCTATCGCAGCACCCGCAAACTGCGTCGACTCAATCAAAGGTTGCAATGCGCAGAAAATCTCTAACTCACAAAGAGTCGGGGATTGTTGGTGTCAGAGAACCGACGTCAACAATTTCTGACTGGCGCACAGAGCCTTGGATTCCTCGATGAATCGACAAAGAGAAGGATTTCGTTGGCCGTATCCGAACCCGCCTGTTGACGGGAAGTCAATTTGGCGAAGGTCCTGTTAGCGATGCGCGATAGGACCGCCTCTAGTAATGCGCTCTAAAATGGCTCTACATCAAATCTGTAGGTGGATGTCTCGTCACCTAGCCTTCTTCGAAGGTCAAGTATTCGCGCCATTGCTTTCAGATTATTGCTCTCCACAAATTGCTCTTCCCATCCTCTAGCAAGTTCCCTCACTTTGGGTTTCTGCGATTCGCTGCAATAGGTTTCGTATTCTTCCGCGATCCATTTTGCAAACTTACGGGCATCTGTATCGCTCTTGGTGTATCCCACACACTTAAAGAAGACTTGGAGAATATCGAAGATTTCTATTTCATCAAAATGGTACGAAATGCTTTCGTACCGGGGAAGATCTTTGGCTTCCATTCTTCCAGAAAAGAGACGACCTTTCATGTGTTCCTTGACGATGTCCTTCTCTTCACCATAAAGATAAAGAAGAAACTCAACAGTGAAGAGGCAATTCGTGTGAACGCTAACGACCGCTTCCGGCTCATCCTTTAATACCTTGACATAACGTTCTGCAACGGCGGTCTGAACGTCTGGAGAAGTATGTTGATACACCACATGGAAGAGGCGTGTTAAGAGGTCTACACGGGCATCGTTGGTTTCCAAGCCCGACATTGAATATTCGTCAATGAGTGCTTCTGGAATTAGTTCAAGCAGGAGGCCACGAATCTCATCTGCCGAGAGAGGCGCTACTAGGAATTTTGCGATGTGAATCTTTGATGGATCCGAGAGTATTGCGCCAAGGACATCGGCCGCCGTAGTCGTGGGAGAGGCCATGCGCATCTTTGATATGTCATCCAATACGAGAGAGAGAAGTGCGTTTGCAATTTCAGCAGTAGCTTGGTCGGCGGAAACGCCGTCTACTAGAGATCGGCCTGGGTGTATCAAATTACGGTAGTCCTTAATCGCAGACGAGATTTTTTCGGTTTGCTCGTTTATCACCGATTTCGCTGTCGCCCGAGAGATCAACCCCCCCAAAGTTAAATTGCTAATGTCTTCGATCTTTGTTCCTTCAGACACTAAGAAGTCGAAAAGTACGGCCTCAATGATGGAACCGGCGAGAACTACGGCTGGTGTCCAGAGTCCGTCAGCGAGACACCCCTGAAGATCTCGGAAGTCAGAGATCAAGATCTGTTTGATCGCCCTGTTGCGTACAAGAGAAAACGTCGGGTCGGTCATAGGGATGAATGTACTAGCAACGATTCGCGTCTGGCGGGTTGAACACCGGGTGCGCTTCCTATATCACAGCACCCGCAAATTGCATTTACGAAGATGACCTTGTTGAGACCCAGTAATTACAACTGATTGAAGTGATCGCAAATTGTTGGTGTCGGAGAGCCGACTAGCACAATCTAATGGGACCCGACATCGTCTTTTAGGAGACGATGTCACTGAACCGCTGACCGGTGAGCACTGCCACAATCTGAGCGTCGAGCTCCAGAGAACGTGCCCCGGTCAGTTGGTGAGGACGGCGGAGAAGGTTGGAGGGGTGTCGTGTTGCGAGCACTGGTCCATTAGGTCGCCACCGCTGCCTCGAGGTTCATTGATGGACAACGAACTGAAGGTGGTCGAACGATATTTGTTGGAGTGGATTGGGCGAAAGCCCACCACGCCTTGACGTCTCCTGATGGACAATGTCACCTGGCAGTGGTACCGTGAAAGCGAACGTATGTTCGTAGAAGGGTGAGTGTTGTGGTTAATTTTGAATTCAACTCCGAAGGGTTCAGGCGGGGGATGGATGAGGCACTATCTGGGGCTCTGCGAGATATGGCGGAGAGAATTCAAGTTGTACTTGACTCGGTGCTGGGCGAGTCGAGTGGAATGGCTCTGGAGTTGGTTCGGGAGTTGCTTGTAAACAAATGGGAAGCTGAATTCGGAACAACCGTCTCGGACCCTGAACTGGGAGCATATGCAGCGCAGATTGCGGCTGGAAATCGAATCATCGTCCAAGTCGACGGTAACTTTAGTTCGATGTGACGTTGACGCCGCCGTTGGTGCGTGCGCGGCATTGACCGATTTTGGTATTAAGGAATTGATGGTCTGGCTGTCATCGCCGCCACCTCCATTGGCGTCGGAGACCCGACGCGATAGAAATGTAACCTTGCATTGGCAGCTTTGATCTTGGTGTCCAGTAATTCAGAGCCCTTGTAGCGGCGACAGAGCATGCTGGTCTACCCTTGACCGTTAGTTGGGAGAATCTCTATGAATCATCGATTTCTGCCAGTTGCTACGGCGATATCAGTTTTGATAATGGGCGCTGTTCCAAGTCTTGGACTTCAGTCTGTCGCGTCAGCTTCAAGTAGGTCATCGGCAGATGCATCAGCCAAGGCGGTGATTGCAAAAGTGCTCAAGGATCTCGCCCAATCGGACCAGGCCTTTGGATCGTCGACGTTTGCTGGTATGTACGTGACAATGTCATCGCTTAGCCAAGGTGACAAAACGCTGACCAAATACAAGAACTTGTCCTTAAGTGGGACTGGGGCCAATTACACGATTTCGGTCAAGTCTGTGGGTGGCACAACATTCGTTGTCCACGGCAAAGTGCAGAAACTTCGGCTTACATGTTCCCCAGCCGGAGCCGACTGCTCGGGTGGCACCTGGGCAGGCCCTAAGTCCTTGGCGCTGGCCAAGGTTCCCGTAGTGACCACAACACAAAAGGCGCAGGTTCGCCAGGTCCTAACGGCGAGCGTCCGTCATTACGCGCAAGTGTTGGCATTAGGTCAACAGGCTGTTGGCACAGTTCAGTACGCCAACGCGAATCTTGGACTACAGGCAATGAGCAATCCAAATTCCGCTGCTGCAAAATTCAGAGATTTCCGAACCAAATGGAATCCCGGAGATGACTTGTCCTTCATTGCCGCATTCAAGAAGGCAGACAAGAATTTCACGTGGTCAAATGAACCGCCCGCAATCACCACTTGGCGAAACGATATGTCAAACGTCTCGTCCGATTTGGGCAATTGGGCTTACGTCGCTGCGGAGTGGCAGATTCGATCCAAAACTACGGCGCAATTGAGTGCTGCTTTGGCAGCCTTTAGGGCCGACGAGGCAAAGGCAACCATCGCGGTCAATTTGGTCATTGCCGGAAAGTGATCTGGCAAGCTCGGCTAAGTCCTGCCGGTTTTTGAAGATGGAGCGGTCTCTGCATGACAGCACGCGTAAACTGGGCCTACGCAACTGAAGTCGTTGAAGCGTCGCGATCTCAAGTGAATGAGTCAGTCGTAGATTGTGGGTTTCGGAGACCCAACGTACCAAGAATGCAACCCCGCACTGGCGCTTGTGTGAGTCCGCTTGGGTTCTGGTCTGTGACCCACTGACTACATGGACCTACGCTGGTGGCTCGTGAGTCAAGATTCTCAAGAAGCGACGCCCCTTGCGGGAAATGTAATCATCGGGGTCGCCCGCATTGGTGACACGGGACTGCTGTCGTGAGTCAGTTATATATAGAGGTGGATCAACTGCCCGGGCCTGAAAGAATCCGAGGCATCTGGAGACCAAACAGCCGGGCGTCACATGGGCGTCAGCAGGCGTCAAATGGGCGCTTCACGGAGTGCAAAATTGGTGTCTAGGGGACAACGCCGGACAATTGAAAATCCTTGTTGTACCAATGTTTTCAACAAAAACCCTTTGAGCGGGCGACGGGAATCGAACCCGCGTTCTCAGCTTGGGAAGCTGATGTTCTGCCGCTGAACTACGCCCGCGCGAACGCCCATCGTAGTGTCGTCCCGACCTACCACTGGACGTGATTGTCGAGTACTTTCATTCTTGAATTCGATGACGTCGTGAGGTGGCGCTGTTTACTGGGGAGTACGGAGTGCCTCCTATCAGGGATTATATATATTCTTAGTCAATTCTTGACGAGTGTGTTCGATTCTGATAGGAACTATCAAGTTCGTGACGGGTTAGTGCCCTCGTGAATCTCTTGAGGGGGGGAAGTAGTGCAGCTTTTCTGGCTGTCGTTCGGCTTCGGGTTGGTCACCGCTTCGGTGCTCGCGATCTCGGCCGTAGGACTCAGTTTGCAGTTCGGCATCACGAACTACATCAACTTTGCCTACGGCGACTTCATGGCGCTTGGTGCGTACATCACGTACGTCTTCAACAATGAAGTGCTGCACTGGAACATCTGGGTGGCAATGGTCGCTGGTGCTCTTGCCGTGGGTGTTTTCGCCGTCATTATTCAGCGCATCATTTTGAGCCCCTTCGCCCGACGCTTCGACAAGACGTTTTACGTCCTGATCGTCACCTTTGGACTTTCGCTCATTCTTCTCAACCTCATGTATTCGATATGGGGGGCAACGGTGCGCTTCTACAGCGTGCCGATAAACCAGGCTTTGCATATCGGGCCAATGAGGTTTACGGCCTATCAAATGATCGTGATGGTAATCGCCGTCGTTTTGATGGGCGCCGTTCACGTGCTCTTGAAGACCACGCGTCTGGGCAAGTCCATGCGCGCGATGTCTGACAACACGACTCTCGCAATGACCAGCGGGATTGACACCAAGCGCATCACTACCATCACGTGGTTTCTCTCGGGGACACTCGCCGGATTCGCCGGCGGAGCCCTCGGACTCACCGAAGGAAACCTCACCCCGGCCTCGGGCGAACTGTTCTTGTTCGTGATCTTTGCCGCGGTGATCGTGGGCGGGGTCGGCTCAATTTACGGTGCGATGGCGGGGGCAGTTTTGATCGGTCTCGCGACCGAGATTTCGGCAGCCTTTATCGACCCTTCCTACAAACTCGACATCGCCTTCGTGATTTTGATTCTGACGCTGCTGTTTCGACCAAGCGGTCTCTTCGCGCGACCGGGAAAGGGGTGAGGACATGACTCAGGTCTGGTACTACGTCTTTACGCTCGTCTTCTTCCTCTTTGACTACTTCATCCTGGCGATGGGGCTCAACATCCAATACGGCGAGACGGGCATCTTGAACTTCGCCTACATCGGCTTCGTGGCTATTGGCGCTTACGTCACGGGCGCGGTGAGTCTGCCCAATTCGGTGGGCACCGGGCAGCACTACATTCTGGGCCTCAACTTGCCCTTTCCCATCAACCTCTTGATTGGTGGCTTAGCGGCGTCCGCGTTTGCGGTCGTGGTAGCGCTCATTACCCTGCGGCGACTTCGCACGGACTATCTCGCGATGGTGTTGATCTCGTTGTCGCTCGTGCTCTATGACATCTGTAACAACTACGTCCCTTTGTTCAACGGGGCCGATGGCCTGTACAACGTGCCAGAGCCCTTAGCGGGCATCTTTAAGTTGACGACGAACTCATTCATTCCCGTCTTCGCACTCCTCACCGGGGTGATTTCGATGATCCTCTGGTACGTGATGAGTCGCATCACTCGTTCGCCACTGGGCCGCACTTTTCGCGCGATTCGTGACGACGAGGGAGTGGCGTCGGCGCTAGGTAAGAACGTGTTTCGCCACCAGTTCACTTCGATGTTGATCGGATCGTTCTACGCCGGCATCGGCGGCGGTCTCATTATCCAGTTCGGGGGCTCCTTCAACCCGTCCGCGTGGCTCCCGGGCGAAACATTCGTGGTCTTTGCCGTCATCATCGTCGGTGGCGTCGGCAACAACATCGGTATGTTGGTGGGTGCCCTGCTGGTCGAGACGCTTCTGGTGCACCTTCCAGCTTTCTTGCCGGAAATTCCGGGTCACGCCGGCCTTATCGAATACATCGACGCAATGTTGATTGGTGTGCTCTTGATGGTGATGCTCTGGTTCCGTCCTCAGGGCATCGTGCCAGAAAAGGTGAGAACAGCGTCGATGATGGACCGGCTTTTACCGGCGGCGAGCGCCGAGGGAACAAACCGCGAAGCGAGCACGAACGAGGGATCTCGATGATGAGTGAGACAGAGATGACGTCAAGTTCCTCGAGCGCCTCGGCGCTTCGTTGCGAAGGCATCATGAAGAGCTTCATGGGGGTCACCGCCGTGAACGGGGCCACCTTCGACGTCCCGCGCAATCAGATCACCGCATTGATCGGGCCCAACGGCGCGGGTAAGACCACCGTCGTGAACATTCTTTCGGGCTCGATGAAGTGCGACGCGGGAACTGAGCACCTTGGCGACACCGAGGTCACCAATTGGGAAAGTTACGAGATCGCACGCTTGGGGCTGATGCGCACCTTCCAACTTTCGCGTGAACTCGGTGGGTTGACGGTGCTCGAGAACCTCTTGGTCGCGCCGAAGAAGCAGTCCGGTGAGTCACTGTTCAACGTCTTCTTTCGCCCGGGAAAGACGAAACGCGAGGAGCACGAGAACATCGAGCGCGCCCTCGACATCCTTCAGACCTATGGCCTGTACGCGCTGCGTGACAATCGCGCCCGGGAGCTCTCGGGCGGGCAGAAGAAACTCCTCGAGATATCCAGGGCCGTCATGGCTTCGCCGCAGATTTTGTTGCTCGACGAGCCGATGGCCGGCGTGAACCCGGCCCTGATCGACAAGATCGGTGGCTACATCCTGGACCTCAAGGCTCAAGGTGTGACCATTCTCATGGTCGAGCACAACTTGAACGTGGTTGAAAAGATCTGTGACCACGTCATCGTGCTCGCGGAAGGTCGCACACTCGCTACGGGTCGCTTGGCCGAGTTGCGCGAGAACAAAGAAGTGGTCCAGGCGTACTTAGGTGAGGTGATTGATGCCGGCTCTGCTAGCTGAGAACGTGACGGCCGGTTACGGCCGCACGCCCATTATTAATGGCATTTCGCTCACCGCTGACGTGGGCACGATCACGACCATTGTGGGCCCCAACGGTGCGGGAAAATCGACCTTCGCCAAGGCCCTCGTCGGAATCTTGCGCACGACGACGGGGCGCATCATGGTGGGTGACGTCGACATCACGAAGATGCCCGGCCACTTGATACCCCGTAACGGACTCGTCTACGTTCCACAGAACGACAACGTGTTCAAGAGCCTCACGGTTCGTGAGAATCTCGAAGTGGGAGGCTTCGCGGCCAAGGGCGACACGAGCGCGCGCATGGAGGAGATCTTGACGATTTTCTCGGACCTGGCCAAGGCTCGCGAGAAGAAAGCAGGCTATCTCTCCGGCGGTCAGCAGAACCTGCTCGCCATCGCCCGTGCGTTGATGGTCGAGCCCACCGTGATCGTGCTCGACGAACCGACGGCGGGACTTTCGCCGGCCTACACCGACGTCGTTTGGAACCAGATTGAGATCATCAAGAACACCAATACCGGTGTGTTGGTGGTCGAACAGAACGTGGAGCGTGCGCTCAAGCACGCGGACTTCGTGCATATTTTCGTCGCTGGATCGAACCATGTTCATGGTCCCGCTTCGGAGATCGCGGCATTGGATCTGGCGTCGATCTTCTTGGGTCGCGCTGAAGCAAAGAGATCGTAGAAACGGGAAATTCCCGTCGTTGCGAAAAAGAGATACAGGGGGAAGTACGAGATGAAAATAGTAAGACGGTCACAGGTGCACCGTCGGGGCGCGGCATTGACGTTGGCGTGCGCGACGATGGTCTCCTTAGTAGGGGTGGGATTGAGTAGTGGCTCGGCCGTTGCGGCGGCCAAGCACAACCTCAAGCCACTGGTCATTGGCGGCATGTTCCCGTTCACGGGATCGAAGTCGTTGCTCTCTGACTGGGGAACCCACGGCGTCAAGGTCGGTGTCTACGAAGTCAACCAGGCCGGTGGGGTTTTGGGGCACAAGCTCAAGACTGCCTACGTGGACGACGCGGCTGACTCGGTCGACGCGCTGCCGGCGTTTCGCAAGCTCGAACTGAAGCATCCGACGGTCGTCATTGGACCGTTTTCGCCGACCATTGAAGCGGTGATCAACCAGTTCAAGGCGAACAACGTTGCCGACTTCATGGTGGGAGGGCTTACGACGCTGGACAACATGCACTACCCGTACGTGTTCCGTACGTCGTCGTCGGACTCCAATGAGGCCATCGCGATGGCGTACTACGCGATCAGCAAGGGTTTGAAGACAGCGTCGCTGATCTTTGACAACTCGGACAACTCGCAGGGTTTTGTTGCCCCGCTCGAAGCGGCCTTTAAGGCGCTCGGTGGCACGATTCAAGACAATGAGACGTTGACGCCGGGACAGTCGTCGTACAACACGGAACTGACCAAGGCTTTCGCGGGCAACCCGCAGGTGATCTTTGACTCCATGGACTCACAGACCGCCGCGACGTTGTTCTCCGATGGCCAACAGTTGGGCTACATGAACGTTCCCTGGATTGGTGACGACCTCCAGTCCGCTCCGCAGGGCTCCTACGCGCAGGCCTTCGGCCCGACCGCGTCGACGAACCTGACGGCGGCACTGCCGGCTTCGCCTTCGACGGCGGACAACGCGTACAACCACTTCTTGGCCGACTACCAGGCGGTGTGGCGCACGACGTCCATCTTGCCGACGACGGGTAACGAGTACGACTCGATCGTGATCTCGGCGTTGGCAATGACCTACGCGAAGTCGACGAACCCGAAGATTTGGACCAAGGACATCATCAAGGTCTCGAACCCGCCGGGGACGGTCTGTGGCACGTACAAGACCTGCTTGTCGTTGCTGAAGAGGCACAAGAAGATTAACTACGACGGTGCTGCTGGTAACGACGACTTCAACAAGTTCCACAACGTCTTCAGTGGCTTCCAGATGGTGGGCTTCGACTCCAAGCTCAACAACGTGATTCGCACGAACGTGACGCCCGCGCAATTGGCTACCGTCGTCGCGAAGGAAACGAAGTAACGAGGGCGACGTAGTTTCCCCCAGCCCTGGCACGGCGGACGACGCAATCCCCAGTCGTCCGCCGTGTCCAGGGTCGTAACACCACTAACACCGCCGTGGGATACGGGTCGTGAGATTCAGCGGTTCTGGCCATGGGCGGCGATGCAAATCGACTCGATGAGGATAGATACAGTGTCAGGACTTCTTGCCGGAGTGCGCGTGCTTGACGTCACTACGGTGCTCGCGGGGCCCTTCGCGGGCTATCAATTGAGCCTCCTGGGCGCTGAGGTCATCAAGGTCGAGATCCCCGGTGAGGGCGACTTAGCTCGCGAGATGGGTGAAGACGCCGAACTCGCCGCCGCTTCGATGGGCGCGTCCTTTATCGCCCAAAATGCAGGAAAACGCTCGATCACGGTTGACTTGAAAAGTGAAGGTGGTCGAGCAGTCTTCACACGTCTCGTCGAAAGCGCCGACGTTGTATTAGAGAACATGCGCCCCGGGGTCATGGCCCGCCTGGGCTTTTCGGGCGAGGTGTTGCGCGCAATGAAGCCGCGGTTGATCTACTGCGCGGTGTCGGGGTTCGGACAGACGGGCCCGTTGGCGAAGCGCCCCGCGTACGACCAGATCATCCAGGGACTTTCGGGGATGTGCGACGTTACGGGCTGGCCGTCAGACGACCCACTGCGTGTTGGCTTTCCCATCTGCGACACGTTGGGAGGATTCGTCGCGGCAATGTCGATATGTGCGGCGCTAGTACGTCGTGAGCGCGAAGGCGTCGGTTGTGAACTCGACGTGTCGATGCTCGAGTCCGCCATCACCGCGATGGGGTGGGTGACTTCGGAGCAGTTAATATCGGGGCGCGTCGCCAGTCGACACGGCAATGACAACGCGGCGTCATCGCCATCAGGTACGTTTCGCACGGGTGACGGACTTCTTAACATCGCGGCCAACACGCAGCGTCAATACGAGTCGGTCTGCGAAGTGATTGAACGACCGGACCTTGTCACGGACGAACGATTCCTCAATCGAGACACGCGAAAGCGCTACCGCAGCCTCTTGACCGTGGAATTGGAACTCGCCCTCAGTGCGAAGAGCGCGCTCGACTGGGAGCTCTTGATGACTGAGGCGAACGTTCCGGTGGGCAGAGTGCTGTCCCTCGGTGACGCGTTGGGTCAAGAACAGGTCAAAGTTCGTTCGCTGATCCACGAGGTGGAGACCGGCCTGGCCGGTCATGAGCGGGTTTCGCTGCTGGGAAGCGGTGTACACGTCGATGGGAACGCGCTGGGACCATCGATGCCGCCACCGCGGCTGGGCCAGCACACGAGTGAGATCTTGGGCGAGCTTGGTTTCGATGACGCGGCGATCGCGGCTCTGCAACATTCCGGTGCGGTGTGAGAAGCGCGGAGGTGTGAAATGAGTGCTCCCGAGCGGGAAGCACTGGGCTACCCCCGCGTTGAGATAATTGAAGAGGGCATGCGCGAGGGTATGCAGATCGAGAGTGCCTCGATCACGGTGGAGCAGAAACTCTCACTACTTGATGCCTTGTCCCAGACGGGACTCGCGACCATCGTGGTGGGCTCATTCGTGAGTCCCAAGTGGACCCCGCAGATGGCGAAGGTCGACGAACTGGTCTCGCGCTTCACGCCCGTGCCGGGCGTGACCTACACCGCGCTCGCCCTCAACGACCGCGGACGCGAACGAATGCGGCGATACATGCCACCCCTGAGTGATCCGCTCGACGTACCTCAGACCCTCGTTCACCTCTGCGACGTTTTTGTACGCCGCAACACCAATCGCTCACAGGCCGATGAGATTGCCGGCTGGGGCGCGGTCATTGGACAGGCCCAACAAGATGGTGCGACGCGTGCGGGTATCGCGATTAACGCCGCTTGGGGATCGAACTGGCTCGGTCCTTTCGACGAGGAAACACGCATGGCGATGCTGCAGCGCCAATACGACCAGTGGCGCGCCGCGGGCATCGCGGTGGATCGGGTCTGGATCGGCGATCCGATGGGCTGGAACCTTCCGCATCACGTGGGCTCGCAGCTGCGCGCGATTCGCGAACGCTGGCCCGAGATCACCCGATTTCACTTACACCTGCACGACGCGCGCGGCGCTGCGCTGCTCTCGGCCTACGAAGCAATTCGGACCTTAGGTCCCGAGTGCACCTTGGTTCTGGACTCTTCGATCGGCGGCATGGGGGGTTGTCCCTACGGTGGACACGGGCGCATGACCCGCATGATCGCGACTGAGGACCTGGTTGATCTGTTGAATGAACTGGGCATCGCCACGGGCGTTGACCTCGACCGACTCATCGAGGCCGCGGTGATCGCTGAAGAGGTCGTGGGCCACGAACTTTGGGGCCACGTCTCCAAGGCCGGACCTCGTCCGCGCGGTGATCGACTCTTCCCGATGGATCTGCCCTTCATCGAAACCAACGAGCAGGCACAGCATTTCCGCCTCGGATCGAGTGCCTACGCGGGAGCGCCTTCTCCGTGGGCGAAACCCATTGAGTCACCGGCTCGCCCGTCGGCACGCGACGACCAAGTAGGGTCGGGCGCGTGAGGCGGGCGTGACGCGAGTGGCTGACACCCACCCCAAGGCGCGCGCGGACGATCTCGACGAGTTTTCGTCGATAAGCGAGATCGAATCCGGTGAACGAAGCGACGGTGAAGAGGCGTCTTCGAGCGGTGTTCGGTCGCTGGATCGCCCCTTTGTCATACTTCGCGTGTTGCGCGAGCACCGCGCGCCGATGCGCCTGACGGAGATCGCCACGGGTGCCAAGCTGCATCTAGCGACGACGCAGCGCCTGGTGAACCTCCTCATCAAACACGGTTACGTCGAGCGCGACGGCGTCGAGTACCGCCTCGGTCTCGTCTCGTTGATCGACGGCTTCACCTATCTACTGACCAATAGTCTCACCCAGATCGCCGAACCGATTCTCTTGGAGTTGACGGCGACGACCAAACTGACCTCGATGCTCTCGGTGCGCTACGAACTCACGCAAGTGCGCGTGCTGCGGATCTTGAGTTCCCCGACCCCGCGCTACCAAGCCACCATTGGTGAGCAGGTACCGCTCACGCTGGGTGGCGCGCGCGTACTGGCGGCCGCGCTCGCGTCCGAAGACTTAGAGAAGCTGCTGGAGGGCGTAGAGAAGATTCCCTTCGCCAGTGGGCGTGTGTTGGATCGACGCGAGTTCATCGATAGTTTGAGCGCGATTCGTGAACGCGGCTACGCCCTTGGTCAGGGTCAGGGCGAAGGCGGCAGCGTCTCGGTGGCCGTGCCGGTAATGGACCGCGGCGGCGAGGTCATCGCCGCCATCCAAGTGTCGGGCCACATCGAAGACATCCCCTTTGACGTCGACTCACTGGTGAACGAACTACAGCGAGCGAGCGCGGCGATCACGAGGCGAATACCGTGATCGAACACGAACTCCGCACGTATCGAAGCGACGAGGGACTTCGTCGTGAAGACCAGTTCGCCTGGAAACTCGCGGAACTCGCCGCCGACGACGCCAAAGTGGACGACGACGTGACTGAAATGATCATCAACCGAGTGATCGACGACGCCGCGGTCGCCGCGGCTTCGTTGACGCGAGCTCCTGTCGCGGTCGCGCGCGATCAGGCACTTCATCACGAGGCGCGACCCGGAGCGACGATAATGGGCCTGCCGGCGGCGACGCGTGTATCGCCCGAGTGGGCTGCGTGGGCCAACGGCGTGGCGGTGCGCGAACTCGACTTTCACGACACGTTCCTCGCCGCGGAGTACGCGCACCCCGGTGACAACGTGCCCGCCATTATCGCGGTCGCCCAACACGTCGCCCAGCGTCGTGCACTGGGCGGACATGACATCGTTCGAGCACTCGCCACCGCCTACGAGGTGCAGATCGACCTCGCGCGCAGCGTGAGCTTGCACGCGCACAAGATCGACCACGTTGCGCACCTCGGTCCCTCCATCGCGGCGGGACTCGGATCTCTGCTTTCGCTACCGCCCGGTGTGACCTTTCAAGCTATTAACCAGGCCCTGCACACCACGACCGCGACTCGCCAGTCCCGTAAGGGTGAGATTTCGACCTGGAAGGCGTACGCGCCGGCCTTCGCTGCCAAGTCCGCCATCGAAGCCGTCGATCGCGCCATGCGCGGACAGAGCGCGCCCGAACCCATCTACGAAGGAGAAGACGGCGTGGTGGCGTGGCTGCTCGACGGGCCCGAGGCGCGCTATCGCGTCTGCTTGCCCGCCCGCGGCGAAGCAAAACGCGCGATCTTGGAGTCATTCACGAAGGAGCACTCCGCCGAGTACCAGGCCCAAGCGTGGATCGACGTGGCGCGACGTCTGCGTGAGACGCATCCGGAGTTGCGCGACGCGCAACGGATCAAAGAGGTCGTTATCCATACGTCGTATCACACGCATTTCGTCATTGGCACGGGAGCGAACGACCCCCAGAAGTTCGACCCTGAGGCGTCGCGCGAGACGCTCGACCACTCGCTGCCCTACATTTTCACCGTGGCACTCCAAGACGGTGTGTGGCATCACGAAGACTCCTTCGCGCCCGAACGTGCTCGTCGCGCGGACACCGTTTCACTGTGGCGACGGGTGCGAACGATCGAAGATCCCGAGTGGTCGCGGCGTTATCTCTCGAATGATCCTCGCGAGCGGGCCTTCGGCGGCCGCGTCGAAATCGAGTTCGTCGACGGCTCGATGCTGGTCGACGAGATTGCGCTCCCCGACGCGCACCCTTACGGCGCACGCCCCTTCGCCCGGGCCCAGTACGTTGAAAAGTTTCGCCGGCTCTCCCACGGTGTAGTCGAGCCCGACGAAGCGGACCGCTTCCTTGACGCCGTGACGCGGCTCGACGAACTTTCGCCCAGTGACCTGGGCCAACTCAACGTCGCCGCTGCCGAGGACGCGCTGAAGGGTGTCGTCGCTACGGAAGGGATCTTTTGATGCTGCATTCGACCACGACGTCGGCCGACAAGCGCGCGCGGCTGCGCGCGCGTCTGGCCACCGGGGAGATCTTGGCGCTGCCCGGAGCCTTCAACCCGCTCTCGGCAATGCTCATCGAGCGCCGGGGCTTTGAGGCGACCTATCTGTCGGGAGCGGTCCTCGCGGCCGATCTGGGCTTGCCAGACGTGGGGTTGACCAGCGTGAGCGAAGTGGCCCAGCGCGCTGGACAGGTGGCGCGGGTCACTGACCTGCCGCTTCTCGTCGACGCCGACACGGGCTTTGGCGAGGCCATGAACGTCGCGCGCAGCGTACAACTGCTCGAGGACGCCGGCGTGGCCGCGCTGCATCTCGAAGATCAGGTCAATCCCAAACGATGCGGTCACCTTGACGGCAAGCAAGTCGTGGACCGTGAAACGGCGCGGCGACGTGTGCGCGCGGCCGTTGAGGCGCGACGCGACGACAACTTGATGATCATCGCGCGCACCGACGCGCGCGCGACTGACTCCCTCGAAGAGGCCATCGCTCGAGCGAAGTCCTACGTTGACGCGGGAGCTGACGCCATCTTCGCCGAAGCGCTGCTCGACGAGACCGAGTTCTCCGCCATGCGCGCGGCCATTGACGTGCCCCTTCTCGCCAACGCGACCGAATTCGGCAAGGGCCAGCTTTTGGATATTGCTTCGCTGGCCGCTCTCGGAGTCAACATGGTGATCTTTCCCGTTTCGCTGCTTCGACTCGCCATGGGGGCCTGTGATCAAGGGTTGGCGGCGCTCGCGAGCGAGGGTTCAGTGTCGTCGGTTCTGGGCGCGATGCAGACCCGCTCTGAGCTCTACGACTTGCTCGATTACTCGAGTTACCGCGTTTTTGACGACAACGTTTTCGACTTCGACGTCCCTTCTTGAGCCGATGACACGCCCCGTGATCCAGGGGTAGCGTCGGCAGGGGAGGTAGTGGTGGTCGCGACGGATCCAACGCTCGATGAGTTGGCGTCGTCGTGCGTTAAAGCGACCCGCACGCTGCTCGAGGAGACGCGACTGCGTCGCTCGCCTCGTGAGCGTCGCACGCGACGACGCTTCGAACGCCTTTTTCGCGACCCCGCCGCGATCAGCGTGACGATGGCCCTCACGGATCAGGTGATGCGCGCGGCCTCGGCGACGGCGGCCGTGGTGCTCTTTCGTCGGGCCAGTGCGCGCGCGAGCTCGCGTGGTTTTGGCCTCGTGGACGCCATTGGTCTGCGATTGCTCGCCGTGGTGGCTCGCGTCGCTCCGCAAACGGTGCTACGAGTCGTGCACGCGAGGGTGCGCGAACTCTCGAGCGAGCTCATCTTGCCCTCCGAGGAAGGATCCCTGTCTCGTCACGTCGCGCGACGGCGCGCGCAGGGCGCGCTCTTGAACGTGAACGTACTGGGCGAGGCGGTCTTGGGCGAGGGCGAGGCCGAGCAGCGACTCCGGTCGATCACGGCCATGATGCGCCGACCGTACGTTGACTACGTTTCGGTGAAGCTCTCCTCCGTCGTCAGTCAGTTGAACGCCTTTGACGCCGCGGGTAGCCAGCGACGCGTCGCCGAGCGGCTGCGCGAGATCTACCGGGTGGCTCAACGTGAAGAGGTCTTCGTCAATCTCGACATGGAGGAGTACCGCGATCTGCGCTTGACCCTCGAAGTGTTTTTACGCGTTCTGAGTGAGCCAGAGTTCTACGCGCTCTCGGCGGGCATTGTGCTTCAGGCGTATCTCCCCGAGGCCCACGACGCGTTGGAAGAACTAATCGCGTGGGCGATCGAACGTCGAGCCAGCGGGGGCGCCGCGATCAAGGTTCGTCTCGTGAAGGGGGCGAATCTCGCCATGGAGCATGCCGAGGCGGAACTTCAAGGTTTCCCCGCGGCGCCCTACGGATCGAAGGCCGACGTCGACGCGAGTTATCTGCGACTCGTCGACCGCGCCCTGCGCCCCGAGCACGCTGACGCGCTGCGCGTGGGGGTCGCGAGCCACAATCTCTTTCATCTCAACTTCGCGCTTCAAGTCGCGGCCCGGCGCCACGTCGAAACGCAACTCGATCTCGAAATGCTCGAAGGGATGGCCAACGCCGAAGCGCTCGTGTTCTCGACACGGGGCCAGCGCGTCATCCTCTACGCGCCAGTCACGCGTCGAGAGGACTTCGCCGCGGCCGTGGCGTACTTGGTGCGTCGACTTGATGAGAACACCTCGCCGGAGAACTACCTGCGGGCGGCCTTCGTTATTGATCACGACTCGGGCACCTTTTCCCTGCAGGCCCATCGTTTCGAGGAGGCCGTCGCTGCGCGTCACCGGGTGGTGACGACGTCGCGGCGCCACGCCGCACGCGTGACGACGTCGCCTTCATTTGAAAATGCAGCGAACGCCGATCCCACGGACGCGAGGTGGCGCGCGGCGTACGAGGCGGCCCTGAAGGAGGTTCTCGCACCCGGTGACGTCTCGATCCCTCTCGTCATCGCCGGCGAAGAGGTCGAGTCCGGCGAGTGGGAGCATGGTCGCGACCCCAACGACGAGGGTCGAGTTTGGTACCGCTACGCGGTCGCGACCTTGAAGGAGGTCGATTGGGCCGTTTCGGTGGCGCGTGCGAGCCATCAGGCGTGGGCGGCCCGGCCCGCGGTCGAACGACGCGAGGTCCTGCGCCGTGCTTCTTCAGAGATGCTGGCGTCGCGTGCCCGTTCGTCGGCCGTGATGGCCCGTGATACCGGTAAAACCGAACACGAGGCCAACGCCGAGGTGAGCGAGGGGGCGGACTTTGCCTCGTTCTACGCCGAGCACGTGGCCGACGCCCAAGAGGCCAGCCCCCTCGGGGTCGTCGTCGTCGTACCGCCCTGGAACTTTCCCTACGCGATCCCCGCCGGCGGCGTGCTCGCGGCCCTGGCCGCCGGCAACGCCGTGATCTTAAAGCCCGCCCCCGAATCGGTCGGGGTCGCGTGGGTGCTGGTGGGGCAACTCTGGCGAGCGGGGATACCCCGCGACGTGCTGCAGTTTGTTCCGACGCGTGACGACGAGACCGGACGAGCGCTGATTGCCCACGAACACGTGAACGCCGTGATACTCACTGGTTCGTTCGCGACCGCCGAGCTCTTCACCTCGTGGCGAAGCAATCTTTGCCTGCTCGGCGAGACGAGTGGAAAGAACGCCATCGTGGTGACTTCGAGCGCCGACGTGGACGCGGCGGTGAAGGACCTCGTGGACTCGGCGTTCTCGCACGCGGGACAAAAATGCTCGGCGGCGAGCCTGGCCATCGTCGATCAGACGCTGATTGATGGTGGAGCGTTTCTGCGTCAGTTGCGCGACGCGGTCGAGAGCCTCGCCGTAGGCCCGGCGACCGCCCCGGAAACGGTCGTGGGCCCCGTTATTCGACCTCCCGAGGCCGCGCTGGCGCGCGCCCTGGGCCAACTTGATCCTGGCGAGTCGTGGCTCGTCGAACCTCGCGCGCTTGACCTGGCGGGCTACCTTTGGCGTCCCGGAGTTCGCCTCGGTGTCGCGGCGGGTTCGTGGTCGCACCACCACGAATGGTTCGGGCCGGTGCTGGGTGTCATGGTCGCGCCCGACCTCAAGACCGCGACTCGTTGGCAGAACGAAGTCGCCTATGGGTTGACGGCGGGTCTGCACTCACTCGACGACGAGCAGTGCGAGTGGTGGCTCGAGCACGTCGAAGCGGGCAACGTATACGTCAACCGCGTCACGACAGGCGCCGTGGTGCAACGCCAGCCCTTTGGTGGCTGGAAGCGTTCGAGTGTGGGACCTACCGCTAAGGCCGGAGGCGCGCACTACGTCACGTCGCTGTGCTCGTGGCCGGCGTTGAGCGACACCAGCGCGGCCGTGGATGAACTGGTGGCCTGGTGGTTCGAAGAAGGCGCGCTCGCCCTTGATCCCTCGGGGCTTCGAGTGGAGCGAAACGTGCACCGCTTTCGTTTCTACCCCGGCCCCGTCGTCGTGCGCGTGGACGAGTGTTGGTCTCCTGGCCAGGATGCCTTTCTCGCCGCGCTGTCGGCCATTACTGGTGCATCGCTGAGTTTGTCCAGTGCGTCGAGTGTGGGGACTCATCACGAATTGTCTGTTGAATCGCCAGAGGAACTCGTCGCTCGTTGCGCGCGAGGGATGAAGGTCCGTTGGCTGAGTCGAGAAATCGCACCCGCACTGGCCCTCTTGGAACGAGGGTGCGTCTTGGACCGACGCACGCTCGCCCAGCGCGGCGCGATCGAGGGTCCTCGCTGGCTGCTCGAACAGAGCGCGGCGGTGTCGAATCACCGCTACGGCAACGTAGGCGCGGGCCCCCAACCCGAGGTGAAGGGACTCGGCGCGCTGGCCAAGGGCTCAAAGGGTCTTGGGCAGAACGGCTAACGTGATTCTTTAATGGTGCTCTCGGACCGGTCCATCAAAGAGGCCCTGGAGCAGGGGCGAATTATCGTCGAACCGCTGAGCGACGACTGCATTCAGCCTTCTTCAGTGGACCTCCACGTCGACCAGTATTTTCGGGTCTTTCGCAACCACTCTCAGCGCGTGATCGACGTGCGAGAGCCCCAAGAGGACCTGACGGAGTTGATTGACGTCGGCCCCGAAACGCCGATGATCCTTCACCCTGGTGAATTCATGCTCGGCTCGACGACCGAGCGCGTCGCTATCGCCAATGACCTAGTGGCCCGCCTCGACGGCAAGAGTTCGCTCGGTCGACTCGGCCTGGTCATCCACTCGACGGCGGGGTTCATCGACGCGGGCTGGGACGGCCATATCACCTTGGAGCTCTCGAACGTCGCGAACCTGCCGATCACCTTGTACCCAGGGATGAAGATCGGCCAGATCAGTTTTTTTGAGATGACGACCGAAGCCGACCGGCCCTACGGTTCGTCGGGCCTGGGATCCAAGTATCGCGGTCAGCGTGGACCCACCCCGAGTCGGTTTTCGGAGAACTTCAAGAAGTGACGTCTCGTCGTCAAAGGGGGGCGTAGTGCTGGCTCGTATCATCATCGGTCTCGCGATCACGGTCGTGTGCTTTGGCGTCGCCGGTCGACGCTTCTACTGGCTCTCGACGTTGATTCGTAGCGGTCAACCGGCGCCACGGCGTTGGCGGAGCGTTCGCAAAGTGAGCGAGGTCGAAGTCGTCGAGGTCGCGGGACAGACGAAGCTTCTTCAATGGACGGTTCCGGGCATCGCGCACTTTTTTACGATGTGGGGATTCACCGTCTTGATGACGACCATCATCGAAGCGTACGGTTCGCTCTTTCAGCGCGATTTTCATATTCCACTCATCGGCCAGAGCAACTGGCTCGCTTTCGTCGAGGACTTTTTCGCGACCGCGGTGCTCGTGAGCCTCGTGGTCTTTACGATCATTCGTGCGCTCAACGCTCCGGCGCGCAAGGATCGCTCGAGCCGTTTCTACGGTTCGCACACGGGAGCCGCGTGGCTGGTGCTCGTGATGATCGCGATGGTCATCATCACGCTGCTGGTGTACCGCGCGGCCCAGATCGACACGGGTCACTTTCCGTACCATCAGTCCGGCTGGAAAAATGGCTGGGTGGGCTACGCCCCACTTCAGGGTCACTCCTTGCCGAATTCGTCGTCATTCTTCTACCACTTCGCCTCCCCGTGGGCATTTGCCTCAAAGCTCGTCGCCGCCTGGCTCGCGCCGCTCGGCGTGGGGGTCAACAGCGTGCTCGAGGCGACGTTCCTGTTGCTCAACGTCGCGGTGATCGCGGGCTTCTTGGTCTTCGTCTCGTACTCCAAGCACCTGCACATCTTCTTGGCTCCGATCAACGTCGCCTTCTCGCGTCGTCCGCGCGCCTTGGGGGGGCTCGATAAGACCCCCAACATGAACATGGACGAGGTCACCGAAGACACGGTCTTTGGCGTCGGCAAGGCGGAGGATTTCACGTGGAAGCAGATGCTCGACTTCGCCACCTGCACCGAATGTGGGCGTTGTCAGTCAGTGTGTCCGGCGTGGACGACGGGTAAGCCACTGAGCCCGAAGTTGCTCATCATGGGTCTGCGCGACAACATGTTCGCCTCGGCCGACCGCCTGCTCTCGGGTGAGCACGAAGGCGACGTCTTGACCCTCGTGCCCACGACGATCGACCCCGACGTCTTGTGGTCGTGCACGACCTGCGGGGCCTGCGTCGAACAGTGTCCAGTCGACATCGAGCACGTCGACGCCATCATCGACATGCGTCGCTTCGAGGTCTTGATGGAGTCGCGCTTTCCCAGTGAGGCGAGCTTGCTCCTTCGCAATATGGAGAACCAGGGCGATCCCTGGGGCCTCGGCTCGTCAAAACGCACCGAGTGGCTCTCGGCCCTCGACTTTGAGGTGCCGATCATCGAGGACGTCATCCCCGATGACGTCGAGTACCTCTACTGGGTGGGCTGTGCCGGATCGCTCGACGAGCGCGGGCGTAAGCAAGTCGAGTCGACGGCGCGCATGCTGCATCGCGCCGGCGTGACCTTCGCCATCCTCGGACCGCGCGAATCGTGTACCGGCGACCCGGCGCGGCGCATGGGCAATGAGTACCTCTTCCAAGAGATGGCCAAGGCCAACATCGAGACGTTGAATAGCGTCAGGGCGAAGAAGATCGTCGCGAGTTGTCCGCATTGCTTTAACACGATGAAGAACGAGTACCCCGCGTTGGGCGGCGAGTACGAGGTGATCCACCATGCCGAACTCTTAAGCCACCTCGTGGCGTCGGGCCGCTTGGTGCCGGGCGTCGCGTACCAGGGGACCGTCACCTACCACGACCCCTGCTACCTCGGTCGGCACAACCGCGTCTTCGACGAGCCGCGTAACGTCCTCGACGCGATTCCCGGCGTGAAGCAGGTCGAGATGGCACGCTGTCGCGAGCGGGGGTTTTGCTGCGGCGCGGGTGGCGCGCGCATGTGGATGGAGGAGAACATCGGCAAGCGCGTCAACATGGAGCGCACCGACGAGGCCCTCGCGACCGGCGCGGACGTGGTTTCGACGGCCTGTCCGTTCTGCATGATCATGCTCGACGACGCCGTGAAAGCGAACGGCCGAGGGGACGAGGTCTCGGTGCTCGACATCAGCCAGCTCGTCGAGCGTTCCCTCGATTAATACCAGGTTTGTCAGGGAGATCACTCCCGGCAGTGTGACGCGCGGCGCCGCGCTAGTTCATACGCACGAAACACGTTGCTAACGCTTTCGAAATCCTCATTTGCGACTCTTTTTGAAAGTAACTGAGGTCAATGACGCCCTCTCCGAGCAACTAAAGGAGTGGATGTGCAATTTGCGGCCAACATCCCGTATCCCAATTGGCTGAATCCAGCCGATAACACCTGGCAGCTCGTAGCGGCAACCCTGGTGGGGCTCATGAGCCTTCCTGGTATTGCCGTGCTCTACGGCGGTCTCGTGCGAAAGAAGTGGATTGTCAACACGATGTTGATGGTCTTCTCCGGCTTTTCGCTCACGCTTGTGGTGTGGATGCTTTGGGGCTACAACTTGGCATTTGGAACGCTCTCGCATTTCGGACCTACGGGTTCGTTCTGGAGCGGCTTCATTGGCCACTTCGAGCCCCTTGCACGAGCTGGTTCAGAGCAGGGTCAAGCGGTCTCGGGTGCCAACACCTTGATTCCCTTTCACTTTTCAACGGCAACGCTCGCGTACTTCCAGTTCGTGTTCGCGGCCATCACGCCCCTGTTGTTCCTGGGCGGGCTCGTCGGACGCCTTAAGTTCAAAGCGTGGCTGTTGATCGTTCCGCTGTGGATCACGGTGGTCTACTGCGTGAACGCGGCGCTGATCTGGGGTGGTGGATTCTTTGCGCAAAAGGGCGCGGTCGACTTCTCTGGTGGCTACATCATCCACCTCTCCGCCGGTGTGGCGGCCTTCGTGGGCGCGGCCATCGTGGGACCTCGTCGCTGGCAGGACCGTGAGAACGCCTTCCCGAGCAACCTGATGATGGTCGCCGT
>Ga0307374_10003477_pt1 | contig 26896 bp, 17 predicted proteins | sample OX3MG_FD_202532 | JGI IMG/M metagenome (GOLD analysis project Ga0307374, IMG submission 202532) | Soil microbial communities from Risofladan, Vaasa, Finland - OX-3 | ecosystem: Environmental > Terrestrial > Soil > Coastal area > Acid sulfate soil | place: Finland: Risofladan, Vaasa | collected...
AAAATTCACCGTGGGATTTCCCGGATCGTCCGGCGGAGACGAACTCTTTTTGTCCTTGGGCTGAAAACTCTTTACGCTGGCCCACGCTTCCAGCAGCGTGCCGTCCACGATGAAGTGTTCATCCGACATCCATCCCTTTTCCCGCGCCTGCGCTACTACCTTCCATAGAAATTCCTTGGCCACCTCGGCCTCCAGCAAACGGTCGCGGTTCTTCGTGAACACCGTCCCACACCGCATCATCCAAATTCAGTCCCACAAACCAGCGGAATAATATGTTGTAGTCCATCTCTTCCATCAACAGCCGCTCGCTGCGCACCGAATACAGCATCTGCAACAACTGCGCCCGCAACAACTGCTCCGGCGGAATCGATGGGTGCCCCACCTTCGCGTACATCTTGCTGAACTGCGGCGAGAGCTGCTTCAGGATTTCGTCCACCATGGTGCGGATCGGGCGCAGCGGATGATCCTTGCGCACTCGCTGCTCGGGGGAAATGTAGCTGAACACGCGAGTCTGCTGCTGATCGGTTCCTCGCATGCGCCATTGGACGCGCCGTGCGCTGTTTCGTTACACAACTTTCGACTTTTTCAGCGGCCTGCTAGATTCTGCCGAAAACTAACCTCACTTTTGGATCAAACAATCGAGATCCCATCATCATAGGTGATACATATTGAAACTCCAGATGAGCAACAGGGCTTGGCGCGCTTCTGCATCGGAAGCGGCCGGGCCTGGAGCGCGAGCCGAGAGCTTGCGCTTCACCGAACTGAACGGGCTCTCAATCAATGCGCGGCGACGATAGATTCGCTGCGGAACTGCCACTGCATCTGTGCTCGCACTCCGTGGATGCGCCAAGTATTCTTCCCGCGTTTAGCGGGAATCACGCTCTACGCGCCGAGTTGTTGCCAAATATAAGTGTGATTCCCTCGCTGTCGAACTCGGCGTCGGCCAGGTGTTCGTTGGGAGCCGTCTGAACGACCGTAGGCAAATTCGCACAGTCGTTCCAGGGGGCCGCGGCGCGCGATCTGCGACAGACGAAACCCCTGGCTCAAATCCACGACGACCACCCATTTCAGCTAGTGGCCTGTCGCAGTGAATTCGTTAGTACGCGATTCTGGGAAAAGAATGGGCCAAATAGCTGGCACCCGCCATTCGTACAGTTGCTCTTGGTTTTTGCGTGTGGCGTCTGCAGTAACACTTTCTCCGCGACAGGCCACCAACCAGCGCACCGTCTCGCCCACGGCCTGATCGATGATCACGTCGTGTAGGCGCTGAAGGAATCGATAAAGGTCGTGAAGTCGGGCACGCTCCCGAACCCCAACGCCTGACGCAATTCGCGATGCTCGCCCAACTGAACTTCGCTTCGCGAAAGATCCTGTCCTCGTAATGCATCAGGCAGAGAATCGCCAGCAGTTGGGGTTGGTCGAACAGGCACTTGCTGAAACGATTTCGATAGCGCGGGAGAGCCGCCCGGGAGGCTTGCAGGGCGATGCGGACAAAGGGCAGGAGTCCAATATCCGCCTGTCGACTTGGCCAGGAGCGTTAACATCAGCGGGGACGGCACGGCCGAAGTCCGAAAGAATTGTCTCTTCAGGAAAACAATCTCTCAGCCCGCCTTAATGCCACCTTCGGTGAACATAGCGAAAACTTTTTTGCGTTGTTCACAGCATTTGTGCCGCGAGTTGCCTACGTCTACCTAAATCTCGCACCGATGGCGAGTCAATCAACTACTCGCACTTGTCTGGACTTACGATAAAACCGCATCGTGAAGCAAATGATGCTTCGACGGGCTTGACCCTGATAATCTACGGGATGTTGTTCGGCGGAAGCTGAACAGCGTGTCTCTTGTGCGGACAGATGCCATTACCGGGTCGCAGCAGAAAGGGGAATCGCCGGACCCTGGGGAGATTGGCTTTCGGAGATCGCTTCATCCCGTTCGCAGTCACTTCGTGTCCCTTACAATTTGCCTTGTCCTCGCGGTGATCTTCACTCTGCCCGGCTCGCTTTCGCCGGGATCGAGTCTTCTCGGCTACCCGGGAGACAATTTTCAGCATGCCTGGTTTCTATGGCATTTCGCGCGGGCAGTGACGAAGCTCCAGAATCCTTTCTATACGCGCCTGATCTTTTATCCCAATAGGGTCGACCTTTCCTGGAGCACCACTGATCCACTGGCCGGAATTCTGGCTCTGCCACTGAGCCTGACTTTGGGACCAGTCATCAGCTACAACATCTCCCTCATCCTTCAATTGGCTCTGGCAGCTTTTTTCGCGTGCCTTCTATGTCTGCGGATTTGCCGGAATGAGGCGGCAGCGCTGATCGGGGGAATCTGCTTCGGTTTTAGTCCCTTTGTGCTCGCGCATGCCCTCGGGCATCTCAGCCTAGTCACGGCATTCCCGATCCCCCTATATTTTCTGGCTCTCGACCGCCTGCTCAGAAAATCCGACCCCTCGTGGAAGGAGGGCCTTTTCCTCGCTCTCGCGCTGTTTCTCACTGCCTTAGGCCACTTCAACTACACGGTTTTCTGCGTGATGCTGACTCCCATCGTCATCTCGATCGACGTGGTTCTGGAAGGCTCCTCGGTGCTGAAGAGAGTCTGGAAACCGTTTTGCATGGCGGCGGCGGCTTTTCTGATCATGTTTTCTCCGTTCCTAGCCATGCTGTTGGGAAATTCCGCGGACATGCCGCTCCCACGGCCGCTCTCGCACGTGCGGCAATTTTCAGCCGACGCGTTGGGCTTTATGATCCCGAGTTGGAACCATATTTTGCTGGGACGTTTTGCGCGCGGCCTCGATCCGCGTCTCTTCGTCGCAGGTTTTGAAGGAACGGTATACGTGGGACCCATCATCCTGCTTCTGGCATTGGTGGGATTCTGGAAGAGGCGCTCGACCCAGCCACGCTGGGCCTGGCAGGCTGCGGTTCTGGCTGGGATCTTTTACCTCCTATCACTGGGGCCGACAATTCGATTTTTGGGCAGGCAACTTCCAGTTCCGGGGCCTGCCGCGCTGCTCTATCGCATCCGCTTCGCGCGATTTATTTCCGCACCGGCAAGATTTCATGTTGTGACGGCCCTGTGCCTCGCCATGCTGTGTTCGATGGGCATGGCCTTTCTGCTGGACAGGCTGGGGAAGAATTGGCAGCGCTGCCTGCTCGTGGCTGGCGTGAGTGCGCTTTTGTTGCTGGACCTGCTCACCGTTCCGTTTCCTCGGTCCTCGATCATCGATCCGGCGCGCGCGGCAGACTCTCCTGCTGCCGCGAGCGCGTGTAGAGTGCCAGCCGAGCTTCAGAAAGGCACGGTCGTAACGTTCCCGCTAATCATCGCGCCCTACAGCTTGAAAAGCATGTGGATGCAGGTAAGCGATGACGGTCGTTACGCCCTGGTTGATGGCTACGTGTCCTATGGCTCCGACCGGGTTTGGAAGGCCTATTATCAGGATCCGATTTTGCGCTCTCTGCTGGCGTTACAAGGCGAACTCTCTGCGCCTATCGATCTTGTGTCCGACCGGCAAGCCATGCCCGCCATTGTGCGTACACTGAACCTGAGCGCCATCGTGGTCTTCGATTCTCCGTTCCGCGATGCGGCGGATCGTTATTTGCGAGCATTGCTGGACCGAGATGGACAGAATGCGGGAAGCTGCACGATCTTTGATGCACGCCAGGATCGCATTTCGTCCGCTGTGCCAAGCGGCATGCGCTCTGCGGCTCCGCCGCTGAATCCTCACTAATCTTTGCGATCTGGATGTGCGGCGTGAGAATAGGGAATCGGCCGTATGGACGGATCGCCGGGGATCGGTTAACCTAAATCATGGCCGAGAAGAATACCCCCGGTGGACTGCTCGCATTCCTCATTGGGTTAGGAATGGGGACGGTTATGGCGATCTTGTACGCTCCTCAGCCCGGCGATGAAACGCGCGAGTTGATTAGCCAGGCGGTGAAGCACGGGAAAGAGTATGTCTCGGACGCCACTCAGCAGTTCAAGAGTGAGATCGGGATTTCAGTCGCTGGTGTGAAGGACAAGCTGCAAGACGCCATGGAAGCCGGCAAGAATGCCTACTGGGAAGAGATCCGCCAGACGAAGGACGAGCCCTCAGTCTGATAAAAAGCTTCTTGAGCTCAGAAACACCCGCCACGATGATTTAGAACTCCCAGCTGGGAACCTTGCATCCTGATCGTGGTATTTACGATTTTGATACAGAAGAGCATGCGATTTCGACTGGACTTTCGTCTGCAAGGCTAGGGACGTCTAGATAGAACTTGCTGAAGCCCCGCAAAAAACTCACGGCATCGACCATAGGCCTAACCGTAATCTACTGCAAAATATACGCTTAGCTGGCATCTTGAATGGCATCGCATTTGCTTAATCTAAGCTAGACGACGACATGGAAGAAGCAATTCAGTTCGGGCTAGAGACAGAACGACCGCGACTTTCTTCCGCAGCTGCGATCCATCGCAATCTTCCCTACCGTGGAACAGGCTTCCTGTGGGTTGCCCAGGCAGGTCTTGATTGTAATCGCGGGGGACATTTCACTCATGGTAAATGGATTGGAGCTCTGATTCCATGAACCCAGACATCTGTCTTGACTCTCAAGAACCAGCAAAAGCGCAGGGGACTGTAAAGCCCAGTCCGAAATGGGGGGAACGGCTCCGCGCCCTCCGCAACAACACCCCTTTAATGATCAAAATGGTCTGGGAGGCTTCTCCGGGCATGGTGGTGGCGGGCTTTGCCGCCCGGTTGATTGCGTCCCTCATTCCACTCGCAACTTTGGCTGTAGGCAAGCTGATCATCGATGGCATCGACGGTTTTACGGCCCATCATAAGGCTCTTCCCACCCATTTCTGGTGGCTGGTAGTTCTGGAATTCGTCCTGGCCGCTCTAGCTACCGTTTTGGTGCGTGCACTCGACTTCTTCGATACGGTGCTCGCCGATAAGTTCACTCGTCACGTCAGCACGAAGGTGGTAGAGCACGCTTCGCGCCTGGACCTGACCTCTTATGAAGATCCGATTTTCTACGACAAGATGGATCGCGCCCGGGTGCAGAGTACCGATCGTTTGATCATGATTCAATCGGCCGGTAGGCTGTTCCAGCAAGGCATCACCGCAGCCAGCCTTGCCGCTAGTATTTTGTTCTTTTCTCCCTGGATTCTTTCCGCTCTCATCATTTGTGTGGTTCCCGCATTCCTGGGCGAAACGCATTTTGCCTTTCTCGGCTATTCGCTGAATTTCGAGCAAACCACGGCTCGGCGTCAAATGGACTATCTCCGCATCCTCGGTGGGAGCCGGGAAAGCGCAAAAGAACTGAAGCTGTTCGGCCTGGGAGGATACATCGTCGAGCGCTACACATCGCTTTCCGATCGGTTGCACCATCAGAACTTAGACTTGGCAAAGCGTAAGCTGTTTTTCGGCGCGCTTCTGACGATGCTTGGCACGGTAGGATACTACGGAACATACGGATACGTGATTTATCGTACCATCGCCGGTGCTCTCACTCTTGGCACACTGACCATGCTGGCTGGCGCGATCGCCGGGGCAAGCACCAACATTCAGGGGTTCTTCTCCACCTTCTCTATCATCGCCGATCAGGCTCTCTTCATGACCGATCTGATGGAGTTCTTTTCCGTGCAGCCGAAGATATTCTCGAAACCCGGAGCTTTGCCGGTTCCGCGACCCATTCGCCGCGGATTCGAATTCAAGAATGTTTCCTTTCAATACCCCGGGAACTCCCGGCGTGTTCTGAACAATGTGAGTTTCAAGCTGGAGCCGTGCTCGCGCATCGCCCTGGTCGGCGAAAACGGCCAGGGCAAAACCACCATCGTGAAATTGCTCACGCGCTTGTACGATCCCACGAGCGGCCAGATTCTGCTCGACGGTGTGGACCTGCGCGAGTACGACCTGGACGATCTGCGGAAAGAGATGGGAGTCATCTTCCAGGATTTCACCCGCTACGAATTGACTGCTTCTGAAAACATCGCCGTAGGCCAGATCGAGGAACGCGAAAACCCATTCCCGATTCGCGCAGCGGCCAAGAAGAGCTTGGCAGACAATGTGATCCGTCGCCTTCCCCACGGTTACAACCAGACCCTCGGCTGCCATTTTGAGGGGAGCGTAGACCTCTCCGGCGGCGAATGGCAGAAAATGGCTTTGGCGCGCGCTTACTTGCGGGACGCGCAGGTTTTGATTCTCGATGAGCCCACGGCTGCCCTCGACGCGCGCTCCGAACACGAGGTTTTCGAGCGGTTTGCTGAGCTTACGAGGGGTAAAATGTCCCTATTGATCTCTCATCGGTTTTCGACCGTTCGCATGGCGGACCGCATTCTAGTTCTGGAAAATGGCTGCATTGCGGAACAAGGCCAGCATGACGAATTAGTTCGAGGTACCGGCCGCTACGCGGAAATGTTCGAACTTCAGGCTGCGAATTATCGCTGAGACCAGAGCCATCGGGTCAAGTACGAAAATAGTCGGATCGCTTAGCCCAACACCACCAGGATTTTGTGTTCGCGCCCGTCATCGGCAAGCGGAATGCTGGCACATCCGGCCACGAGCTTGCCGTCGACCTCAGTAAGAGCAACCCCCCGAACCACGTGGGATGGATTTTCCACCCGTATCTTATAAATCGCCGAATGATACCGGAATGTAATAGAGAAATTCGGCCAGTCTCTGGGAATGCACGGATCAATGCTGAGCGTCATTCCTTGAAAGCGAAAACCGAGGATTGATTCAATCCCGACGCGATAGAGCCAACCTGCTGATCCTGTGTACCATGTCCACCCGCCTCGTCCGGTGTGCGGCAGCTCCGAATACACATCACCGGCAACCACATAGGGCTCGACTTTGTAACGCTGTACATCCGCTCGCGACCGGGCGTGGTTGATTGGATTGAGTATCCGGAAGAGCTCTCCGGCTCGGTCTCCGTCGCCCATCTTCGCAAAAGCCAGCACGCACCACGCGGCGGCGTGCGTGTATTGCCCTCCGTTTTCCCGGATGCCTGGCACATATCCCTTGATGTAGCCGGGATCGACTGGAGCGCGATCAAATGGCGGCGCCAGCAGCAGCACGACCCCATCCCGCCGGCGCACCAAATGTTGATCGACCGCGGCCATCGCGCGCGCGGCTCGCCCCGGGTCTGCGGCTCCGCTGATTACCGCCCACGATTGGGCAATCGAATCGATCCGGCACTCTTGGTTCTTGGCTGAACCGAGTGGCGTCCCATCGTCAAAATAGGCGCGGAGATACCAGTCGCCGTCCCATGCCTCTCGTTCCAGCGCTGCTTTCAGCGCCGTTACATGCAGCCGCCATGTTTCCGCCCGTTTCTCCTCGCTCCGTGAATCTGCCAGCTTCGCAAAGTCGGAGAGTACGAGATGCAAGAACCAGCCCAGCCACACGCTTTCTCCCTTCCCATGTTCGCCCACGAGATTCATTCCATCATTCCAGTCTCCCGTACCCATGAGAGGCAGCCCGTGACTTCCCACGACGAGGCTCCGATCGAGCGCCCGGGCGCAATGTTCGAACAGCGTACCCTTTGTCTCCGACACGCGTGGCTGGAAGTACGATACGTTTTGACCTTCGGCGAGGGGTTCGCCTTCCAAAAATGGCACCATTTCGTCGAGCACGCCCATTTCACCGGTTACCTCGATGAATCGGCTGACGGCATAAGGCAGCCAGAGCAAATCGTCCGAGATGCGCGTCCGCACACCCCGCCCCGAGGGGGGATGCCACCAGTGCTGGACGTCGCCTTCGACAAACTGCCTCGCCGCGGCTCGCAGCAACTGCTCGCGGGTGACGTCGGGCTTTGCAACGGACAGCGCCAGCACATCCTGCAACTGATCGCGGAATCCGTATGCGCCGCTCACCTGATAAAAACCCGCTCGCCCCCAGACGCGGCAGCTGAGCGTTTGATACAGCAGCCACCGATTGAGCAACAGGTCCACCGCGGGCTCGGGCGTCGTCACCTGCACGGTGCCGAGTATTACATCCCAGGACTGGATCACTTGGCCCAGTGCTTCGTCCAGGTCGGCATTTCGATATCGCTTCAAAAGCTCCTGTGCCGTTTCTCGGCTTTCCGTTTGTCCCAGTAAGAACACGATTTCCGCGCGCGTGCCGGGCCGCAATTCAATCGAGGATTGCAGCGCCGCACAGGGATCAAGCCCGGCCCCCGCTTTTCCCGAAAGCCCCTCCCTGCGCTCCAAGGCTGCTGGATGTTCGAGCACGCCATTCCGCCCCAGAAACTCCCGGCGGTCCGCAGTCCATGCGGTCTGGCGCCCTCCAATATCCGCGAAAGCGACGCGCCCGGCGAATGCGTCATCCCACGCATTCCGCGCGAAGATGGCGTCCGTCTGCTGATCCATCTCAGTGATGAGATAGGGCGATGTAGCGCTGCGGGAGCTGCCCAGAACCCATTCTGCGTATGCTGTCACGGAGAGGCGCCGCATCCGGTTGGAATTGTTCTGCAACGTAAGCCGAGAAATTTTAATGGAGTCTTTCGCCGGGACGAATTGCACCAGATCGCTTGAGATTCCGTGAGAGGAATGTTGAAAGCGGCTGTAGCCCTGACCGTGTCGCACGACATACACAGCGGCTTCCTGGCGAATTGGCGAAGCTGTGGGACTCCAAATCTCTCCCGTGGATTCGTCGCGGATATAGAAGGCCTCGCCTGGCGGATCGCATACCGGGTCATTACTCCAGGGCGTCAGCTGATTCTCGTGGCTGTTGAGCGACCATGTATACCCGGCACCTGATTCCGAGACCAGGAATCCAAAGAAAGGATTCGCGATCACGTTGATCCACGGTTCCGGCGTTCGCAATCCTTCGCTGAGAATCGTTACGTACTCGCGGCCGTTCTCGTCGAACCCGCCCAATCCGTTGGCGAACGCGAGATCTTCGGTCAGCGGAACCGCGTCAGCAATTATGTCCTGCATCACTTCCGGGCGGGGCGCGCGAATTGTCACCGATCCGGAACGCTGTGAACGGTTCACCTGCTCGGACAATGTTCCGCGCCGGCTGAATAGCACTACGCGCGCCAAGCCTTGTAGAGTCGTGCGCAACTGGGGCGAAATCAGGTTCCCACGCAGCAAGAAGACACGGCCCAACGCATCTCCTGTTTCGGGCGAAAGTCTCAGCTGGCTCCCGCGCACCAGCGCTTCCAAGGCGCTTTGAAGATCCTGCACGTAGGACTGAGGCTTTTCATTGACGATCACAAGGTCGGCGGGCAGGCGTTTCATCCGCCAATATTCGTGGGCGCGCAGCAACTGTCGGATGATCTCGATATCCTCAGCCTCATCGATGAGCGCCAGGACAATGGGCCGGTCGCCTGAAATCCCGCAGGCCCACAACGCGCCGAGGTCCAGTGCAGAGTGGCTGAGGGTATCGGACGACGGACGGAGCGAAGCGTCGGCATACACAATCGCATTTGCCAATTTCTGATACAGGTCTGCTTCATCAGCTCCGATGCCCAAGTGCCGAAGCTGCACTTGCGCCTGGGTCCACGCCAGCGTGAGCGTGCGCTCAAACGTCGTGGCATCCCGATGTTTGTCCGCCAATTCCAGTGCTTGCTCCCGGGTGGGTGCGACAACCGTTGAAAAAATGATGCGGGCGGTGGTGCCCGGCGGGATTCGCAGGGTTCGGCGCAGACTGACGATGGGATCCAGCACGGAGCCCGTCGTTTTCCGTAACGGCGGCCCATCGATGATCGATACGGGATTGCCGATATCCCGGCCGCGTCCGATGAACTGAGCGCGGTCCGTTTCATATTCCAACTCGCCAACGGTGGCCGCATCCACCGCGGTCATGTGCGCGAGCCAAACGGGTGTCTCCTTGTCGGATTGGCGCCTCCGAGTAGCCAGCAGCGCTCCGAGTTCGGGAACAAATTCCGTTTGCACGAACAGATTGGAAAATGCGGGATGAGCAGCATCCGCCCCGGATGAGGTGAGACAGATTTCAGAATACGACGTCACCTGAATTTCGCGGGTGCGCACGCCTTGGTTGGTGATGGAGACACGCCTCATCTCGGCGTCGTCATCGGACGAGACGATGACTTCCAGTGTGGTTGTCAGCGAATGGTCGCGCCGCACGATTTCCGCGCGATCTTCGAAAAAGCGGGCTTCGTACGAACTGGGTTCGGTTCCGCAAGGCTGGTAACCCGCGCTCCAAACGTGATTGCTGTGCACGTCACGAAGGTAAATGTACGAACCCCAGCAATCCCGCGTGGCATCCTCTCGCCATCGCGTGACCGCAATATCTCCCCAGCGGCTATAACCGGAGCTTGCGGACGTCACCATCACTGCGTACCGCCCGTTCGAGAGCAAATGCGTGCGAGGAGTCGAGCCGTGCGGCGTAGCGAATCGCCGCGATACGGGCGGGATGAGGTCCCGTACTCGGGCCGCCGAGACTTCTTCCGCGCGAGGCCGGGTGACCAGGACGTCACGTGGCGTCCGTTCCTGCAGCAACAATTCGACGGCTTTCACGATCGGCTCGCTATGGAAACGGGCACACATGGCGCCATCAGTGAGCACGTTGGCAAGCGCCGCCAGCGTCATTCCCTGATGATGCGCAAAATATGCATGAACCACGGCGACCTTCTGCCCTTCGGGCACTCTACTGCTCGTGTAATCCAGCGATTCGTACAGGCCGTAGAGCCCTTGGCCTCCGGCTTCGACTAGCCGGGCAATGTTTTGCGCTGCTGCCACCGGATCGACCATAGCTGCAAGCGCGCTGGCGTACGACGCGATGACCACATCGTCGCTCAAGCCCCGCTTTAGACCCAGCCCCGGTACGCCGAACGCGGAATATTGATATCTCAGATCGATATCGCGAGCGTTGTACGCGGATTCAGATACGCCCCACGGCACCCTGCGTTCCGCACCATATTCGATCTGGCGGCGGACTATCAGCCGGGCCGTGTCGCTTAGCAAACTGGCCGCCGGAGCACGCATCACCAGCGCGGGCATCAGATATTCGAACATGGAACCTGACCAGGAAACCAGCGCGGACCCTCGGTCCACAGGTGTGAGCGCGCGTCCGAGACGGAACCAATGCGGTGCTTCGACGTCTCCCTTGGCGATGGCTATAAAGCTGGTGAGCCGGGCTTCCGAAGCCAGCAGGTCGTAACACGCGTCGTCAAGCGTGCCATCCGTGACGCGGTAACCAATCGAAAATAGTTTCCGCATCTCATCGAACAGAAAACTGAAATCCATGGCGTGAAACATGTCCTGGGCTGTTTGCGCCAGAGCGGTGACGCGGCGAATCAATACAGCGGCCTCCGCACCGGACTTTCGCAGCGCGTCGGCCAGAGCGTCAATCCGGGCCAGTACCGGCAGGCTGGGCGATTCCTCGCTGAGAATCCGTTCTCGCAATGCGATAAGCCTGCGTTCAGCGCCCTCGAAGTACTCAGGCGCTTCGGATAGTCTGGGAACGTTTTGGAATGGTATTTCGCCGCCTAGCCATCCACTTATGCCTTGGGGATCCTTGAACATCGCCGCACTTTCCTTTGCATCCAAGCGTGTCCATGGGATCAGTATCTGCGCGTCTCGAAAATGACTCTCTACGCAATCCTGTATGGCTTCGGACCATATGCGCAATTCGGAATCGGCGGCATCCGCTCGCTCCTGCGCGAAAGCGTGGGCAATGTCAGCCGCCGTGTGGGCCAGCGTCCGCAGTTCAAAAAGACGCACAGCCAAAGCCTCGGAACCGGCGGGCAATGGTTCCAGAGCGGCCGCTAATGCTTCCGCGGCATTGGCAAGCTGCTTCCGCGTAACAATGTTGGTGCGGCGGGTATCGGGAATTTCGGCGAGCGGTTCCTGCAGCAGCGAGATGCAATCCTGAATGCCCTGGAGCATTTGTGCCCCGCCAAATGGCTTTTCAAGCAGCTCGCGACAGCCGTTGCTCAAGGTTAGCAGGTGTCCGGCAAGATTGCCGCTATCCACCGAGGAGACATACTTCGGCTCAAGCGGGCGAAGGTCGCTCGTGTCATACCAGTTATAGAAATGCCCGCGAAACAGCTCCAGCCGGTTCATCGCCGCGAAAGTCTCTTCGAGCCGTTCCACCGTTTCGACGATGCCGATCCATCCGAGATCGTGAGCCGAAAGCATGGCGATCAGGTACAGCCCGATATTCGTGGGCGAGGTTCGATGGGCCACGACGGGCTTAGGATCTTCCTGGAAATTGTCGGGGGGCAGCGCGTGGTCGCCCGAGGATACAAACGTCTCGAAGTATCGCCAGGTTCTGCGGGCGGTAGATCGGAGAATCTGTTTCTGAGGAGGCGCGAGGGGCGCGGCTTTCAGCCGCAGAGGCACACTGATCCATCGTGCCACCGCCGGAGCCACCGCCCAAAGAGCGAGGAACGGCGCGGCAGCCACAAAACCTTGGTGCCTTCCCAGCGCCAAGGCCGCCGTTGCGGCTGCCGTGACCGCAAGCCCGGCTGACATGCGCCGGTAGATATGGGACAACTGAAAATCCACTGCGTACTTAGCCTGTGCTGCAGTTACCCACTCCAGTAGGTTCTTTCGGGTAAGGAACAGGCGTGCCAAGGTGCGTACGATCGCATCGCACATCAGCCAGGTTTGATACGCAAGGAAGGTGAGTGCCAGCCCAACCTGGGATAGGCCATGTACTAAATCCGTCAGCAGAGCGCGCATATGGCTACGCTTGGAAACTCCTCCGAGCCGGGGATCGAGGCCCATCAAGAAGGGAAGCAACGCGGGGATAGCCAGCGTTCCCACAATGAATCTCGTCCAGACCCAAGGAGAAGCGGGTGGCAACAGCCATCCTACGATAAGCGTAAGAAATGTCGCCGGCGCCGAAAGACTACGCCGTAAATTGTCGAGCATCTTCCATCGACCCACCATCGGAACGGAGACGGGGTGCCGCTCAGCAGTGCTTCTGGGTCCATGCCAGAAAATCCATGGCAAAAGCTGCCAATCCCCGCGCGCCCAGCGGTGCTGGCGCGCCGCCGCCGCCTCGTAGTGCAGGGGGAATTCTTCAAACAGCTCGATATCGGTCACCAGAGCGGTGCGCGCGAAAATGCCTTCGAAGAGATCATGGCTCAATAGGGTGTTTTCAGGCACCTTATCCGTCAGTGCTGCTTGGAACGCATCGACGTCGTAGATCCCCTTACCTGTGTAGGAGCCTTCTCGGAACAAGTCTTGATATACATCGGAAACTGCCGAGGCATACGCATCGATTCCGGCCGGGCCGGAGAAGAGCTTCTGAAAAAGCGAGCCTCCGTGATCGGTAGGGAGCGTGGGCATGATGCGTGGTTGCATCACTGCATACCCCTCCACCACCCGGCCAGCACTGGAGGAAAACTCTGGTCGGTTGAGAGGATGGGCCATAGTTCCGACCAGTTGATAGGCAACGCCTGGCGGCAGGCGAGTGTCTGCATCCAGAGTGATCACGCAGCGAACCGCCGATAGCCACTCGGGAACGTGCTCCCCAACTGTCAGGAATGTGGTGTTCGCCGCTCCCCGCAGGAATTGATTCAATTCCTGCAGTTTTCCTCTCTTGCGCTCCCACCCCATCCATCTGCCTTCTTTTTCATTCCAAACGCGCCGGCGATGAAACAACAGGAACCTCTCGCCGCCTCCGGGCGCAGGCCCGTAGCATCTATTCAGACGGGCGATTCCATCCGTCGCTGTCGCCAGCAATTCGTCGTCACCGGGAAGCGTTTCCGTGGATGCGTCCACCCAATCGGAGAGCAGACCGAAGTGCAGGCTTCCCTCGGGGTTTGCTAGGTAGTGAACTTCCAATCGCCCGATCAAATCTTCGACCTCGTTCGCGCTGACAAGCAGCGTGGGCACCACCAAGATGGTTCGCAAATGCTCGGGCACGCCCTTGCGCAGTTCGAGGCGCGGAAGCGTTCGAGGGCCAAGCCAATCCGTCACGGCACGATTGATGAGCGCAATGGCCAAATCGGACGCAGGGAACGCCGCAAGAAAGCCCAACAGCACAAGCCCTTTGGCGGAAACTCCCGCTTCATGGTCGTATAGCAATGGCAAGGCCAGCACTGCGGCTGTCACCAGAGCAATCGTTCCGAGATAACCGGGCAGGGCCGTCTGCATGTACGAGCGGAGAAGGCGTCGTTTCCAAGTCAGATGGAAACCAAGTTCCAGCTCGAATTCCGGCCGCCCTTGTGAGATCAGGTAGTATCCAGGGTCCGTGCGGCGCTGTTTCGCCGGGACGGCATTACCGCGGGCTTCAATGCGCGCCCGATTCACGTGTTGCACAACCCGCTGGGAAATTTCCACTTCCGAATGGCGGGATCCCCGCGAGAGACTTTCGATTGCGTGGCGATAAGAATCGCGCGTGGCGAAATCGAGCTCGGCGAAGTTCGTGTCTCTTCCGAGGATCACGTCCACCAAACTCACGCTTTCGAAAAATTCCGGCCATTCGACGTCTGACATCAAACGCATGCTCGTGATGATGTTGCGCACTGTCACGTTCATGGCCGCTTGCTGCTGGTGTTCGAGCCGGACGATTTCTTCCGCGGTGGTCTTCTGTTCCGTGAGGCGCTCGTCGAGCCAAAGCAGGACCGGTCGCACGACCGGATCGAGATCGCGGAGCCGCTGGAGTAGCGCAACGGCAAAGGCTCTCGGCAGTGGCTTTCCGTCAAACCGCTTGAGTTCCGCTTCAGGGGCGAGGCGTGGTTGGGCGTTGCTGCTCAGCAGCCGGTCGGCCAGCGCGTCGGCTTCCTGACGCGCTGCGCGGCTATGCACGATCGCCTCCGCGAGACGGCGCAGGTTTTCCACAAGCACGATGCGCAGTGTGATCGCCACTGCCCACAGCTCGCCGATCGTGAGCGGCTGGACGCGCTGATAGGCTTTCACAAAGCGTCCCAGTACTTCTGGATCGAACCGGCTGTCGGTATGCGCTACGAACGCCCAGGCAACTCCGAAAACTCGCGCGTAGCCTTCTAGAGGGCCCGACGAAAGCTTGGGAAGTTTCCGATAGAAGCCAGGAGGCAGATCCTCACGTATTTCACGAAGCTGCTCATCGACGATGTGGAAGTTGTCGACCAGCCACTCGGCAGCGGGTGTGATCGCGTGATCCTTTTGAATTGCCTCCGCCAGCGATCGATAGGCTTCCCTTAACACCCGGCCATTTTCTGCGACGCGGGGAGTGAGCGGCCGCCCCTTCGTCAACTCAGGGTCGACCGTCTGCGCGGCAGCTAGGCTTTCCGCGTGCTGTTCGAGCCGTTCGACACTGAACAATTCCGCACGGATCGGCTCTTCGGTGCCTGGTACAGTGCTGGTAATTGGGCTAACGGCGCTCATAGCATTCCAGACAGGACGGGGATCCTCTCGCTAAGATTTACAGTTTAGGATTGTGCTACGAATCACGTTTAAAACGCACGGATTGTACAATGGGCAAGAATCGATGGCCCCTCTTAGGGCATCGGAACGAACTAACGCGCATGCACCTGAGGTTCATAACAGCACTTTTTCAGATGCAACGGAATAGCGAGTTAGGATAGCTGCGCACCTGTTGCGGACACAATAGCAGATGGATTCAGTCAATCGCGCGTTTTCGGTAGAACAAGGGCAGCAGAACAATGCCGACAGCCACGCCCAGCAGGATATGAATGTATCCATGCAGCATCAAGGGGGTCGTTATACCAAGCAACCAAAAGCTCAGAAAAATGACGGAAATCGTCCACACCATCTTTGCTCCTTCGCGCTATTGATTGCTGCTCGTATCTGATACACACAAGCGTAATGCTTGCGGATATTTCTCCGCCGTTTTATTAAAGAGCAACCTTTTTGTTGGCGGTATCGAAATCGCTAACCATCTGATTTCTCGCCGCACTGGCGGTCAGCTACAGGCTAGACCTACTCTGCACTCTACGTCTATCCTGCAGTTGCTGTATGTTGGCTAGGGGCTTCATTGTACCACATTTGAAATACATCTCTATAGACATAGAAACATCGGTCCGGTATATCCGAAGGATCTCGATCCTTTTGATATGCAACTGACAAAATACGGCTTCGTCCGAGCTCTACTCACGTGTCACTAAAGTGGGCTTCGTACACGAGCTTCTTTTTGTTGTTACAGCAAGGCGGGGATGGAATCGTTGGCTCTGCACCTGGATACTGGTTGTGCTAGCCGGGGAGAAATCGATGGCAGAAAAAGAGACTTCAGTTTGCGGAACTTATCGGAACCAGGCCGCCCTAGAATATGCAATGTACCACTTGCGAAACGTAGGATTTCTCGACGCGAACTTCACGGTCGTATTTCCCGAAGGGCCTTTCAATGATTTCCGAGGATCAGGATCGCCAGGCATAACCTCAAGAAGGATTGCCGAAACTGCTGAAGAGGGCGGATTCTCGGACGAAAATCTGGATTTATTAGACCGAGCTATTCAAAACGGGAGAATTCTGCTGTCGGTTCAGTGTGAAGGCACTGGGCAAGCATTGATTGCGACGAAGATACTGGACGGTACGGAGGCGGATGGCGTCTCCTCATCGACAAAGTCCCAGCCGCCATCCCCATCCATCTATCGATCGATAAGCTTCAAAAACGTCGCATAAGGATAGGGCGGTTGTCATTCAAGTGATCGCCTCGGCGGTAGACGCCGCTTCACTCCTGCGATTCCGTTCATCGCGCTTGGCTTGAATCACCATCCACTCTACATCGGTTGGACGGCACGGTGAGGCGATAAGGTCAAAAGCCCCCTGCCGCATCGCTTCCAGATATTCGTCCCAGTTCCCCTGGCGTGAGATCACGACCATACGCATCCTCGATGTTAAACGATGTGAAGCTGCGAGAAGGTTGCGATAGTTGCCGTCCGCGAGGTATTGGTCGCAGAAAACCACGCCGATCGCTTCCTTAGACAGAAGTTCGAGCGATTCTTCAATCGTCGCAGCGCAAATGGGGTCTATACCCAGCCGGTTCAATATCGTTGTGAGCGCCCGACGACCTTCGAGATCGGAAGAGACAATGAGTATTTCCCAAGGAACAGTCATGAGAACCTCATTTCCCGCAAATTTCAGAAAAATCGGACAACAAGCTCGGTGCTATTCCGATTTTTCTTCCGCTTGCTGACAGCAAGCTAGAGCCGAGGGCCGAAAGGCACAATCCGTTTGTGACCTTAAAGGCACCCGAAAAAGACTGTAGGATTGCGGAAATAGCCAGTTGGGTCCGTTCGCAACACCCGGATCCCGAAGGAAAGGCGGGGCAAAGGCGATAAAGGTCGAAGGGGACGAACACCGCATCGAACTGATCTTTAAGCTGGTCGTGGCTGAGATTCCCGTGATGGGACACATCGGCCTGACGCCGCAATCATTCCACGTGATGGGCGGATCCCAGGGACAGGGCAAGACGGTGGAAGCAGGACGATAGGTCGAGCGGGACGCGCGGGTAGTCGATTGCTTTCTTCCGCAACGGAGTTGCGCGAGTGTCTGCCCGAGCACCAGCGGCACTGACCAATTTTGCTATAGTGAAGGGGTGGCTCACCGCACATACCTGCATGTGAAGGAGACGCCCTCTCATGAATACCCAAGATTTTCGATCGTTGTATGATTTTGATTCCTGGGCAACTCGACGCGTGCTCGATGCCTGCCATTCTCTCAGCGATGAGCAATTTACACGCGATCTCGGCAGTAGCTTCCGCTCCGTGCGCGATACCCTATTTCACATCTGCGGAGCTCAATGGATTTGGCTCGAACGATGGCATGGCCGTGCACCCAGCACAATTCCCAGCGCAGCCGATTATCCGAGTCTCGAATCGATTCGGCGCCGCTGGACGGAAATCGAACGGGACCTCCTCGATTATGTTGCTTCGCTCACTGCGGACGATTTACAGCGCGTAATCCACTACAAAACCATGGCCGGGATGTCAAGCTCCCAGCCTTTGTGGCAATGCCTGCTGCACGTGGCGAACCACAGCACGTATCATCGAGGCCAGATTACAACCATACTGCGCCAATTGGGCGCCAAGCCCGTTGACACGGACCTCATCACGTTCTACCGTGAGCGCGCTGTCCAAGCAACCGCATGATCATGCGACCAGATAATCTTGTGCCGCACGCTTCCCGTCGTTATGCTATCTGAGCGACCAACCAGGTTCTGTCGCATGAAAACGATTCATATCAGTCTGGATGAATTACAGCTCTGTATCGTTCAATAGCAGCAGTGAAGTGCGATATCGCTTCCGGCGAACGCAATCCCGCGCACCTTTTGTAGGCTTTGCGTCATGTGATCGCGGCGGAGCCTAGCGTGGCGGTTGAGTATGCGGAGATCGTAGATGCGGAGACATTCGAGCCGGCAGCTATGCTGTGGAGGAAATGCTACGTGCTGCTCGCATCATCTCGCGTTGGCGGCACCCGTTTGATCGACAATGCGCTGGTCGAACCGGATGGTTATTCTTTCCGAGTGTTTCTGCAGCATGCTGTTGGTGGGGCTTCCGCAGCTAATTCTTCTCTTCTGCTCGGACTGCAGCGGTCACTTCTGCGGCATGCCCCTTAGTCGAGACCTTGTCCCAGATCTTGCGGATCTTTCCGTCCGGTCCAATCCAGAAGGTCATGCGCACGATTCCCAAGGAGGATTTTCCTAGGAAGCGCTTCATGCGTCGCGCCCCAAATACCTCAATTACCTCGAACTGAGGATCGGAGAGCAGAGGGAAGTTCAAATTATACTTGGCCTTGAATTTTGCCTGTGAGCCGACGGAATCGGCGCTGCACCCGACGATTGCGGTATTGAGAGCCCCGAAGTGTTTCATGGCGTCGCGGAATTCGGACGCTTCATTCGTGCAGCCGGGCGTGTTGGCCTTCGGGAAAAAATAGAGAATCAGGTTTTTCCCCCGGTAGCTGCTGAGCGAGATGGTGCGGCCGTCGTCAGCCGTTGCGCGGAAATCAGGAGCCCGGTCGCCTTCTTCGATCACGCTCGTCCTCCGGCCAGGGTCGATTCAGCGCTCCGCCAGAACCCGTTTGAGAATTTCGCTGGCGATCTGCGGATTGGCCTGCCCTCGCGTCTCGCGCATTACTTGCCCCACGAAGAATTTGAATACACCTTCATTCCCACTGCGATATTTCGCCGCGTTGTCGGGGCTTTTTGCCACCACGTCTCGGGCGATCTTCTCGATCGCGGTCGTATCCGTAATCTGCGCAAACCCCTCTGCTGCGACGATTTCCGACGCACTCTTCCCGGTATCGAACATCGTCGCGAACACTTTCTTCCCGCTCGCGGCCGTGATTTCACCGCTCTCAATTTTCTTAAGCAATTCCGCCAGCGCCGCGGGCATGAGCGGGCATTCCGCGATATCCTTCCCGGCATCGTTCAATCGTCGCAGCAGTTCGATGGAAATCCAACTCGCCGCCGTCCTGGGCGGCGCCCCCGCGCGAACCGCCCCTTCGAAATAATCCGCCATGGCGCGCGTGGAAGTCAGAACCCCCGCGTCGTACGGTGCGATCTCATACTCGCTCAGGAAGCGATTCAGCTTCACGTCCGGCAATTCGGGCATGGCCCGGCGGACGTCCTCGACCGTCGGCTGCTGGACGGAAACAGGAAGCAGATCGGGATCGGGAAAGTAGCGATAATCGTGGGCGAATTCCTTCGAGCGCATAGGCTCGGTGCGTGCTGCATTCACATTCCACAGGCGCGTCTCCTGTGCGATTGTACCGCCCGATTCCAGCACCCCGATTTGTCGCTCGATTTCGTATTCCAGCGCGTGCGACAGATAGCGGAACGAGTTCAGATTCTTCACTTCCGCCTTGGTCCCGAATTTCGGGGCTCCCCGCAGCCGGACGCTGACATTCGCATCGCACCGAAGCGAACCCTCCTCCATATTGCAGTCGCTTACTTCGGTGTATTCCAGGATCTGTTTCAACGTGTTCAGGTAAGAGTAAGCTTCGGCGGGGGTGCGCAGATCCGGCTCCGAAACGATTTCAATGAGCGGCACACCGCAGCGGTTGAAGTCAATATAGCTCCAGCGGTCGGAATCCGGAAATCCCTCGTGGAGGCTTTTGCCCGCATCGTCTTCCATGTGCAGGCGGGTAATTCCGACGCGCTTGGTCCCCCCATCGAGATGGGTATCAATCCACCCTTCGACCGCCAGCGGCAGCTCATACATTGAGATTTGATAGCCTTTGGGCAGGTCGGGATAAAAATAATTCTTTCGAGCGAATCGAGATTGTTCCTGAAGCTTACAATTCAAGGCCAGCGAAGCCCGCAATGCGAGCTGCAGCGCCTTCTTATTCAGCACTGGCAGAGCGCCCGGCAATCCGAGGCACACGGGACACGTATTCGAATTCGGTGCGTCGCCGAAGTTGGTCGAGCAGCCACAGAAAGCTTTTGTCAGGGTCTCGAGTTGCGCATGCACCTCGAGACCGATGACGGCTTCGTAACGTCCGAGAACTTCCGGTGCAATCCGTGTTTTTTCTTCGCTTGTCCGGGGCATGACGAATTGCAGATTATAGCATCCGTTGACACAAACGTGGCGGCGACCCTCGTCGCCCCAGGTGCGTCACTTTTCACCGCCCCATACGTATTTCAGTCCCAGTCGGTAGTTGTAGCCCAGCGCGGGATAACCGACGGCCTCTTCGTAATGCCGGTCAAGGAGATTTTCGAAGCGAGCCACGGTGGAAACGCCGTGCCCTAAACTGATGCTGTTGGAAAGATCCAAACGCACGTACCCCGCAACACTCGTAATCCCAAGGCCGTCGAAATCGCTGTCTGTCCGGCGCCCCACGTAATAGCCGGCGAGATTCCAGTTCATTCGAAGAAACCGGGCGTTTGCCGCCACATTCGCGGAGTGCAACGGCCGTTCAAACAACCGATTGCCGGGAGCCAGCGCGGGATCAAAGGCATTCGGGGATGCGAGCACTTTGGAATCATCGTAGGTGTAGTTCCCGATGATGGTTAGCCATCGCGTCGCGTTCAACTCGAAGGATGAATTTGCACCCATGGCGCGAGCCTTATCGGTATTGAAATAGCTTCCGCCGAAGGCCGGGCAGTTTGGCGTAGCTCCTCCGGAGGCAAAGCTGATGATGTCGCGAAAATCATTATGGAAGTACGTAACCGACATATGAATGCGATCCGAGGCGAAGTACTGATCGATTCCGGCGTCGAACGTGGAGCTCTGTTCCGGATTCAGTTGCGGGCTGCAACCGATGGGAAGAATGTCGGGCTCCTTAATACCCTCGCCGTAGGATGCACGCAGACGGGTCGCACCCCAAAAGTCCTTGCCGAATCGCAACGCATAGGTAGCGCCCGTGCGCGGCACAACGCGCGTGCCGAAAAATCCGTTTGCTTCCACGCGTCCGCCCGCAATTAGAGTAAGGCGCCGGGTGGGTTGGTAACGAGTTTCGAGATATGCGGCCTGATTGTGCCGGCTGGCGGAGGGACCGGTCTCGACTTCGTTCTCATACCCAGCAGTGACGGTACCTTTGTGAAATAGATAGGTGGATTGCTCGTTCAGCCCTGCCCGGTTGTACTCGGATTTAAATATGCCAAAGGGCGGCGATACCTCCACGAGTTGAAAACGCGATTCGAAGGCGGACAGTTGATGCTGCCAATGCTCGCCCGTGGAAAAGTTCCAACCGAGATTCGCGACAAAATTGTGCAGGTCGCTGCTCTGGCCAAGGTTAGCTTCGCCCGGCAGCAAAGTCTGGCCCGGCTGCCCCGCATCGCTGGCGTTGTTGCGCAAAGTCAGCCGAAGCGAATCTTTGTCGGAGAATTTCCAACCGAAATTCCCGGATAGTGTCACGTCGCGGAAGAAGTCGTCCGGCCCCTGTCCATTCGTCGAAAAATAGCCCGTCGCGGCGGAATAATCGAACATGCCAAGGACGCCGCTGATCTGGCCGCCGCCGTGCCCGGTGCCGAATGTCCCTCCATCACCTTCAATGGTCAACTGGGGCGTCTTTGTCGTACCGCGATGCGTGAAGATTTGAATCACGCCATCCATGGCGTCCGAGCCATACAGCGCGCTCGACGCGCCATGCACGATCTCAATTTTGTCGACGTTCTCGAGCGTAAAATTCGAGAAGTCGAATGAGCCTCCCGGCTCGTTGACCGGCGCACCATCCACCAGGACTTTGGTGTAATTCGAATTGCCGCCATCGAGGAAAAACGAGGTAATGCCGCCATAGGAACCCAGCCGCGCAAAGCTGGCGCCTTGCTGCGCAGCGAGCATGTCGGTGAGCCAGATCGCTTGCCGATCGTCGATTTGCTGTTTGGTGATCACGTCGACCAGATCAGGAGTCGTGGCTGAGGTCGCGGGTTCGGCGGAGCCGGTCACGATCACATTTGACGACATTTTTTCCAATTCCAGCCGTATATCCAACGTGCGCGTCTCACCGTCCGCGAGATCAAATTCCTGTTCTACATGCGCAAACGACGCGTGCTGCACGCTTACGCGATAACGGCCCGGAGTGACCCGGAGTGAGAATTGCCCGTCTGGTCCGCTGATGGTGCGGATAGGCTCGGATGTTTTATCCGATCTTTGCGCGGCTATAGTGGCTCCCACAACGGCGGCACCACTTGGGTCGGTTAGTGTTCCATGAATTGTAGCTGCGGATTGCGTCTGAGCAATGGTGGGATGAAGCAAGCACATTTCGAATAGAATTACTGCGGCAACAGCCAGAAGGACTGACAGTTTCATTTTATTCCTCCTCTCCCTCTCGCGCGGGAGATGAAGGTTGTCCTATACGCATGTAATAGGCATGCGTATCCGGATTGAGACTCCGCCGGTCTCCTGGCTTGGCGAATCCCTGGTGATCAGGGTTGCAGCGCGGCCTTCCCGTCCCGGCCGGATCTCGCGATCCGACGTCCCGGATAGTGGCACGCGCCGAAAACTGCTCCGCCTTACAGTCGCGCGGCGGCGACGGTTTTTCACCGTCTTCCCGTGCACGGAGTCTCTGGTGAATGTTTACGGCGCCGTGTGATTTGGGCGGCGCCGTTTGCGGAAGCCGAATGCCTGCATCCGCGAAGCAGCAAAGAAAAAGGTCTGCGACTAGCCATTCCCTCGCAGAATCACACGCGGTCTCTCGCCTGACCGGATCTCAACTTGGAGTGGTGCTTCAAACACCTCCTCCAACAAGTCGCTTTCATAAACTTCCGCCGGCTTTCCCACGCGGAGGCACTTGCCTTTGTGCAGCAGCACGATGCGGTCGGAAAACTCCGCAGCCAGGTCGAGCTCGTGCGTGACGATCAATACCGTGTGCCGGCCTTCATCGGCCAGCCTTCGCAGCCGTCGCAACAATTCCACTTTGCCTCCGATATCGAGGTGCTGCGTAGGCTCATCGAGCAGCAACAGCGAAGGCTGCTGCGCCAGTGCGCGGGCCAGGATCACGCGCTGTTTCTCGCCGCCCGAGATATGCTCCATCCAGCGATCGCGCAGCGCCTCCGCGCCCACCTGAGACAAGGCGTTTCCGACCGTCAGAAAATCTCCATCTGATTCGAACCGAAGCCGCCGGCCGTGCGGGTAGCGTCCCTGCAAGACATACTCCCAAACGCGCACCGGAAAAAGCAGCTCGCTTTCCTGCTGCACCAAGGCAATTCGCTTTGCTCGCGTGCGCAGGTCGAGCGTGCTGATTTCGGCGCCGTCCACCTCAATGCGTCCCGCCAACGGTTTCTCCAGGCCCGCCAGCAATTTCAGCAGCGTGGATTTTCCACTGGCGTTTGGGCCCAGGATCGCCACCAATTCATGCTCTTTGGCCTCAAAGCTTACCGGCCCCAGCGTAAATTCCGGCGCGGAGCGATCCGTCGCGGCGTAGGCATAGCTCGTCTGCTCCACCTTCAGGCACGCCTGCGGCGCCCCACGTAGACTTATGGCCTGGGACGCGAGCGCTCGGTCCTCCTTGGACGCATTCATCGCACCCTCCGCCGCATGAGATAAATGAATACCGGCGCGCCTGCAATCGCCGTCATTGCGCCCACCGGCAACTCCGTAGGCGCGACAATGGTGCGCGCCAGCAAGTCCGCCACTACGATAATGATCGCGCCGCCGATTGCTGATGTTGGAATCAGCAGCCGGTAATCGGTCCCGAATAACATGCGCATCACGTGAGGCACTAGCAGTCCCACGTAGCCAATCGCCCCACTGACCGATACCGCAAGACCCGTCAGCACAGAAGCGGCTACGTACACGACGAGCTTCACTCGGTTCACGTTGACGCCCAAATGCCGCGCTTCCTGCTCGCCCGTCAGTATTAAGTTGAGGTCGGCAGAAGTCGTGTAGATCGAGCCGAGGGCAATGATTAGCACCAGATACAGCCACCGCAAATTCACCGCCGGCGAAGAGGAAAGATCGCCCATCAGCCAGAACGCCATTCCGCGCAGGTCTCGCCCGCTAAGAGAGGTCATCAGAAATATAATGACCGCCGAAAGAAATGTAGCGGCCACAATCCCAGCCAGCAGCAGCGTCGCGCTATCGAGCTGGCCTCCGCGCCTTCCAAGAAAGTAAACCGCCGCGATGGTGGCTGCCGCCCCGGCGAATGCCGCCGCCTGGATCGCGCCCGGCGTGAACGGCAAGGCAATCAAACTCAATATGGCGCCCAGAGCCGCGCCGCTCGACACTCCCAGGACGTACGGGTCGGCCAGCGGATTCCGCAGCAGAGCCTGAAAACCGGCGCCGGCGGTTGAAAGCGCCGCCCCCACCAGGATCCCCAGCGCGATGCGTGGCAGGCGCAAACCGAAAACCACGAGCCAGAATTCGGATGGAATGCGCTCCCTCCGGCCCAGCGCTCCATTGAACAGTGTCATGACAATATCGCGAACGGAAATCGGATAAGCGCCCATGCGTAGCGAGATCACTACCGCCACGAACAGCACCGCGAGAAGCAGCAGGCAGATGCCTAGTACGCGGCGTGACGTCAGCGGGCGCACAGAATGCACCTCGGTTCCGCCTGGATCGCCGCCGCTGAAAGCTTGTTTGGTATTCTCTCGTTCTCGCTGTGCGCCGAAAAGGCTTCTGGGTGCAGTTCGCGCGCAAGCTCTTCAATCGCTCCGATCATCCCGGGAGACGGGCGAGCCATTTCGTCGCTCACGACGACGACATGCCCGAGCTCGACGGCTTGCAGGCTTCTCCAGTCGGGCCGCGCCCGCAGTTGCGCCAGCCGGGTTTGTCCCTCAGCGAAAGAACCTTGTTTTGATCCTGTACCGGTGTGGTTGTTAGTGAAGAGGATATAATCGGGCTGCAGCCGCACTACCTCCTCGAAGCTTATCTGCGGCCAATTGTGATCCGACAGTATGACGGATTCCGCTCCCGCGAAGCGCAGCGCATCCGCAATGAATGTGTTCTGCCCAATCGTAAACAGCGGGTTCTCCCACACAACGAACAGCACGTGTACGAGCGGCAGGTTCGCGAGGCGCGCATCGAGAGCATCTAGCCGCGCCTGCAATTTGGAGACAAGGGTCTTGCCCTGCTCCTCCACCCCCATCAGCTCCGCCATTCTGTTGATTGAATCGAGCATTCCACGCACGGTGTGGGGATTGCTCGTATAAACGGCAATCCCGAGCCGCGCGAGCGCATCAACCGTCTCGGGGCGATTGATTGATGTCGACGCCAGTATAAGATCTGGCCGCAGCGCAACAATTGCTTCCAGGCTTGGGTTCTGGGGTTCTCCCACGTGAGGCTTGCTCTTCGCAGCGGCAGGAGTGTCGCATTCATTGGTGTCACCGGCGAGACGACCCTGCAGACCCAGCGCGTAAACCGTTTCTGTGAGGTCTGGCGACAGAGTCACGATGCGCCTCACTTGCGCTGGGACTATGACCCGGCGCCCGGCTTCGTCGGTTACCACTCGCGACGCTTCTTGGTTGGCCGCCGCTTGCCGGGGAAATATTGAGGCACCCATCGTACTTGCGGCAGATAGAAGCAGGCCGCAGTACAGCCCGCACATGATTGCAGCGATGAAAAACCGGCCTCTCGGCAAGCAAAACAATCGGTTCTCCGGCCCGAGAGAACAAATAAAAAAGCCTCGCGAATAAAGCGAGGCTGATCGCCACACCCTCTCTCGCGAAGAGTGTTAGCTTCGACTAGCTCGGTAGGTTTCCTGACTCTCGGCCTTCTTGCCCTGGCAAAATCTGATCAAATTTTGGGCTAGAATTTCTGGCGTCGCTGCTCCGATTTTACTGGAGCCCCTTCCCAGCCCCTGCATTCCAGGAACCAGTGGGTTTTCCTTGGCAGCGCCGACCGATCACAGTGGCGGGACCGTGGCCGATTTTCACGGCCTTCCAATCTCTTCGAGCGAGTTGATTTTTTTCATGCAAAGTCTATGCCGCACTTGGCGCGATGTCAAGCCAATGAACTGATCCTGTCTTAGCTCCATAATTCTGTCACCCAGTAACGGCAACGTGAAAATGTCACCCCCTGAGACAGGAGACATTCACGTTGAGTCAGAGGGAACTGCAACGAGTGACCGTGATTTCGCGATGCGCGCAAGGGAACCTGATGTGTGCCAGGGCCGCGGAGCTGCTCGCTCTATCGCCCCGGCATGTTAAACGGCTCAAATCCCGCTACCGGCTAGGCGGCGCAGCGGCTCTGGCACACGTCAGCCGCAGTCGTCCCAGCCATCGACGCACCCCCTCAAGCCAACCGCATCCTCGCTCTGGCACGCACGCGCTACGCCGGTTTCAACGATCATCATCTCCACGAAAAGCTCGTTGAAACAGAGGGCTTCTCTCTCAGCCGAGAAACCTTGCGTCGTCTGCTCCGCGCCAGCGGCGTCGGCTCGCCTCGCAAACGTCGGCCTCCCGCTCATCGTCAGCGCCGCCTGCGATCGGCCCGAGAAGGCCAACTCGTTCAACTCGACGGCTCTCCCCACGATTGGCTCCAAGGCCGCGGCCCGCTGCTTACTGACCTGACCGGGCTTTTTTGTACCGGCCGACGCGAGAGAGAATTCACGAGGAGGACGGCTGGATATGGCAATCAAGAGGTATAAGGCAGAACAGATCGTGACATTGCTGCGTCAGGTCGAAGTAGG
>Ga0307374_10003479_pt1 | contig 26891 bp, 17 predicted proteins | sample OX3MG_FD_202532 | JGI IMG/M metagenome (GOLD analysis project Ga0307374, IMG submission 202532) | Soil microbial communities from Risofladan, Vaasa, Finland - OX-3 | ecosystem: Environmental > Terrestrial > Soil > Coastal area > Acid sulfate soil | place: Finland: Risofladan, Vaasa | collected...
TGGAGACCAACGTCCCCTGCGGATTCATGGCGGTAAACACGTGGCGCACGACGCCGTCCTTGCCGCCGGCGTCCAACGCCTGCAGAACGACCAGCAATGACTTGCTGCCGTCGGCGTACAGGAGATACTGCGCCTTAGCCAGGCGCTCGACGTGTTTCTGGATCTCCGATGTCGCGTGCTTATGCGATTCGTCGTGTTTGTCTTTGAATCCCGGATCAACCTTGTCGAGCCTGACCCTGGCGCCGGGCTGGACGACGAATTTCTTGCTGTAGTTCATCCTTGCGAGATCTCCTATGGCTTGGCTGTCGACCCACGCGGCGGCGCCGGGACGTGCGCTCCATGAGCCTGGTTCACCGCCTCCTTAGCTGGCGGTCGGAGCCGCCACCTTGGCGGGGACTCCGGCCGGATGAAGGCTGGCGTTAACTCTCGCCAAATGGCGCTGATGACGTGCAGTTCCCAGATGCAACATGCGGTAGATTTGAAGTTTTGCCATATCGGTGATGAAAAACCATACGAGCGAATAGACCCACACTACGATTGCGTATTTCCATCCGAGCGGCGTCATGATGCCCCATCCATAGACTGCGATCAGCGTTGCGAGCACTTGAGTCGATTCGCAGGTGACCACCAGTTGCCAGCAAGGGAAGGGACGCCGCCAGAAGGCCTTTGCGTTCCTGGTCAGATAGATGGTTAGGTGGCCGGCGACCAGCAGGGTGAGGAACATGAGGGTCTGGACGATCGGCCGGGGCATGTGAAGGTATTTCTCCGCGATCAAGAAAAGGCTGAACGAAGCGACAACTCCCAACACGCCGATAACCGAGCTGACCGTGAGCACGCGTTCCATGTCCCAGCGCACCGGGCGTGGCGCCACGATGGTGTTGTCGTAGGCGATCATCATGATCGGGAAATCATTGAGAACCGCAATGAGTACGATCATGACCGCGGTTACCGGGAAAAAGTTGAAGATAAGAATCGCCAGCGTCATGAAGAGCAGCACGCGGATGGTTTCGGAAATCCGGTAGATTGCGTAGCTGTTCATGCGCTCGAAGATCTTGCGCGCTTCTGAAATGGCGGCAGTGATTACAGAGAGGCCTTTCGCCGTAAGCACCAGATCCGAGGCCGCACGCGCGGCGTCGGTTGCGCCGCTCACCGCGATTCCGCAATCAGCTTGCTTGAGCGCCGGCGCGTCGTTGACGCCGTCCCCGGTCATCCCCACGATATGCCCGCCAGCCTGAAGGGCCTTGACGATTTTGAACTTATGCTCGGGAAAAACCTCTGCGTAGCCGTCGGCCGCGTCGATCTTTGCAGTGTCGTCAGCCTTGCCGTCAGGAAAAAGCTGGCTCGCCACCGCGATGTTCGGTCCGAGCTTGAGTTCGCGCGATACCTCCTGAGCGATCGCAAGGTTGTCGCCGGTGACCATGCGCACCTGCAGTCCCATTTTTCGCGCGGTCTCGATGGTCGAGGCGGAATCGTCGCGGGGCGGATCGGACAAGGACAGTAGTCCAAGGAATTCCCACTTCCCCTGCGCATCGGTGCGGGCGACGCCAAGGGTGCGAAAGCCTTTGGCCGCCAGATCGTTAACCTGCTGTTCAGCTTTTTTGCGCGCGTCCGCGTCGGGATGGACCAAATCCAGGATTACTTGCGGCGCACCCTTTGAGACCTTGAAGGTGGTTTTGTCGTGTTTGATCTCGGCCTCGGTTCGCTTGCTGACCGGATCGAACGGGGTGAAATGAGTGATTTGATAGGCCTTTAGCGCCGATTGGTCGCTGAGGCCTTTGAGGACGGCTTCGTCGATCCCATCCCGGCCCTCCGCTGGCGAGGCCAAAGAAGCGGCCAGGACCAGGTCCTGCTCGTTGCTCGACTTGAAGACGACAGGGCTGCCTAACTTGAGCTCGTTCTTGGTCAGCGTGCCAGTCTTGTCCGAGCAGAGAATGTCCATGCCGGCCATCTCTTCGATCGAGGCGAGGCGGGAGACGATGGCCTTCATTTTAGCGAGCACGGATGCGCCGACGGCCATCGTGACGGACAGGACGGCCGGCAATGCGACCGGTATTGCAGCGACTGTCAGAATCAGGCAAAAGAGCACGGTTTGAACGAACGGGTCGTCGCGATATAGCGAGACGATCAGGATCAAAGCGACCAGGCCGAGTGTGACCAGAATCAGGAAATTGCCGATCCTGACGACCGCCTTCTGAAAGTGAGAAACGGTCTTAACGCTCTCGACCAGTTTTGCCGTGCGGCCGAACAGCGTGTTCATGCCGGTGGCGACGACCAGCCCATTCATTTGGCCCATGCGCACGATCGATCCGGAATATGCGACGTCATTTTTCTTCTTGTCGACCGGCAGGGACTCGCCCGTCAGCGCCGACTGATCGATGCTCAGATAATCGCCGTCGACCAGTTTCAGATCGGCGGGGACGACGTTGCCGAGTTTGACCATGACAATATCGCCGGTCACCAGGGTCTCTGCCCCGACGTCACCCCACTTGCCGTCGCGCAGGACTCGGCAATGCAGTGCCAGATGCTTTTTTAGCGCCTGGATTTCGTTGTCGGCTTTGAATTCCTCCCAGAAGCCGACCACTGCATTAAGCGCCAGCATGAAAAAGATCATGATAAAGTCTTCCCAATGCCGAACCACCGCGGAGAGTATCGCGGCAACTTCGATCATCCATGCGATAGGTCCCCACAGGAACTTTAGGAACCGCATGATCGGGCTGATGTGCTCTTCCGTGATGGCGTTGGGACCGTCCTTCTTCAGCCGCGCCGCCGCTTCCTCCTGGGTCAGCCCATGCTCGATACTCGACTTGAACTTGGTGAGCGCCTCCTGGATCGTCCCGGTGTCGGTCGGTACCTGCACACCTTTGGGCGCATCGGCCTTGGGCCCATCGGCCTTGGAAGCGTCAGCCTTGGGCGCATCGGCCTTGGGCGCATCAGCCTTGGGCGCATCCGCGGACACCGAGGCCTCTGCCTTTTGCCAGTCGCTTAGCGCATTTTCGCCTTGGCGCTCCTGGAATATTTCGTAGGCGCGCTTACGAGTCTCATCCACGCTGGGCTTCGACTCATCGGACTTAGCGACTGTTGGCTTTGACTTTTCTGGCGCGAAGTCCTTTGAATCGTCCAAGGTCTTCGCATCTTCTCTGGAACTTTTCTCAGTAGCCATCTTTCAACTCCTGCCAGATTCCGGGATATTTCTGCCGTCAACATGTTGGATTCCGCGCGTTGTGAAATCTCCAAAGCCGGCTGCTATTTTACGACGGCGCCTGTTTCATGTCTGACGATCTCGAGTCGGCGTTACTGCTCGGCACCTTCCACTTCCAGTTCCGGATCTCCGGCATGTCCTGGCCGTGCTTGTCGATGTACTGCTGGGCTGCAGCTTCATCAGATCGACCACGTTGATCACGCGGATGTTGAGATCAGGAAGGTGTTTGCGCAGGATGAAAACGGCGGCCAGAATCTCCAGCGTGGGCGTGTCCCCGCAACAGGCCATCACCACGTCCGGCTCTGTGTCCTGGTCGTTGCTGGCCCATTGCCAGATACCGATTCCTTCCGTGCAATGCCGACCGCCTCTTCCATGGTCAGCCATTGTGCACCTTGGACAAAGTATGGCGTCCAACCGCAGCCACGGAAAAATTGCTCCAATTCTTCACGCTCGATTCGGGCCAGCACGGTCGGGTTGCTACTCTTGTAGCCATTGAGGTGCAGGATCGGCAGCACGGCTCCGTCGGTAATTGAGTTGAGAAGCTTGTTGGACTGCTATGCGGTCGCCAGGGGCTCCGTTTTTGCTTCGCCGTCGCCGACGACGCAGGCGACGATCAAATCGGGATTGTCGAACGCCGCCCCGAAGGCATGGCTGAGCGAGTATCCCAGTTCACCACCTTCATGAATCGACCCCGGCGTGGTCGGGGCAACATGGCTGGAAATCCCGCCAGGAAACGAGAATTGCTTGAGCAGTTGGTTCAGCCCGGCTTCATCCTGACTGACCTTCGGATAGATCTCGCTGTAGGTGCCCTCGAGATAAGTATTGCCCACCAGCGCCGGGCCGCCGTGACCGGGACCGGCAATGTGGAACATATCCAGGCCATACTTCTTGCTGACCCGGTTCAAGTGCACATAGATGAAGTTCTGGCCCGGCGTTGTGCTCCAGTGTCCGACCACCAGCGGGTTTTCGTGCGACAGTCTCAATGGTTCCTTCAGCAGCGGATTGTCGTAAAGATAAATCTGGCCGACCGACAGATAGTTGGCGGCGCGCCAGCAGGAATCCATCTTGTGGAGCAGTTCGGGGGAAAGAGTATTTGTATTCATGGTTCAATTCCTCTCAGCCAAGCCCAAGAACGCGACAAACCATCTTGGCGATCATGAGTTCTTCATCCGTATGAATGACCCGGACGGCAACGCGGCTGGCCGCCGCGGAAATCACGCCCTCATTCGCCGCGTTTCGCTTTTCTTCAACTTCGATTCCCAGGAATCCCAGCCCATCGCAAATCCGGGCGCGGACCACGGGCGCCTTCTCTCCGATGCCGCCGGCGAAAACCAGGGTGTCCAGTCCGCCTAGTGCGGCCGCGAATGCGCCGATCCATTTCTTGACTTGGTAGCAAAACAACGCGACCGCTTCAGCCGCCCGCACGTCCTGCATTTCGTGCTCGAGCAAGTCACGCATGTCGGAACTGGTCTCCGACACGCCGAGCAGCCCGGACTGGAAATTGACCATCTCATTGAATTGCTTCGAGTTCATCTTTTCAGTGCGCGCCAGATACCAAACCAGTCCGGGATCGAGATCGCCTGAGCGGGTGCTCATCGGCACCCCGGCTGTCGGAGTGAAACTCATGCTGGTGTCCACGGATTTGCCGTCACGCACCGCCGCCAGGCTCGCACCGTTGCCGAGGTGTGCGAGGATGACCCGAGCTTGTGCCGCTTCCGATCCGCCCAGGCGGCCCAGTTCTCCCATCAGAAAGGCGTACGACAACCCGTGAAAGCCGTAGCGGCGCACCCCTTGCGCTTCGTAGCGGCGCGGGATCGGCAGCAACCGGGCCACGCGCGGCAGGTCATGGTGAAAAGCCGTGTCGAAGCACGCGACTTGGGGCAGGTCAGGAAATCGGCGATGAAACGCCTCGGTCAACAGGATCTCCTCGGGCAGATGCTCAGGATCGAATGCACTGAGCCGGTGCAGCTCCTCAACCATTTCCGTAGTGATTCGCTGCGGCTCGCTATACTTCGGCCCGCCATGCACCACGCGATGTCCCACCGCCGTCAATGCATCAGGGCCGCTGCGTTTCTCCAGCCAATCCATCAACACATTGACCGCTACCGTGTGGTTCGGCACGGCCAACGGTCGGGAAAAGTTCTCCAAACCTTTGACTGCAAACGTGGCGTTCGCGAGGCCGATCGATTCAATACTTCCGTCCAACACGCGGCGCAGCGACTCGTCAGCTTCAAACAGCGCGAACTTGATGCTCGACGAGCCGCCATTGATTGTTAGGATGTGTGGGCTAGCTGGTTTCATGGATGAACCTCTGCGTCATTCCGTAATCCGAACGAAGCCAGTTTCGCGCGCGTGGACTCGTAATCCGTATGAAGAATGCTTCGAATCCCCAAACCCTCCGCAATCTGGACGAACATCGAGGTGTTTTCGATATAGACCACCTGCCCGGCTGGCGCCTGGGCGATGTCCAGCGCAAGCCGAAAGATGTCCGCGTCGGGCTTGCGGACGTGGACAAAGCAGGAGGAAATAAAAGAATCTACAAACCCGTTAAGCTTGAACTTTCGAATCCGATACGCATTCAGTTCACGCGCTTCGTTGCTGACCACGGCGATCTTGAGCCCGTGCCGGACCTTGAGCTGAGCGAGTAGCTCGATCATCTGGGGGTAAGGTTTCGATTGCGCGAACATGAAGCGCTGAAACTGAGCCCGGATGAACGGCCGCTTTTGGTAGAAAACCACTCGACCTAGATATTCTTCCAGCGTGAGCTTTCCCTCCTCGTAGGCGTCGAAGGTCAGTTGGTGCCGATCCTCCATCTCGGCCAACTCCAGCTTGAAGTTCGCCGCTGCTCCACTTGGGGAAGGCGACGCCGATTACCGGGACTTTGAGGGTGCCTCGTTTCGCCATCGCATAGAGTGCCGGGAAGATCATTTTGTGCGCGAGATCGCCCGTCACACCGAAGAGCACCAGCGCGTCCGATCGAGAGGTGGTCATCAGGCGCCTCGCTTTTTGGCGGCGGCCATGAGCGCAATCGCAACGAGGTCCACGAGGCACGAGGCGATGACGCTGCCGTTCATAACCAACCCCCGCGAAAACCCGCTCGCTGCAAGCCGCTGGTGATGTAAGGGCAGTCTCGCATCAATTGCCACAATAAGCCGGTACGATAGTTTTCGATCATTAAGATAATCGGCCCTTGATTAAGCCCGTAATGCCATGGTGATACCCAACCACAGGGATTACTGGATTTTGTCGGGTAGGTAGCGTTAAAGGTCGCTTTGAAGCCGTAGGGGTTGTGCTCCGTTAATTTAACTTCGTTAATGAAATAGTCGATCGTAGGCAGCACGATCTCGGGCGCGAACGGCAGCGATGTCACCACCGCCCACGGCGCGATGGTACCGTCGTCAGGCCCATACGGCACGCCTCGTCCCAGGTAACCGAAAAACTGGCGCTCGATGCCGCTCAGCTTGATTGTGTCGGGGCCGGGGCCGTCGCTCGCGGTAATTCCCCAGCAATAGCGGCCATAGCCGGCGAACTTAAGCGGGTTGTCGATCGCGTACTGTTGTTGCACATAAGTCGCGCGACGGCTGTTCTCGAAATAGTCGATGCCCTTGACGCGCATGAAAGCGTCCTGAATGCCGCGAAAATCAATCCAGAGATGCGAGAGCTGGTGCGTGAACAACGGCCCCGCGTAAAGATATTCGTATCCGTAACAAGGTTCCCACCGGTAAGTCGAAATCCACGCGGCGTAGCAGCTCTCGGGTAGCGGATGAGCGGGCGACCCCAGCCCCAGAATATACAGCAGCATCGCCTCGTCGTAGCCTGCCCAACGGTATTTGATAAATCCGCTCTCGGGCTTCCAGCCGTGCGTAAGCTTTGCGCCACGGTTTTGCGCCCATTGCCAATCCGCGCGGCGATAGAGCGTGTCGGCGAGGGCGCGGATTTCATGTTCGTCTGCGGTGTCCGCATCAAAATACACTCCCGCAGTCAACGCGCCCGCCAGCAGAAAAGCGCTATCTATCGTTGAAAGTTCGCATTGCCAGGCGCGCCGGCCGGTCCGCATGTCGAGAAAATGATAATAAAAGCCTTGGTAGCCGGTGGCGTCGGGTTCGGGGCCTTGCCGGCTGTTCCAGAAAAAACGCAGTGTGGTCAGCGTTCGTTCTATCGCCGCGGCACGCGGCATGAATCCGCGCTCGACGGCCACCGGATAAGCCGCCAGCGCGAGGCCGGTAGCGGCAATACTGGCAGGCCAATCCGGTGCGGTTTTGTCGATCACCAGCCCGTTGTCTGGATTCGTCTCATGCAGAAAATAGCTGAATGATTGGTGCTGAAGCCTCTCCAGCTCAGCTTCGCCGATTGCTTGCCCGCCGCCGCTCATGGATTCACCTGGGCGCAGTCTCCGGCCGCTGCGTGGGCGCTTCCAGCGCAGCACTTACGATGGTCTGCGCTTCCGTCACGATGCGGTGCAGGTGGTCCGTTCCACGAAAGCTCTCCGCGTATATCTTGTAGATGTCTTCGGTGCCGGAAGGACGCGCCGCGAACCATCCACTCGCGGCAATCACCTTCAAACCGCCGATGGGTGCGCCGTTGCCCGGAGCCTGAGTGAGGATGCTTTGGATTTTCTCGCCAGCCAGCTCGGCAGACGAAACCTGTTGCGGTGCGAGATTCTTCAGGATCTGTTTCTGCTTTGGGGTGGCAGGAGCCTCGACTCGATCGTAAACAGGTTCGCCGAACTCGCGCGTGAGTTCGACGTAGAGTTCGCCGGGATCGCGGCCCATGCGCGCGGTAATCTCCGCCGATAACAAAGCCGGGACGATGCCGTCTTTATCGGTCGTCCAGACGCTGCCGTCCAGACGGATAAAGGATGCACCCGCGCTCTCTTCTCCGCCAAAGCCAAGCGAGCCGTCGAGCAGACCATCGACAAACCACTTGAAGCCGACCGGCACCTGGTAAAGCTTCCGCCCGAGCTTCGCGGCAACCAGATCGATCATCCGACTGCTTACTACGGTCTTGCCAACGGCCGCCTCCTTGCTCCACTGCGGTCGATGCTGGAACAGGTAAAAAATGGCGACCGCGAGGTAGTGGTTGGGGTTCATCAATCCGGCCTTGCGGGTGACGATGCCGTGCCGATCGGCATCGGTATCGCAAGCGAAGGAGACATCGAAGCGATCTTTGAGGCCGATCAAGCTCCGCATTGCGTAGGACGAGGACGGATCCATGCGAATCCGACCGTCCCAATCGACGGTCATGAACCGGAAGGTCGGATCGACGACTTCGTTCACGACCGTAAGGTTCAAACCATAGCGCTCGGCAATCGGGCCCCAATAGTGAACCTCGGCGCCGCCGAGCGGATCCACGCCCATCCTGATACTGGCGCCGCGAATCGCATCCAGGTCGAGCACGCGGCCCAGATCGTTTACGTAAGCATTGAGAAAGTCATGCCGGTGCGTGGTGGCGACGCGCTTTGCCTTTTCGAAACAGACTCTTTTTACGCCCTGGAGGCGGGTTTCCAGAAACGCATTGGCCTTCGCTTCGATCCATCCTGTGATGTCGTTATCCGCCGGCCCGCCGTTGGGCGGGTTGTACTTGAAGCCGCCGTTGTCGGGTGGATTGTGCGAAGGCGTGATCACGATGCCGTCGGACTTTCCGGTATCGCGGCCACGGTTATAAGTGAGTATTGCGTGAGAGATGACAGGAGTAGGCGTGTATTCGTCCTTATCCGCGAGCATGACTTCCACATCGTTGGCCGCCAGCACTTCAAGCGCGCTGGCACAAGCCGGAACCGACAGCGCGTGCGTGTCAATGCCGAGGAACAGCGGACCGCCTATTCCCTGCCGCTTGCGGTATTCACAAATAGCCTGACTGATGGCCAGCACATGCCATTCGTTGAAAGTGTTTTCGAAGGCGGAGCCGCGATGCCCCGAGGTGCCGAACGCAACCCGCTGATTCTGCACCGACGGGTCCGGCACGTTGGTATAGTAGGCCGTAACCAGTCTGGGCACGTCGACCAGCATCGCCGGCGGGGCTGGTTTGCCTGCCAGGGAACTTATTTTTACAGCCGCATCCTTCGCGTTACTCATTCGGCACCTGTGATGCTTGCGAGTGGCGGCTTTCGACTGGCGTGTAAGCAGACATTCATAAAGGGTTCACCTGCTTTCAACTTCAAGGGCCGTCCGGCGTTGAATGCTTTTACCAGTCATTTCGTCCTCGGTGGCCAACACTTAAGGCGTAAACCCTCTCCTCTGTTGGGATAGGGTTAGCTGCCAGGAAACCCGGAGCCGGCGTTCTTAGCGTTCGGTCCCGTGCAGCGCAAGCCCGGTCGGCTGTGTGGTCTGCATGATGTCCTTGGCTTTGGCAACTTCGGCTGCCGTGCCGTGAGCCAGGAGAATGAACTTGTCAGCCTTGAGCGCTGACTCGTATTTCAAGACGGTGTCTTTAGGGATACCGATGCTGTAGAGCCCCGCGCCGACCGCAGTCAAACCGCCCATCACCACCGCGCCTTCAAGCGCGCTGACAATCCAGACAACCAGAGGACCAGCTACCAACACCGGCCCGATCCCCGGAATAGCGAAGGCGCCAGCTCCGAATAACAGTCCCCAAAAGCCGCCCCACAAGGCTCCGAGCTTGCCCCAGTACTTCATGCGATCACCGGTATTATAGTATCCGGTTACATGCTCTTCGGAGTTATAGTCTTTTCCGACGATTGACAGCTGTTTCATGTCAAATCCGGATGTTTGCAGGTTTCTTACGGCCTCTTCCGCTTGGGTGTGGGTATCGTAGATGGCTACAACGGAATTCGTTTTCGTCAAGACGTGGACTCCTTATCTCTACCGCGCGAGTCATTAGGTTGTTCGTTATTTGGTGGCACCCAAGGCCAGGTCAAACGTGGTGACCTGATGCGGCGACGCAGCGGCGCTTGTTCGACGCGGAAACGCCAGACTAGCTACCGCCGCCAAGCTTTTCGATTTCACTGCCGAGGTCGCTGACAGACTTGTTAACCTCGTCGGCCGTCCACTTTGCGCCGCCTTCCAGTTTGACGCCCAAAGATCGCGCACTATTCACGGTTGCCCGGCCGCCAGCCGCAAGCTTGTGTTTCGACCATTCGGCCGCGTCCCCCACAGAATCGGCCGCGCCCTCGAGCCAATAGCCGGTCTTCTCATGCTCGTTTCGCGCCGCCGACGCCTGGGCCATCTGGTGGTAATGACGCGCGAGCGCGAGGTCAGCGCGGGCAAAAGCGTCGTTAAGCTCTTTCGGGGACTTGACGGTACCATTGGCTACTCCCGCGGCGATGTCGTCGAGATGCTTGGCTGCGTCTTCTAGCCCGGTTTTGTTCGTGGCGTCAGGACGTCCCGCTTCGAGTTTGAGCAACGCGGCGCCGGCCCGGATCTCCGCGGCCGCGTGAGTACGGTCTCCGTGCGCAAAGTACCGGCTCGCCATATGGAAATGATGTTCGGGCTCGTGGATTAGTGGAGTCAGCACGTCCTCTGGAACGGCGACGGTGCTCTGCTGGGTCTCAGAAGTGGAATTGGACGCTGAGACAGCCGAAGCTTGGGCCCACGCGATTCCGGCAAAGGAAATGATCAGGATTGTGGTTAAGGCCGCATTGCAAATCTTGCGCATTGTTAATTTTTTTCCTTTTTTGTCGGCGCCGACGCCTATTTGCAGCCAATTCCATTAAGGGCGTTCCTCCAGCCGATCGCGCTGTGGCGAGCCACAGGCGAGGCTACCGCCATGATCCTTTGGTGCGGCGCTCCTACTCCTAAATCCTATGTTAAGAGTGCGCGCGACGGCCCATCCAGAGCAAAGAACCCTTGGTTATCTGAAGAACATGCCGTGCCGATCGCGGGCTGGACCAGGACTTCGACCGCGTCTGGCGCACGAACCGTCCGCAGGTGGCTTTCTCCGATGCCGTCCGTAAGGCGAATGAAGCCGCGACCGCGCAGGTTCTGGCAAAAAGCCGCTCGCGCCCAGGTGAGCCCAATCATCGGACGGGCTGAACCACACGCGAATCTCCGGTCAGGTCGCCACGACGCCGAAGTGGTGGACCTGTTCATGTTCGTCGAGCGCCGCCGGATGCGACTCGTTGATGCGCAACACGACGAGCCGCTCTGCCCACGATCCCTATTGCGCGGCAACGGTCGCTTTGCTGACCGGTTGCCACGTCGCATCCGGATTGTATGCCACCATCTCACTGGCTATCTGGTCGGTATTGGGCCCCAGATCTTTTTGATAGATCCGACCGTCCTGATCGACGATGAAGGTCATTACACCAGAGTTGCGATAGCTGGTGGGATAGGCGACCACCGCGAATCCACCGGTCATCCTGCCATCGACGATGTAGTGTTTCGCGCCGCCCGGTGCATTGACCCCTTGACTGGTTAGCATCCGGTAGACGTAGCCGTGGAAGGGATGGGGTTGGCCGGTCGCGTGGTGTTGATAACCTTCGCTCGCCGCTTCAGCGACCAGGGGACCGAGGGGACTTTCCGGCTGCGCGCGGGCCTTGACCTCCCAGAATAATCCGTCCTGCGTTCCGGCGGTGCTTCGGAATCTCTGAGCGTATTGATGCACAGACGTACCGTCGTGCAGCGCAGCGTAATAGTCTCGTTGGGCATCGGCGATTGCAGCGCAGACCTTGATCACGTGCAGTTCATCGGAGCCGATCCGCCGATATAAAATCTCCTGCTTGCCGTAATTCGTGTCGAAGTACCATTGAGATCCATTTTTTTTGAGCGGTATAGGCGTCGGCCAATTCTCGGTGCCTATGTAAAGGAAGGTTCGTCCATCGCCAGCTGCGGCAAACTGATGCGATGCATGATACTTGGCGGCAAAGGTATCCTGTTTGTTCCGGTCGGCGACCGGATCGCCTGAGGAAATCAGGTCCTGGCTGGATGGGCCCAGAATCGCCAGCATCGCCGCCTCATCGTGATTCCCTACGGCCGCGGCAAGAGCATCGCTCGCCTCCGTAGGAGAATTGAAGGTTTTCTGACCGGACTCTTGTGCCAAGGCGGCCGGGGCGCAACCAAGCGCAACCACGAAGCCGACCCACAAGGCCGGCAGAGCTAGCCAGCCGGTCGCGCTTCTTCGATTACCGTCTGTTGGTTGACACACTGCTTTTTTCCGCCATCGGCGATTAGTGGCCATGACCGTCGCCTCCACCATGTCCGCCATGTCCGCCTCCACCGCCGGTGTGTCCACGGCTGCCGCCACCGGTGTGTCCAACGCCTCCGCCGCCGCCGTGTCTAACGCTGCCATAGCTGGTTCGGCCACGGGTGCTCGCGGTCCAAGCCTCTTGAGCCGGACGATAGCCACCGAATAGACCGGGCTGCGGATACCGGCCATAGCCCCGGTAGGAGTTGTTCGAGTAGCGGCTATTCCCATAGTAGCCCGGACTTGAGTAGTAGCCTGGACTTGAGTAGTAGCCTGGCCTTGAGTAGTAGCCTGGCCTTGAGTAGTACCCTGGCCCTCCCCATCCCCATCCAGGACCGTAACAACCCGTCATCAGAGTGGCGAAGAGCAGGGCCCCAAGCATCCTCACTGTCCTACCGCCTATAGATCCCATTTCCATTTTTGTTAAACCCGACAACCACACCCCTCGGCTGACTTCAGATAAAGACAACCTCGGCATTTTCTATCCGCTTCAAACCGCGCCTGCCTCTACACTTCGATATCGCTTGCTTCGCGGCAAGCGCAGCAGGTATCGCGAGTTGTGTCACGGTTCCCCAGAGAACAGATCGTAGAGTTGCCGAGGACTGGCCTGCCCGATCTTCAGTACCAAATCTGCAATAGGGACCTAGAATCGAGTACCATCGAGAACGAACCGAAAGACCGACGTGCACCTGCGAATAGGATAGCAAAGGGGTAAGCGACTCTACTCATTGGAGTGCTCCACGGCCAATCCAGGCTTGACTAGCAAGACAGTCGCTTACCTTTTTTGAGCATCCCATTGAGGATGATTATGAGTTTGCGTATGCAAATGCATGGAAGCCGGCTCCCATATGCAGTGGCCATCATATTCTCGCCGCCTCGCGTTTCGCCTCGACCCCGTTAATTTTCTCCTTCACCTTCGCGATCACGGTTGCCGGCTCCGGCAGCATGCACCGCCAGAACGGCTGATCCGACAAGACGGCGAGCAGTTCATAGGGAGACAGCCCGCCCATTTTGGCCAACGTCGCTAGTGGTTGACCGTGGTTTAAGTTCGCCTGCTGTTCATGCGGCGCAATTACTTCCCACGGAATCGAATCAGGGAGCCCTGGCCATATCGACCGCTGAGCGCCAAGGAGTACGGGGAAGCGTCTTCCCGAAGGCTTGCTTAGGTCCGCCGTCATTGTCTGCTCCGCCGATCGCCCAAATGGAGTGCCTTTAATGGCCTAAGGGTGATGAGAAGAGTGTAAGCATTGTGTGTGCCAGTGTGTTGCAGAACGGGACGCGGGGAGGCCTTGCGTCGAAACCGACGCAAGCGGATCAGCCCTGAGGTGGAATGAATTCTACCAGCGCGGTGGCCAACCTGAGTCGATAAGGGCGCCCACCGTGGTCCCTGCGGAGCCCTACAGTCGTCAGGTGCGCGGGAGTACAAATTACCTTCAGCTCCAGAAACATGTCCCTAGAGGAGCCAATAGATTGGTTCTATCGGAGACACTTCATGAGGCGCCACGAAGCGCTCACCCCGATATCGGCGGCAATTCGGGTGCCCAAACTTCGCGTAGAGAGCATTTCGCAGCCGCAACCGATGGCGTGATCCTTGCTCGATCCCAATGATTGTGGGTCAGCCCAATAGAAAGGATCAAGGGAAGTGGACAGACAGAAAAACGCGAATCTCACCGACCTCGATTTGTTGAATCGGTTGAAACCCTTCGCGTCCCTTTCAGCCCAGGCTCTGCGCGAGCTCGCGAGCGGCCTCAATTCGGCAAACTTCCAAAGGCGCGAAGTTCTCCTCCCTGAAGAGGCGCTAGCGACTGGAGTCCATATCCTCCTGAAGGGCGTGGCGAAGATCACTTGCCTGAATCGGTGTGGTAAGCGCGTAACGGTGGCTTTACTAGCGCCTGGTCCGATCCCCGAGTTTCTTTCTCTTCCGGTCAGCCGGTGGCGCTTTCGCTGCGATGCCTATAGCCATTGCAGGGTCGGGAGTCCGGGCTGGGATCTTTTCAACGCCATCGTACGGAAAGCTTCGGAAGCCGTGTTGAGCGAGCTTTACCGGAACAATCTGCGGCTTTGGTGTCGGCTGCTGTTGCGCAGCTCCACTTTTCTGAACCTCAGTCTTCACGAGCGCATCGAGATGGCGCTGCTTGAGTTGTGCGAGGATTTTGGAATCAAAGAAGCGCGCGGCACGCTGCTAAGCGTCTTCCTCAGCCACAAGGACCTAGCCGATATGGTGGGTGCTTCCCGTCCCAGAGTCACCGAACACTTAGCTGAGTTGGAGCGCAAGGGCCTAGTTATTCGTCAAGGTCGGCAATTGATTGTGCGTTCGGATAAGATCGGGAATTCAACCAGGATCCCGCCGCCTGACACGAATGACTCGTTCGCGAACACCAGCGCACAACCGTATTTTCCGAAGGGAGACCAACTCTATGGTCCACGTTCGCTGCGAGCCGTTTCCGTGAGTTCGCAGATAAACAAACTATTCGCTAGTCCAGTGTTTCCTCCCGGAAAGAAGTCTATCGCGATGGCTTGAGCTAAGTGTTCATTTTGAAAAAAGCCCCCGGGCGATTTATTGATGAACATTACTTGTGAGGGAGGCGTCTTATGTTGCTTTTGCTTATTGTGCTGATCCTGCTCTTCGGTTTCGGCGGTGGCTTTTACGGTTATCGCAGCGGCTACTACGGGCCCCGCGGAATGGGCGCGCTGACGATTGTGCTAATCATCCTCTTGATCTGGATCGTGATGGGAGGCGGGCTCATGCGGTGAACGTTTCTCGCGCTCAAGGAGAAGCATCATGCATCTCGACGACCATGGGTTCAGAGACGTCGGCTTGGAGGTGAGGAACGGCGCGTCGCGCGTCTGACGGGGCACGCTTCTCATGGTGCTACGCTGCTTGATTGGGGTGCTCCGCCGCCTCGTGTCCAGCCATTTGCGATGGCCGCGTTCGCGAAGGCGTTTCGCGTGCGCCGTATCAGATTTCTCCGATCTAAACTCCTAAACTGGACTACTCACCGCCGAAATTGTGGTCTCATAAAGTAGTTGAGACTCAAGTGCGATCGTTGCCGGCAGCGAAATGAGAGCTCTCTTTTGTCCGCCTGCTTGCCGCGGGCAAAGCAGTAAGTTTCGCCTTGACAAAAACACACTCATGTTCTGGACCACGGACAACAGCGTGTGGTCGGCCGTTCGTCTCGACGGCGATCGCGAAGACTTTTGAGCGAAAAGGGGCCGCTCCGTCGAAAGCTGAGCCTATAGACGAAGCGAATTCATCTGCATCGTCAATTTCTCGGCGTTCAAGCGCAGAGCATGAACCAGAAATGTGGCGGGCTCGTCGCGATAGCAAGGGTATCGGCCCGGAAATGGCAACACGGAGACACAGCAGTTGCTCAACTTATTTTGGTTCCTTGCAGAACGATCTGTAAGGTTTACAGTTTCTACGGATTGTCTATCTCTTGATGAACAGATAGCTCAGCGCCTAAAGTGAGAATATTGCCTCTAGGGCCGAGCGCTATGGCTGCGGAGGTGCCAGCGTGAACAAACAATTGCGTCTCGGGATGCCTCCTGTTTTCAGGGATGTAGTCAGGGTGGCCGCTCTCGCGGCGGGAAAAGTGTGGCAGCGAGTTAACGCGCCTCCGTCAGAACGGAGCGCGGGCTCCTGCCCTATACGAGCCGATTGCCGCGACTGGCCATATTGCGGATGCGATGTTGTGCAGCGATACCGTAAGTCGCGATCATCGCGTGACGCCTGACTCTTGCGCGTCGTTGTCTTGACGCGCAAGCCCGGACGACAGGCGGTCGCCATTAAAGTTTAATTGGGTGGTTTGGATTGTTCTGATTTTGTAAGCCATATGTGGCCCTTGCTACCGATCCTGATCTTGCTTGTGCTGTTTGGCGATGGGGCGGTTATTTCGCGTTCGGACCCTATGGTGGAATCGGGATCGGCGGCATCGTTTTCATTATTCTAGTCGTGATGCTGTTTTCCGGGAGGTCGTAAAGTGAGTACACGATACCTGTATTTTCCGGCCTGAGCCGGCTGCACGCCGATCAGCTAATCGCCGGCACTTATCGCTGGCGTGAGTTCTCGGGTGTCGGGTCAGCGTCGCCTATGTTCAACAAAGACCCAAGCGTCTGCGGTGGTCGGGAATCTTGGACGACCATCCAATTGATGCATGCCGTCAAATGTCATATCGCGCTGCCGCTCGCGTTTTTACCTTCATCGACCGATGTCGTGCTTCAGTACGCATTCCCTTTGGTTCGTCCAGGGCGGTCCTGGCAGCCCGGTTAAGTGACGGTCCTCCGATTACTAGTTTGACTTGGGGGTGAGTAATCCGGATTCATGGGCTAACGTTCCTCGCGGCGTGTTGGGCGAATTCCCTGGGTGGAACCCCAGCGAAGGGTGAGGTCAGCTCTCGTTATAGTGCTCCCGCCAAGCTTCGATCCTGCGCCTGGCTGGATACCGACCGACGATCTTCTGCAGAAGAATGTCTTCGCTGGAGAGCGCAGTGGCGCCGTCGGCCTCAAATGATGCCCACCCCGGCCCGAAATCGGCACCGAAGCGGGCTCGTAAAACAATAATTCAAATCGGAGAAAACCCAATAAAACTGGCGGAGAGGGAGGGATTCGAACCCTCGGTACCGGTTACCCAGTACGCCAGATTAGCAATCTGGTGCCTTCGACCACTCGGCCACCTCTCCGCTCAATAAAATCAAGTATTTATGCGGTATTTGCCTTTTGGGCAACCTCCAAAGTGTCCAAAAAGTGCCCAAGAGTTTTGGAGCCCGCAGTCAGACTCCTCACCGATCGAGGCGAAGATCGCCCAATTTCGGATTCAGGTGGAGATCCATCTGAGCGCGCAAGTTGCGGACCGTTCCCGGCCGACGATCGCCCTTTGAACGGAACCAGTCCTGCGCGAGTTCGGAAAGTTTTTGGCACGAGCTTCGAGGCTACCTGCTCGCTCTTGCCAATTCTGAATTTGATGTCTGTCAGCGCGTTGTCGGCTTCCTTCCTGGTGTCGAAGGTCGCTCGATGCGGTCGGCTTTGGCCGTCGCGGTGGTCGATCCGCCAGCGTCCCCCCGTCTTTTGAATATGCCCGACCATTTTAATTCCTTCGCCTGGCGATTTTACGTTCCTCGGCGAGCTTCTCCAACAGCCTCGCGCGGCCGGCTCGGAGATCGCCATCTCGTCGCGTTCCCAGCGCGCCACGGTGTTCGAAATTACACCGATCGCTTGCGCAAGGGCAGCTTGCCTAAGCGCCAACTGGAGTTCTCGCCCGGTCGTGACTATACGTATCGTAAAGTCACGGCCGGGAAAATCGAGCGGCGTGGCTGTGGCGTTGCGTGAGAAAGCGCTCGACTTATTCGATCCGGAGCCAACGTAGTGGCCGAGTTTGACAGAAGGCGGATGGCAAAGGCGAGCCTACGACCGGGCTCGTCAGGATACGCGGCCGCTGCTCGCGATGGTTGCCTGACCGCGAGATTGAGTTGCATCCGACCGGCGACATGAACCGCTTCATCTGGGGGTTCAACGGCTAGAAATTCTCCGCAGCCGAGCCGAGACGCCTCAAGCTGGGGAGCGGGTGCGCATCGTTCTGGTGAATGACACGATGATTGGCGCATCCGATTCATCTCCAGTATGGAACGGACTCGCGCTCGAGCGCACAGTCGAGCCAACACTTCCGTCGGTTCGGCAATGCGCAATCCCACGGGGTAGGCCCCTGGGTCGCCTACGATCGGGCGCGGATTTTCAGCGTTTCACGATCATCCAAGCAAAGACCATCATCGCGGACACCAGCACGATCGTCAGACCGTTGGCTCTCAGCCAGCGGCGGATCTGACGCCGTGCCCTGTACGCATGTGGACCCAGGAATTTGTCGCCCAGTCGAGCGCGCCAATGGCCAGGCGCCGCGCCGAAGGTCTGTAGAATCGCGCTCCATTGGCGCAAGCGGAGATGAAGCGATGCGCGAGCTTCGTTGGAACTCATTACAAATCGATGCAGGCGCGCGTGTCAGAATACTGCGAGTAACTACGCCCAGAATATCATGCCGCGCTTTGCCGGCCAATGAAGCCGTTGTCAGCGGAGTGTGAAAACGCGCGTCCGAAGCTGCTCGACGTTGTGCCGAATCTGATCACCTGTCTCTTGAGCAAACCACTGGCCTGTTGGACTCGGCAACGGTTTCAGGCGCTTCGCTAGCCGCCAACGGCCATAGGTTGGCCCTCGCATCGCGCGAGCCTGTTCGCTCCGAGGCATCGCTCTTGCTCTCCTTGGTCTGGAGGCGGTGACGATGGATACGCCTTTTCATAAGCGGCTCGCGGCAGACGCCCGACGAGCCCACGGATGACCCAACAGATGAACGGGAACTCGCGGGAGAGCGGCCGGGGACAATCCGCCAGCGCGCCCAGCGTTGAGCCGATGCACTGGAATGAGCGGCTTATGGTCGCACTGGCCTGTGCGTCGGAATTCAGGTTGCGGCAACTCGACGCGCTGCTCCGGACCGGCCTCGGCGTGGTGTTCTTTTTTGAAGTCGCGACCTGGTTGGCTGTGGCGCGATTCGAGCCCGCGCGCCTTCATATGGAGCGGCCCTTCTTCGTCTTTGATATCGCGCTGGTGGGCGCCGCTCTCTGCCTGACTTATTCCAAGTGGTTCGCGCGTAATTGGCGCCCGATGACGTTGGCCTTCTGTCTCATCCTGATCGCCAGCCGCACTTTGTCGACCCTCGCCATCGATCGGGATGTGCCATTGATGCGGGCGCTGTTTGTGCTCATCCTGAGCACTGCCGTGCTGGTGCCGTGGAGCGTGCGATGGCAGGGCGCACTCACGTTGGCAGGGGTGATTGCTTTTGCGATCGCGGCGGTCGACGGGCTGGTCGGACCGACAACCGTCAATCGATGGCTGGTGCTGTCAACCATCGCCGCGTTTGCGCTGAGCTTCACCGCGCTGAAGGATCACTATCGAGCCCAGGCCATCCTGATCGAAACCCTGTTGGACAGGGAAAAGCGCCTGGCCAAGAGCGAGGCGATGCTGCGTACGCTGTTCGATGCGGTTCCGGATATGGTGGCCGTGACCAGGTTCTGCGACGGAGAACTACTCGAGGTGAATGACGAGTTCCAGAGACAGACCGGGTTTACCCGGGAGCAGGCGTTGTCGACTTCGGTCACCAGAGCCGGCTTCTGGATGCGCCCGCAGGAGCGCGACGAGTACATTCAGTGCCTGAAAGAGACAGGCCGCGTGCGCAACCTGGAAGTCGATTTTCAGCTGCGCGGGGTCGTCGCGCCGTACCTCATGTCGTCGGTGACGGTCGAGATCGACGGCGAAATTTACGCACTCAACGTCGCGCGCGATGCCACCCAGATCAAGGAGAACGAGCGCGCGCTGCGCGAGGCGCAGGAGCGGCTGCGCGCGCAGGTCGAGCGGCTGACCGCGACCGAGGCTCTGCTGCGCACCGAAGTCGCCGATCGCCGGCAGGCGCAGGCGCGCGTGGCCAAGAGCGAGACGATGCTGCACAGGATGTTCGACGCCATCCCCGATATCATCATCATACGCAGCGCAGACGCGATCGTCGACGTGAATGAGGAGTTCATAAAACGCACAGGCATCACGCGCGCGCAGGCGCTTGCGATGCCGATCGAAGACTTTCCCATTTGCCGCCGGTCCGAAGACCGTGCGGAATTTCTTCGTCGGGTGCGCACCGACGGCATCATCCAGAATTTCGAGATCGACTTTCAGCTCAAAGGCGTGGCGGTGCCGTATCTCGTTTCGGGCGTAATGATCGAAACGGAAAATGGCCCTCTCATTTTCGGCCTCTCGCGCGACATCTCGGCACGCAAAGAGATGGAGCGCGAGCTGGTCGCCGCGCGCGAGCGGGCGCTCGACGCTTCGCGCGCCAAGTCCGAGTTTCTCTCCAGCATGTCGCACGAAATTCGCACCCCGATGAATGCGATCCTCGGGATGGCGGACCTGCTGAGCGACGGCGTGCTCGACCCCGAACAGCGCCGCTACGTCGACACCATGCGCTCCAACGGCAACGCCCTGCTGCACCTGATCAACGACATCCTCGACGTCGCCAAGATCGAAAGCGGCCGCCTGAGCCTGGAGTCGGTGAGCTTCGACCTCGAAGACGCGGTCGCCAGGGCGATTGAGACGGTGAGCGTGCGCGCGCATGCCAAGGGCCTCGAGCTCGCCGCACGCATTCTGCCCCAAGTGCCGCCCAAGCTGATCGGCGATCCGCTGAGGCTGCGCCAGATTCTAATCAACCTGGCCGCCAACGCGATCAAATTCACCGAAAGGGGCGAGGTGGTGCTCACGGTCGAAGCCCTCTCGCCGGCCGAGGTCTTGCGCCTCGGCTTTGCGGCCGACGCGGCCGACGCGGGCGCTGTGGCTGCTCCCGTCGCCTGGCTGCGCTTCTCGGTGGCCGACACCGGCATCGGAATCGCCGCCGGCGAGCGCGACGCGATCTTCTCCAGCTTTACCCAGGCCAACGCCTCCGTCTCGCGCCGCTTCGGCGGCTCCGGGCTCGGGCTTACCATCGTGCGGCGCCTGAGCGAGATGATGGGCGGGCGGGTCGAGGTGGAGAGCGAAGTAGGCCGCGGTTCGATTTTCCGGGTCACCGTCGCCTTGGGCGTCGACCTCCGGCCGGTGGCGGCCGCAGAGCGCGCCGCAGCCGTCGGCCTGGACGGCGTCCGGATACTGGTGGTCGACGACAACGCCACCAACCGGCTGATTCTGCGCGATATGCTGATGCGTAACCGCGCCGAGGTGACCGAGGCCGACGGCGGCAGGGCGGCGCTGGCGGAACTTGCGCGCGCGCGCGCGGCTGGCCGCCCGTATCGCCTGATGCTGCTCGACTACCGGATGCCGGGGATGGACGGAGTGGAGGTCGCGCGCAAGGCGATCGACGACGGCTTCGCACGGGCGTCCGCCGGCGGCCAGGACACCATAATCCTGATGCTGACCTCCGATGACCTGAACTTCAGGCTTGCCCGGATGCGCGAGGCGGGCCTGCAAACCTATCTGATCAAACCGGTCAAGCGCGCCGAGCTGATCGAGAAGATCGGCAGCCTGCTGAACGGCGCCGACGTCATACAACCGCCACCCCAGCCGGTCGAGCCGGCGGCGGCGCACGACGACACGATTGCGCTGCGCATCCTGCTCGCCGAGGACGCGCCCGACAACTGCTTTCTCATCCAGGCCTACCTGAAGAAGCTTCCCTACCGAATCGAGATCGCCGAGAACGGCCGCGTTGCGATCGAGAAGTTCAAGACCCTGCGCCCCGACCTGGTGCTGATGGACGTGCAGATGCCCGAGGTCGATGGGCTGTCCGCCACCCGCGCGATTCGCCAGTGGGAGGGCGAGCAGGGCCTCGCTCCGACGCCGATAATCGCGCTCACCGCATCGGCGCTCGAAAATGACGTCCGGCGGAGCCTGGCCGCCGGCTGCGACCAGCACATCAGCAAGCCTGTCCAGAGATCGGTTTTGCTGGCCGCGATCCGCAAGGCGGCGGCGACGCGTCCGGCCGCGGTCGCTGAGCTGGGGCTGCCGGCAGCCGCGAATCCGCCGTTGCCCCGCGAGGCGGCCGGAGAGGACACGCCGCTTGGCTAAGGTCGCGAGTTGTAAATTGGTTTGCAATGCCTACAACACCGGCCACGTTTCCTCATCCTTCACTTCGTTCAGGATGACGGAAGGGCCAAACCGCGGCCAAAGAGAGTGACCGACGGAAAATTCTCTTCAACTAATTTGAGGCTCATCACTAGCAGGTCGGGGAAAAAGCGTTTTTGACCCTGACAAGCATTGATCCAGGACGCCCTTTCGTGATCGTGCTAGTGCTTACTTCGCCGAAATCGTTTTTCGCTGGATGTTTTTCCAATCTGCTAGATGGTGGCGGCTCTGTGTGAGGCCTTTCTGCGATTCTCAGTCATCTCGCTCAATTCTTGGTGGTAATTCTTGAGGATGACGCCAACTCGGTCAAATTCTGACTGGCGACCGAGAACAAAGACAGTGTCCACGGCAGCCAAAACGTCTAAGAAGCCAATAGGGGCCGAGGAGAACAGCATCTCAGCGAACCCACTATCTTTAGGTGACGGTCTATCCGGGCGACAATCGAAAACGATATGCTCACCTTTTTCGCGCAAGTAGTAAGCATTTGCGAACGGGGACGAATGGACGAACCAGCAAAGCGGCCGATAAAGCAGATCGTAAGTTGGAGACAAGTCCATTTCCTTGGCTAGTTTCTCGACGTTACTTTCTTTAGACCACCAGTTTCGCCATGATCTGTCGAAATCGCTCCCTGAGTTCAACTTCTCCAGAAAAGCAACGGCCTTGATTCTAATCTCCGGACTCGCGCTGGATTTGAGACCTCGCAAGAGCTTGAGCCGATCGCGCAATTCGTGACGGAGAAATAGCCGGCCCGCGCGTTCCGGATTCTGGTTCAACCATCTGGCTTGAAAGCCGAGCTCCAACAGCGTCCGGCCGATCGATGCTGCATCCTGCCAAAAGCCTTCGCTGAAAAGCAGTCGAGAAGCCTGAAACGATTTGCACCCCTTCGCGAACATATAAAGACCGGCGGCTTGCGAGGCGGTCTCGGGTTGCCGAGTCCTCAAGTCTTTTTCTATCTCGCCGGCCAGCTTGGCCACTTCGCGACAAAGCTTTTTCAGTCCGCGACCCACCTCCTCGTCCCGCTAGAGGCTGCGGCCGTCGAACGGCTCGACCTTCAGTGTCGTCAGGTCGACGCCCTCAAGGCAGCGCGCGTTGACGTATACGCCGTCGGGAGAAGAGACCAACGGCGCGCATCCGCAGATGGGGCAGAAATGATGCTTCACCATGCCGCTCTTGAAGGTGTACGTGGCAAGATTGGACTCCGGCGTAATCAGCTGCAGCTTCTGGCTCAGTACGCCCCAGTGCAGATAGCCTCGCATGGTGCAGATCGAGCAGTTGCAGTCCATCACCTTTTTCAGATCGCCCTCGACCTCGAACTTGTTTCGTCCGCAATGGCATCCGCCACTGTATATCATGGCCGAACCTCCCAAATGCCGGTGGCTTTTGCCTCGTACCATTCCGCCCCGGCGCTGACAAGGGCGCTGCCGCGCGGCGATTCGATCCTGCTCCTGGCTGCTCACCTGCCCGCGCGCCGGCGCTACACAGCCGCGCTGGCGATCGGATAGACTCGTCGAACCCGTGAGATCCAGCGCACAAGACCGATCGCTGCGGACGCCGTGGGACAGCTTCGAGTACGAGGTGCTCGAGTACCTGCGCGCGCTGATTCGCCTCGACACCAGCAATCCGCCCGGCAACGAACGCGTCGCAACCGATTTTCTGGCCGCCCGGCTTGGTGCCGAGGGGATTGCGTCCGTGGTGCTCGAGAAGGAGCCGGCCCGCGCCAACCTGGTGGCTCGGCTCAAGGGCGGCGGCGGCGCGCCGCTGATGCTGTCCTCGCATACGGACGTCGTGCCGGTCGAGGCCGCGCGATGGAGCCGCACGCCGTTCGGCGCCGAAGTCGCCGAGGGTTGCGTATGGGGCCGCGGCTCGATCGACATGAAGGCCAAGGGTGCGATGGACCTGGGCCTGGTGCTCGCGCTCAGCCGGGCCGGCGTCGCGCTCAACCGCGAGCTGGTGCTGGCGGCGGTGGCCGACGAAGAGGCGGGCTCGGAACTCGGTGCCCGCTTCCTGGTCGAACGTCATCCGGAACTGGTGCGCGCGGGGTGGGTGCTGAACGAGGCCGGCGGTTTCACCCTGCATCTCGGCGGGCGCCGCTATTATCCGATCCAGGTCGCCGAGAAGGGCTACGTGACGGTGAAGATGACGGTTCGCGGGTCGCCCGGCCACGGCTCGATTCCGCGCTCCGACAGCGCGATCGCCGTTTTGGCGGAGCTCGTGGTACGAATCGACCGGACCCCGATGCGGGCGCGGCTGACGCCGCTGATGCGGCGCACGCTCGAGCAGCTGGGGATCGATCCGCAAAGCGCGCCGCCGCTGTTTCGCGCGATGATGGCCAACACCGTCGCGCCCACCATCCTGCGCGCCGGTTATAAGGACAACGTCATTCCGGGCGAGGCTTCGGTGGTGCTCGACGGCCGCACGCTGCCGGGCGAGACGGCCGAGAGCCTGCTCGGCGAGTTGCGCGGGATCGTGGGACCGGAACCCATGTTCGAGGTGCTCAAGTGCGCGCCGCCGGCCGAGGGCAGCGCGGACACGCCGCTCTTTCGTCTGATCGCGCATCATGTCGAATCGGCCGATCCCGGCGCGCGGGCGGTGCCTTGGATGCTGCCCGGAGCGACCGACAGCAAGTTCTACGCGCAGCTCGGCGCGACCTGCTACGGGTTCGCGCCGGTCCGCATCGGTCCGCGGATGCCGTACGGGGCGCTCTACCATGGCAACGACGAGCGCATCCCGGTCGACGGCTTTCTGTGGGGGCTGCGGCTCTATACGGAAGTGGTGATGAACTTTCTCGGCCTGCGCTTCGAGCAGGTGTTCAACTAGGGCGGTGTTCCGCAAATACCTTTGCCCGGCAAGCAGTCATTGCCGGGCAAAGGCGAAATCCTAGTCGATCGAATTGGCGCTCTCGCCGCTCGACTCGCTGGCGCCCGCCGGCTGTTGCTGCTCGGGCGTGAACGTGACCAGCAGGCGCGGCGGCGCGATGAGCGGCACCACCGCGAAGCGCGACACCGGCGTAGTGTTCACGGTCACCGTGGTCCCGCCGGCGTCGCTCTGGATGTCGCAGTCGCGGAAGATCGAGCGGTCGAACACCAGGTGAGTGGGAAGACCCGAGGCCGGCTTGGTCTCCTTCAGATGAATGGTCAGGGTCGACGAACTGGAACTGCTCTGAAGCTGGTTGTCGAAGGCGACCGGGCCTGTCAGATCGAAGATCACCGACAGCGGTGGGTCGGCCGAAGAGAGCCTCACCCTGGAGAGCGTGGCAGGCCCGGTCCGCGCCGCGGTCTGCATCGGGCCTGCCGCTGCAGCGTCGGTGGCGGGAGCCGCGGCGCCCGCGCTCCCGGCGGATGCGGATGATACGGTGCTAGGCGGCGGCGCCTTGAGGATCGGCAGTGGGGGATATGCGCCCGGGTCCGCGGCGTCGGCCAGGGCCGTTTCATCGCCCTGACGCACCTTCACCTCGTCGGTGTCGCCGAATCCGCTTTCGGTCAGCACCAGATGCAACGGATCCTCCTCGGTGTCGACCGGCTGATGCAGTTTCTTGAGTTCGGACGTGGCCTTGGTGGCGTAAATCGTGCCGGGATAGTGCAGCACGAGCGCGGTGAAGGCCTGCGCGGCCGAGTATTTTTTGCCTTCCTTTTCCAGCGTGGTGCCGAGCTGGTAGAGCGCCTCGTCGCCCACCGGGGTGTCGGGCCATTTCTGCATCAGTTCGGCCAGGCGCGATTCGGCGGCGCGGAAGTTGGCTTTCTTGTAGTAGAAATTTCCGATCAGGAGCTGATGGCGCGCGAGCATCTCGCGGCAGACGGCAATCTGCTGGTGGGCCAGGGCGGCGAAGCCCGTCTCAGGATAACGCTGTTCGATGATCTCGAACTCTTGTAGTGCCTGCTCGGTGTTGGTCTGGTCCTGGTCGGGCCGGCCAATCTGGTCGAAATGCGACATCGCCAGGTAGTACGACACCAGCTCGCTCTCCTTGCTGGTCGGATGCATCTTCTCGAAGTCGCCCAGCGAGGAGATGGCCTCGGCGTAGTGCTTGAGCTGATACTGTGAAAGCCCGATCTTGAGATCGGCGTCTTCGGCGTAGGGGCTGAAGGGGTACTGATCGATCAGTTTCTGAAAATAGATCACCGAGCCCCTGTAGTCGTGCGTGGCATAGGCCTGCTGCCCCAACAGGTAATAGTTCTCTCCCGTCGGGGTCTCTTGATGTGTGCCACAAGCCGACACCCCGAGCGCAAGACCAACCGCAAGTACGAAAGCCAAACGCCGCATAATAAGGAACTGGAGGTCAGGTTAGACGGTGGTGGATGCCAAGGCAAGCTCGTTAAGATACGAGTGACCACAGTGGGAGAGGCGTTACGTCATCGCGAAGGAGGCCGAAAATACCGCCTTGCCCTCTGCCAGGTACTTCATGCCGAAGCCCGAGGCTCGCGCGCCTGGCGCCACGACTTCGATCTGGCGAAAGCCCGCCCCCGCGAGCATCGCGAACATCTCCATCGCATAGGGCTCGACGTCGGTCGCCACGTGGACGATCGCGCCGGGCGCCAGCACGCGCCTTAGGCGCCGGGCAAAGCCGGTCGAGAACATCCGATGCTTCTGTTGCGAGAGCGTGAGCCAGGGGTCGGGAAAATAGACGTGGCAGGCGCTGAGGCTCGCGGCCGGCAGCATCAGGTTGACCAGCGTGCGCGCGTCCATCCGGGCCACGCGCAGGTTGGAGAGGCCGCGGCGCGCGGCGCGCAGCGCCAGCACCCGCGCGACCGAGGCCGCAAGCTCGACCGCGAGGAAGTCGCACTCGGGACGCCCGGCCGCGTATTCGATAATGAAGTCGCCGCGCCCCGCGCCCAGTTCGACCTCCAGCGGCGCGCGCCGTCCGAACAGGCGCTCGGGATCGATCGCATATAGCGGTCCGTCTTCGGCCACCAGCACGCGC
>Ga0307374_10003480_pt1 | contig 26883 bp, 24 predicted proteins | sample OX3MG_FD_202532 | JGI IMG/M metagenome (GOLD analysis project Ga0307374, IMG submission 202532) | Soil microbial communities from Risofladan, Vaasa, Finland - OX-3 | ecosystem: Environmental > Terrestrial > Soil > Coastal area > Acid sulfate soil | place: Finland: Risofladan, Vaasa | collected...
CAGTCTCCCATGCGAAGCTGTCGTGACGCCTCGCATGGGTGCAAATGGGCGCTCGACGTGCCACCAAGCGTTCGAGCGGCCCTGCAACAGGCCCGGGACTTCCAGGTATCTCCGCGCTCGCAGTAGTGAGGCAGACGAGGGAGCGAGCTCCTGAGCGTGAGCAACGGGCCAGCCGGGAAGGTCGTGCGCGTCGATGTCACGCAGGAACCGTGCCCGAAGTCGTGACTCGTGGCGGTCGGCGGCAAGACGATCTGGGGCCTTGCCACCACGGGCCGGTGTCGAGACGGCGGCCGGGACGGCACCGGCGAGCCGTATGCCCCTTACGTGCACCCTGACCGTTGGGATCGCGGGGTCGCGCCGGGGACCGATCGAATGACCGGCCGTGCTAGCATTCGCGCACGCGTCGAACTCGAAACGTAGGACCCTGGAGCGCAGGATGACACTGAAATCCGTCGGCGGGCATGGGGTCCAGGCTGCTCCTGCTCACACCAACGACGGTTCGCCTCAGTCGGTGGTCGACCTACGGCGCCTCGAGTACTTCCTGGCCATCGTCGACCACGGGGGCATGGGCAAGGCCTCGAACCAGATCCACGTGGCCCAGCCGTCGCTGTCGCAGGCCGTCCACGTGCTCGAGCGCGAGCTCGGGGCGGCATTGTTCGAGAAGGTCGGGCGCGGCATCGCGCTCACGACAGCCGGGCGGGCGCTCGTCGAGCCCGCACGGAAGGCGCTGGAGGACGCGTCGAAGGCGCTCGAAGCGGTCCAAAGCGTCACGAGGAGCACCTCCGGGTGGATCGACATCGCCAGCTATCCCATGTTGGCCATGGACCCGATCCCCCGGCTCGTCGGTGGCTTCCGGCAGGCGTACCCCGGCGTCGGCCTGAACATCATTGGCACCGCCGACTCCGTCTCGGACGTGAACAACCTGGTGTCCGGGGGATCGTGCGAGATCGGCATGACATACGTGACATCGCGGGACCCAGAGCTCGAGTACTGGTCGCTTGGGCACCAGCAGTTCTCCGTCATCGTGCCCCCCGGCCTCGACCACGGCTGGGGTGGGGCCCGTGCGCTGTCGCACGCCGAGCTTGCAGCGCTGCCCTGGGTGCTGGGCCCACCCGGATCCGCCGTGCGGGACCTCCTCGACAAGGACCTGGAGCTGAGCGACATGGGCATACACGTAGTGGTCGAGTCGAACGACAGCGAGTCGCTCGTCCCGCTGGTCCTCGCCGGCGCCGGGGCGACGCTCCTCCCCGCGTCGGTGGCGGAGGTGGCGCGACGGCGGAGTGCGGCGCGGTACGAGATCACACCCCCGCTGACCCGCGAGGTAGCGCTCGTGCACGGGCGGTATGGGTTGTCGTCGCTCGCCAGATCCTTCAAGGAATGGGTGTTGACGCACGGTATGACGCTCATGACCGATGGCGAGCTTCCGCTCGTGCCCGAGGTCGTCGTCGCTTGACGGCGGGCGTCGACCGCCCCCGGGCCACGCGCCGCGCACCCCTTCGAGCGCCTGCTGCCCGCCCCGTGCTAGGTGGTCGACCGTGAACCTTCGCTATGTCGAGTACTTCTTGGCGACGATCGAGCACCACGGGATGCGGCGGGCGGCGCTCGCGCTCCACGTCCCACAACCTTCGCTGTCCCACGGGTTGCGGAGCCTCGAGCGGGAGCTGGGGGTGACCCTCTTCCGTCGAGTCGGTCAACAGATGCTCGTGTCCCCGGAGGGCAGGGCGTTCGTCAGACCTGCCCGTCAGCTGCTCCGCGACTCCGCCATCGCCTGTTCGGCCGTCGCCAGTGCGGTCGGCGTCGCCGGAGGTCGCCTCGATCTCGTGACCGAGCCTGCCGTCGCCGCTGATCCGACAGCGTCCCTGATCGGCGCGTTCCGAAGGCAGAACCCTCAGGTCCGCGTGAACTTGAGCACAGCCGTGCCGGAGGTGCCGCTCACCCGGAGTGTGTCGGACGGGCGGTGTGAGGTCGGCATCGGCTACCTTCCTCAGCCGCCGACGTCCCTCGAGCAGTACAAGATCGGGGAGCACGAGGTCGTGCTCCTCATGCCGCCCGGCTCCCCCGATCCTGGTGAGACGGTGGCGTTGGAGTCGCTAACGGACCAGCCCATGATCGTCGTGCCGAGGGGATCAGCTCAACGGGACTTCTTCGACAAGCTGCTGGCCGAGGCCGGTGTCCGCACCCGGATCGCGGTGCAGGTCGCGCACCGAGAAGCCATCCTGCCCATGGTGCTCGCCGGTGCCGGTTCGACGCTGATCCCGCGCCCCCGGGTCGAGGCGGCCGTGGAGCGTGGCGCCATGGTGCGTTCCCTGTCGCCGCCCGTGAGGCGGCCCATCGGGCTCTTCCACCGGCGGGGGCACCTCTCGCCAGTGGCGACGCGGTTCAAGGCGCTAGCCGTCGACGGGGACGGATCCTCTAGCCCCCCGAAGGGCGAGGCCCCCTGACGGACGGCGGGGTTCCCACGGCCCCGACCCCGCTGGTCACACGGCGTGGCCCAGGCCCGCGACTGCCGGCACGCCGCTCACCCGTTCACCGTGCCGGCTCGGCCATGCGGCGTCAGTGAGCTCCCCAACCGTCGGACTCCGCGTTCCTGATGACCAGCTTTGCGATCGTGAGCTGATGCATCTGGCTGGTCCCCTCGTAAAGCCGGAAAAGACGCACGTCGCGGTAGAAGCGCTCGACAGCCGTACCGGCGAGGTAGCCGTAGCCACCCAGGATCTGCACCGCCCGGTCAGCGACGCGACCGCACATCTCCGACGCGAAGTACTTGCACATCGATGCCTCGAGGCGCACGTCCCGGCCGGCATCGCAGCGCTGCGCGCTCTCGAGGACCATGCTCCGCGCCGCGAAGATATCCGTCTGGGAGTCTGCCAGCATGCCCTGGACAAGCTGGAACTCCGAAATCGGCTTGCCGAACTGCTCCCGGCTCCGCGCATGGTCCACGGCGTCGCGAAGCAGGCGTATCGCCGGTCCGACGCACAGAGCAGACAGGTGGATCCTCTGACGGACGAGGGTCTTCATCGCCGCCTCGAACCCCAGGCCTTCCAGGCCTCCTACCAACATGTCCTCCGAGACCACGCAGTCCTCGAGGTAGACGTCGCCCACCGGTGAGCCGGCCTGTCCCATCTTCTGGTATGCGGGCCCCGTCCTGAGCCCTTCGGTACCGCGTTCCACCAGGAATGCCGAGATCCCCTTCGCGCCCCGTGACTCGGGGTCGGTGCGGGCGAACACCGTGAAGAGGTCGGCAATTGGGGCATTGGTGATGAAGCGCTTGTGCCCGTTGAGGATGTACTTGTCACCTTGGCGCACCGCGCTGGTGCGGATCGCCGTCGCGTCGGAGCCAGCGTTGGGCTCGGTGAGCGCAAAACTGCCGGTCATCTCTCCGGAGGTGAGCAACGGCAGGAAGCGCGCCTTCTGCACCTCGGTGCCGTCGTTGACGATCACGCCGGAGCCGATCCCGGTGTTGGTGCCGACGCGCGCCCTAATGGCCGGAGAGCACTGCGAGAACTCGATCGCGGCAAGAACCAGCTCTTCCACGGTCATCCCGGAACCGCCGTACTCCTCCGGAATCGACCAGCCGAAGTAGCCGAGCTCCCGCATCCGCTGCACCAAGTGCTCTGGGACCTCGTCGCGCCGCTCGATCTCGGCTTCGATCGGCACGGCCTCGGAGACGACGAACTTCCGAACGGTCTCGAGAAACGCCGAGAACACGGTGCTATCGCGAATCAATGTTCTGTCCTACCTTCGGGCTCTTGCACCTCCCCCGGTGCGTGCCTGCTCAATGCCCCTCTGCCCCGAAGGCAGGAAGCGACAGCGGAACAGTTCGTCTCTTACACCTGCCGTTAGAGCGGTCGTGCCTTCGAATCGGCTACCAGAGTCCCAGACGAGGGCTTCAGCTGTTGTCAGCAACATGTTATGCTCTCGCCACATCGGCGAACAACATCAAATTCGGTTCTTCTGATTTAGAATGCTTATGGAAATCGCCGTTGAGGAGGCCGGTGCCGATCCTTGCCCATGATTGCTGGGCGGGACGCTACGAGCGGAAAGGCTCGACGCAGCGAATTGCGCGATCCCAGTGAAGACGAGAGCCTACCGCTGGCGGGTGTCGAAGTCGTCGAGTTCGGACAGTACATCGCCGGGCCCGGCGCCGCACAGCTGCTCGCCGACCTCGGCGCCGCGGTAACGAAGGTCGAACCACCGGACGGCGATCCGGTGCGATCCGTCGGGATCTATGGAACGGCGATGCTGCGGACGTACAACCGAAAGAAGCGCTCCATCGTCCTGGACCTCAAGACGCGACAAGGTCGTGAGGTGGCCTCCAGGCTGGTGTCGGTCGCCGACGTAGTCGTGCACAACATGCGGCCCGGGAACATGGAGCGCTTCGGCCTCGGCGCCGCCGACGTTCGCCGCCTCAACCCCGGGGTAGTGTACGCCCGGGTGGTGGGCTTTGGTGACCACGGTCCCTCGCGAGCCCGGCCCGGTTACGACATCGCAGCGCAGGCGGAAAGTGGCATCATGGCCATCAACGGCGATCCGGCGTCGGACCCGCAGCGCGTCGGGTTCTCGGTGGTCGATGCGGCGGCCGCCTACTGCTTGTCGCAGGGCATCCTGGCCGCACTGCTGAAGCAGGCCAGGACAGGGGTGTGTGAGGACGTCGTCGTCAGCTTGCTGGACGTCGCCATCCACCTGCAGGGGACCGTCTGGAACGAGTACCAGCAGACCGACATCGTCCCCGAGCGAAGCGGGAACGGCCAGCCCAACGCGGCGCCGGCTGCGGACCTGGTCCATGTGAAGGACGGTGACGTCGTCGTCTCGGCGTACACGGACGTGCACTGGGAGCGCCTCTGCACGCTTCTCGGGCGAGCCGACCTCGTCGCGGACCCGAGGTTCGCCGACAACCGCGTGCGGGTGGCGCACCGTCTCGACCTGCTCGACATCTTGTCGGACGCCTTCCGGGCAATGACACGGGCGGAAGTCGTGGCACTGCTCAGCGGCGAAGGGCTCGTGGTCGGTGCCGTGCTGGACCACAGCGAGGTGTTGGCGTCGCCGGACGTGGTCGCCGACCACTACTTCACCTCCGCCGTCGGTGAGACGGGAGAGCGCTTCACTGTACCGGCGCTTCCGTTCCGCATCGGTACCCAGGTGGTCAACGGGGGCATGGTGCCGCGGGTCGGCCAGCACGCAGCAGAGATCCTCGCGGCGCTCGGCTACACCCCCGAACAGGTCCGGGACCTGGTGGCAGATGGCGTGGTCGGATCGTCGGGTCCGACTACGAAGCGGCCACAGCCCCCGACCTGACCGTGGCGCTCAGCCGGGCACGTCCTGGCGCGCGCCACCCCGATGAGCGCCACCCTGCCGGGCGCTCATCGGGGTCGGCCGGCCCATGCCGCCAGGCCAGCCCGGCGATCGGCGTCGAGGGCCGGCTCCCCCTCCGCCAGGAGCGCATGTGAGCGCTCGAGGCCGACCCAACGCCACACCATGGCCAAACGCTTGGTCAGAGCGATCGCCTGTGGCGCCGCCGACGCGACCTGGTCGGCGAGCTCCTCCGCCCTGGCCAGCAGCGTGCCGGCGTCCGTGACCTCCTGGACGAGGCCGATCCTCAGGGCCTCCGCTGCTGTAATCCGGTTGCCGGTGAGCAGCAGGCGCATGGCCTCGCCGAAGGGCACGATCCGGACCAGGTGGTGAACCGCGTATGCGGCGACCAGCCCGTGGCGCGGCTCGGGCAGGCTGAACCAGGCGCCCGACGCCGCCACCCGGAAGTCGCAGTCGATCGCGCGCTCGAAGCCGCCGCCCACCGCCGGGCCGTTGACGGCGGCGACGAACGGCTTGGGCGACCGCGAGAACACCTCACGCAGTTCGGCAGGGACGACGGGGGCCTCCTGGCCGGACGCCGCCATGGCGGCCAGCTCGGTGAGATCCCGCCCCGCGCAGAAGGTGTCACCGGACCCGGTCACGATCCCGACGCGCATGTCCGGGTCGTCATCGAAGTCGAGGACGGCCTCCTCCAGCAGGCGCCATGTCCGCATGTTCAGCGCGTTGCGCTGCGCAGGCCGGTTGAACGTGAAAGTGGCCCGGTGCCCGGACTTCTCGTACTCGAGCTCGCTCATCCTCAGCTAGTCCATCCTCGTCGGTTCGAGACGTCAGATTCGGTGACGTCCCCGTGATCAGCGATTGGGTTGCCCGCACCCACGGTCGGAGTTGGGCCTCGGGCGGCTAGCAGCGGGACCCGGTGGTCGCATCGCCGCTCGGCTGTAGGACCACCACCTTCCGACCCGTCACCCCTCTTCCCTTCAGATCGGCCAGCGCCTCGGGCACCTCGCCGAGCGAGCATTCCGCGTCGATGACCGGGTCCACCTCGCCGCGGGTGAAGCGGCCGAGCAGGTCATCGTGCACCTGTCGCGTGAACGCGAAGTCCTCTCGGTAGGGCTGCAGCCGGAAGCCGATCACGTCGAAGTTCTTCATCAGGGCCCGGTTCACCGACAGCGAGGGGATCACACCGCTCGCGAACCCCACGGCGACGATCCGGCCCTCCACCGCCGTGCAGCGAACCGCTGCGTCGAACAACGCTCCACCGACGGGATCGAACACCACGTCGGCGCCTCTGCCCGACGTCCGCTCCAGCACCGCGTCCACGACGTCCTGGCACGAGGCGTCGACGACGCGGTCGACACCGTTGCGCGCACAAGCGTCGGCCTTGGCCGGACTGCCGACCACGCCCACGACTTGGGCACCCATGGCCCGGCCCAGCTGGACGGCTGCACTACCAACCCCCCCGGTCGCGCCGAAGACGACCAGTGTGTCGCCCTCCGCCAGCCGCGCACGACGCTCGAGGGCGACCGCACTGGTCTGGTACGCCATGAACAACGACGCAGCCGCCGCAGTCGGCATGGTGTCGGGCACCGGCAGCAATCCCTGCGAGCCCACCAGCACCTCCTCCGCCAGGCACCCGTAGCTCAACGGGGCGACGATCACTCGGCGGCCGAGCCAGCCCTCGGCACCCTCCCCGGCCCTGACTACCGTACCGACGGCCTCGCACCCGAGTGTGAACGGCCGGGCCGGCTTGTGGTGGTACGTGCCTTCGCACAGCATGACGTCGGGAAACCCCAGCGCTGCCCCCTCCACCGACACGACCACCTCAGTCCGTCCCGGTACCTGCGCAGGCAGGGTGTCCAGCTGCAAGACGTCCCTGGGCTCGCCGGCCCCGTGCACCCTCCACGCTCGCATGGTCGTCATCCCTCCTCGCGGCCGGCGGCCGTCATGCTCCGGGCGCACACCACAGTGCGGCCCCGTCATCCATGGCCCACCGGCTGGCCACTGGCGTGGTGCCCGGCCAGCCAGCCAAGCCCCAACGCGCACAACAGCCCGTTCCCTGCCATATAGCCGGAGGGCCCGGCGCCGCTGATACCGGCGGCGGCACCACCAGCGGCGTACAGCCCGGGCACCGGTGTGCCATCTCGAAGCAACCTCGCCTGCCCGTCCACCAGCGCGCCGCCTTGGGAATGGAAGAGCGCGCCACGGATCCCGACGGCTGCCAACGGGAACGAGAGCATGCGCTCCCAGTTCCGTCTACCGAACCGGTCGGCTTCCGTTCCGGCCGCCGCCAGTCCCGCCTGCTCGAGCGTCGCCGCCAACGCCTCCGCGTCGACCCTCATGTGCTCGGCCAGCTCGCTGGCGTCGGCCGACCAGTTCAGGTCGAGGGTCCGCTCGAGCTCCCGGAAGTCCGGAAAGCGCTGGCAGCGGCGGGCCACCTCCCGGTCGAACAGCATCCAGGCCGTCCGGCCCGGTTGCGCCTCGACGAGCTCGGCGAACTCACTGTAGCCGCTCGTCTCGTCGCCGAAACGCGAACCGGCCTGGTTGACGATGACGCCGCCGTGCATCGCCAGGGGCCAGTTGACCATGATCCCCAATCTCGTCGAAATGGCGCCGTACCCCTGATAGGCGTCGAGGTATCCGACGTCACCTCCCATTCGCTGCACGATGCCGAGGGCGTCTCCGGTGTTCCACTGGGAGCCGAAGTACAGCGCACCGGCGATGCTGGGGGCGTACCTAGCCACCAGTTCCGGCTTCCCGGCGTACCCGCCAGAAGCGAGCACGACCCTCCCCGTCCGCACCGTCTCGACACCCTGGTCGCCGTGCCGGATGGCGACGCCTTCGACCGAGCCCTCGGACGAAACGAACACCTCTTCGAGGGAGGCCGGCGTCACCAGGTGCACCTCGTCCCGCTTCGCCACCGCGTTCACCAGGGACGTGTGCAGCGTCCCACCCCTGCGGTCACGCGGAGAGTGGCACCGCTGCCGGCTGTGCCCCGGGTAGTCGAAGTCGGTGGCGAGCTCCACCTCTAGGTCGGTCGTGCCGACCAGCCACTCGAGCATGGAGCCGGCAACGCCCGCGAGGCGCCGGGCCAGCGCCGCATACGTCGTCCCTTTGGTCTTCGCGTCGATGTCGGCGTAAAAGCGCTCGGGCGAGTCGTCCGTGATGCCCGCCTCCCGTTGCCAGCGAGTGCCGGGCGCGGGGATCATGCCAGCCGTCTGAACGGTATTGCACGTCGCCCTGTACCTGCGTGACGGCTCCACCACCAAGGTACTGGCGCCGTTCTGCGCTGCCGCCAGCGCGGCCGCCAGCCCGGCAGCACCCGCACCGGCGACGACGACGTCGATCTCATCCATTCGTGGCACTCCCCTCACCGCCGCTCGGACACGTCGCCGGCACGACGGCTGGCCTCCACCCCCGGGCGGGACCCTCTGCGTCCGTCACTCCCCGGCAACGTTCGCTGGACGATCGCCGATCGCTGCCGCTGCCGCTGCCGCTTTCAATACCCGCTCCCTGTGCTCGAACGCGTCCAAGCCGACGAGCTCCTGCAGGTCACCGAACGGGAAGACATCGGCAGCCGTCGCCTCCGCGTCGGCGTCGGCCGCCAGCAGGCGGAACGCCCGCTCCACCGCGGTGATCGCCACCCTGGTGGCGAACCCCGGGCGTAGGATGACGCGGTACCCCATGGCAGCGAGGTCGCCACGGGGTAGTAGCGGCGTACGCCCACCTTCGACCTGGTTGACAACGAGGGGGACACCGCTCAGGTCGCGGCCGATCCGCTCCAGCTCCGAACGGCTGCTCGGCGCCTCGACGAACACCAGGTCGGCACCCAGGTCGACCATGAGGTGGGCGCGGGCGATCGCCTCGTCCATTCCCAGCACGGCCGCAGCGTCCGTCCGGGCGATGATGGCCAGCCGATCGTCCTGACGGGCCCAGACCGCGCTCAGGAGTCGCTCCGCCATCTCCTCCCGGGTCACTACCGCCTTGTCGTCGAAGTGGCCGCATCGCTTCGGGAACGTCTGGTCCTCGATCTGTACCGCCGCCGCCCCTGCTCGCTCGAGCAGTTGGACGGTCCGCGTGACGTTCCCGGTCCCCCCAAAGCCGGTGTCGGCGTCCACGATGACGGGGACGTCCACCGCTGCGACGATCCGTTCCACGGCCTCCACCAGCTCCGTCAGGGTGACGAGGCCGACATCGGGCACGGCCAGCATCGTCTGGGCCAACGCTGCTCCGCCGAGGTAGACGGCGCGAAACCCGACGTGTTCCGCGATCCGCGCCATCAACGCCGTCGGCGTGCCGGGGACCAGGATGGCATCCTCCCCCGCCAACAGCGTCGCCAAGGACGTTCGATCCGCTCCCACCGGCTTTCCTCTATTCCCTGATCCGACGCCGCGTCCTGATGAGCGGTCGGAGTCCTCCGACCATCAGGATCTCGAGCACCTCCGGCCTGGGCGGCTCGATCTGCGCCGCGCCGGCCTCGGTGATGAAGATCGCGTTCTCCACGTCCACCCGGGCCGAGTCCCCGTCGGCGCCCGGCACGGTGTCGACGGCCTGGCGCAGGTGCACGACCGGCAACCCGACGTTGATGCAGTTCCGGTAGAAGATGTTCCCGAAGCTCTGCGCTGCCACCACGCCGACCCGCAGCTCCCTCAACGCCGCCGCTGCGAACTCCCGGCTCGACCCGCAACCGAACTGTTCCCCGGCGACGATCACGTCTCCTGGCCGGACCTCGGAGGCGAAGCCCGGGCGTACGGCTTCGAACGCGAAGCGCATCGCCTCCTCCAAGGGCAGGATGAGGTGCCTCCCCGGCATGATGCGATCCGTGTCGACGCTGTCGCCGAAGCGCCACAGCCTCCCCTCGACGATCATCGGCATCCCTCCCCGACCGTCATCCCGCCCGCTCCGCGGCGACCTCGCGCGGGTCGCAGACGCGGCCAGCAACGGCAGACGCGGCGACCGTCCACGGGGAGCCGAGGAACACACGTGCCTCGGTGCTCCCCATACGACCGGGAAAGTTGCGATTGGTGGTCGAGATGCACACGTCGCCAGCCGACAGGAGCCCGTTCCCGAAGCCGGGGCAGGCGCCGCATCCCGTGGGCAGCATCTTGGCGCCGCTCTCCAGCAGCACCTCGAGCGTTCCGTTGCGCGTTGCGGCGCGCAGCACATCTTCCGACGCGGGCGCCACGTGCAGCAGCACCCCATCCGCTACCCGCCGGCCGCGCAGCACCTCCGCCGCCATCATCAGGTCAGCGAGCTTCGCTCCCGTGCAGGCACCGATGTAGGCCCGGGACACCGCGACACCCTGCAGTTCCGCGGCCGGGGCGATCTCCCGCAACGAATGCGGCAACGCCACCAACGGTACGACGCTGCCGCAGGCCAGCGACACCCGCTCTTCGGGAGCCGGGCCGGCGCCGCCGTCCTCGCCGCGGCTCGGTTCCCGTCCGGCACGCCTGAAGTGGGCTGCGGTCACGCTGTCGTACGGGATCACCGCCGACATGGCACTCATCTCCGTCGCCATGTTCGTCAGGACCGATCGCTCCTCGACGTCGAGGGCGCTCAACGCCTCCCCACGGTACTCGATCACCTTGCCCTCGCACCGGCCGGCGATCCCCGAGCGGATCATCTCGAGCACGAGGTCCTTCGCCGTCACCGCCCACGGCAACTCGCCGTGGAGCTCAACGAGGATGAGCCGCGGCACTTCGAGCCAGGTCTCCCCCAGCGCCAGGACGCTCAACATGTCGGTCTGGCCCATGCCGAACGCCAGCGCCCCCAGGGCACCCGCCGTCGGCGTGTGCGAGTCGCCGCCGATGAGGAGCATGCCCGGATCGACGAGGCACTTCTCGACGATCAGCGTGTGGGAGATGCCTTCCATGTCGAAGAACGCGCCGACGCCATGCGACCTGGCCCATTCCCGGGTGATGCGTAGGACCTCTGCCGTCGCCTCGGAATTGCCCGGCGCGTAGTGGTCGCTGACGACTATGAGCTTGTCGGGGTGCATGACATCGACGCCCAGCGCCGCCAGCTCCGGGCCCAGCCGCCGCGGTCCGCCAGCGTCGTGGATCATGACCCGGTCGGGCCGCACCCAGACGACATCCCCGGCTTCGACGCGCGGTCTCCCGCACGAGCGGGCCAGGATCTCGTATGCCAGCGGCTGCTCAGGCCCGGGCGATGGCACTTCCACCCCCGAGACGACCGGCTACCGAATCCCGCATCGCTCTTGTGAACACCGCACCGTGGCGCGCCCCGCCTCGCGTCACACCGAACCACCACTCAGGATCGCCCGGGCCTGCTCCGCGCTCAGGAGATCGGCGTACTTCATCCAGAGGTCCAGCAGCGCCGCCTTGTGCGACACGCTGATCCGGTCCGCCACCGCATCCTCAACGACGCCCACGTCAAAGCCGTACGAGATGGCGTCGACCGTGGTGGCCCGGACGCACCCGGACGTCGACACGCCGGTGACGATCAACGATCGCACACCCAGCGTGATCAGCCATGAAAGCAGGGGTGTACCGTGGAGAGCGCTGGCGTAGCTCTTGTCGAGCACCAGGTCGCCGGCCTGGGGCTCGATCTCCGGCACGATGTCCACCGCATCCGAGCCCTCCATCGTCATGGCATGGTTCCAGCCTGACTTCTTGGTGAAGCCGTCGAAAGCCAGCGTCTGCTTCTGGACGTTCCTCGTGTAGATCACCGGTACGCCGTTGGAACGCGCCGATTCGAGCAGCGACCGTATCCGTGCCACTGCCGACCAGGCGACCTCCCCGCCCCCGGCGGGCCACTGGTCCTGCTGTTCGTCGACCGGCGCGTCCCGCCCAATATAGACCCGTTGGCAGTCGATGACGACGAGGGCCTTCTTCCCGGACAGGCCGCGCTGCTTCCCGTACCCGCCGTTCTCGATCACGCGACGATCCTGTTCGGTGAGGACGTCGTCCCACGGCGCCGGGTCGGCGCCTCTCTCCACGTTCATAGTCTCCTCTCCTGCGATGTCGTCGGCCACTCGGACGCAGCCCTCGGCGGACCGGGCACGCCCGCGTGCCGCCAGCTCGATGCACCGGCAGCGAAGGCGGCCCCACTGCCGCGGCGTCCGCGCCGCCGGCTCCTGCGCCGTCTCAACCTTCCACTGCCCCGTCGACGGTCGGCAGCTCCGCCTGCGCATGTCCGGCGATCTCGGCGCCGGTCGCCCGCCAGCACGAGTCGAGGCCGGCCGCGAAGTCGACGACCCGCCTGAACGAGTCGACCCGGTGGGGTTGCCCCGTCAACCACGGGTGGACCATCACGCACGCCACCCGCGGCCCCTCGGCCGCCGCCTCCTCGGCCAGGAACCCGAGCATGGCCATCACCTGCTCGGACCAGTCCCGGGCGGAGCGGGCGCCGTCCCAGACCACGTTCAGGTCACTGGTGTCGTAGCCGCCCGGCAAGGACACCAGCCCGTTGGTGAAGCGGTACGGAGTGTCGTCGTTGACCCAGTCGCCGACGTACGTCAGGCCACGTTCCCTGAGCAGGTCCGCGGTGCGTAACGACTCGCTGAAGCCCGGTGAGAGCCAGCCTCGGCACCGGACGGAGTGGGAGGCCAAGGTCGACAGGCACTCGTCGATCAGGCTGGCCTCGTCCGCCGGCGTCATGGCGTCGTGATGGACGACGTTGGCCGCGACGCCATGTGCCATCAGCTCCGGTTCGAATTCGAACAGGTCACCGAGGAGCTCAGGGAACCTGCGCGCCAGGTCCGAGTTGACGGGAACCGTCGCCCTGATGCCGGCGCCTTGGAGGATGCGCAGCAGCCGCCAGATTCCCACGCGGTGCCCGTAGTCTCGCCAGGTCCACTCCCGGTAGTCGAAAGGCTGCCACTGCGGGGCTCCCGCGGGCCTGAAGCCGGGGACGAACCGTGAAGGCCGATGCTGTTCGAGGGGTATGCAGAACCACACCGCCAGGCTCTTCCCACCCGGCCAGCGGTAGAACGGCGCCTCGCCGATCGTGCGCCACCGGTACAGGTCGTGATCCATGCCCCGGCGCCGGCGCGGGTACTCGAGGTAGCCGTCCCCGGAGTTCACCGATGACCCCGATCCGCCGGGCTGGTTCCCCGGCCGCCATCGTCCCCACCTGCTCCGGCCAGGAACCAATCCGCGATCTCGGCGCCGGTCGTCAACCAGACTCCTTCGCGGGAGGTGAGGGCCTCCAGGCATTCGACGAGGGCGGTCTGGCGATGCGGTTGGTTCACGAGGTACGGGTGGAGCGCAACGCACATCACCCGGTAGGACCCACTGTCTTCCGCCTCGCGGCTGAGCTCCTCGAGCTGGTCCACGAGCGATGCAGCGTACTCCTCGGGCGTCGCGCTCCGCCCGACGAAGGCGGTGAAGTCGTTCAGGTCCAACGTGTACGGCACGCTGACGAGCCGGCCCTGCTCCACCCGCAACTCCGTTGGTTGATCGTCGTGGAAGAAGTCACAGGTGTACGTGAAGCCGTACTCGGCGAGGAGGTCGAGGGTCCTCGGCGTGTTCGACAGCGCGGGGCCGAGCCATCCCGCCGGTGGCTTGCCCGCCACCCGCTCTATGGTGGCCACGCAGTCCTCGATGACCGCTCGCTCCTCGGCTTCGTCCAGGTCGCACATGTACCGGGTGTTGTAGACACCGTGTGCGAAGATCTCCCACCCCCGGCCGACACACTCTTCGGCGATCTCGGGGTGGTGGTCGATCATGGCGACGTTCTGGGAGACGCTGAGCTTCAGGCCCAGTGCCGCGGCGATGTCGAAGAGCCGCCATACCGCCACGCGGTTCCCGTAGTCGCGCCACGAATAGTTGAGGACGTCGCTTCGTACCCGCGGCCAACCCGGGCGCGAGGGACGCTCCGGGGGGCTCAGCTCGTAGAATTCGTGGTTCGTGGCGATCCACAACGCGACGGCCTTCCCTCCTGGCAGGCGTCGCGGTTCCCTAGTGTCGATGCGCGAATACCCGTATCTCGTGAGGTCCGTCCGGTCGCCCACCCAACCTGCCCGTTCCGTGCTGCTCATCGCTGTCCCGGCTCCGTCTCCCCTGAACCCGATGCACCGCTTCTGACGTCACTCAGGGCTCGGTAGGCGGCTTTCATGACGATCCGGAATTCCTCCGAGGTTACGTCCCGTGGCCTCGGCAGGGGCACGTCGATGATTTCACTGACACGGCCCGGTCGCTGGGTGACGACGAGGACGCGGTCGGCGAGGTAGACGGCCTCCTGGACCGAGTGGGTCACGAACACCACGCTGGAGGAACGTTCACTCCAGATCCGGACGAGCTCGATCTGCAAGTCCTCGCGGGTCTGTGCATCGAGCGCGCCGAACGGCTCGTCCATCAGCAGGAGCTCCGGCCGGGTCGCCAGGGCCCGGGCGACGGCGACTCGCTGGGCCATCCCCCCGGACAGCTCGCGTGGGTACGCTTGGCCGAACTCGACGAGCCCGACCAGGTCGAGCAGCTCCTCCACCCGTTCCTTGCGCTCGGGCCGGGGCACACCGAGGTTCTTCATGCCGAACTCGACGTTCTTCTCGACCGTCTTCCACGGGAAGAGGGACGGGCTCTGGAACACCATGCCGATGTCGGCGTGGGGCCCGTGCACCTCCCTTCCCTGATAGAGGACGCGGCCCATAGAGGCCGGGCGCAGGCCGGCAATGATGTGAAGGATCGTGCTCTTGCCGCAACCGCTGGGGCCGATGACGCAGAGGAACTCGTCGGGCCGGACCTGGAAGTTGACGTCCTTCAGGGCCACTACCTCCCTGGCGCCACTCCCCCACACCTTTCCCACGTCTTCGACGATCAGCCGAGCGCCGGGCGGCACCTCGCCGACCAGCCCCGTGCCGGCAGCGAGGTCGTGCCCGGCGGGCCCGGCGGCGCGCTCCCGGCCAGCGCCGGGAGTCCGGTCGGCGGTCGGTGTGTGACCGTCTTCTTGCAACGCGGCTCGACCCATCTGGCGATCCTCCCTCACCGGTACTGCTTCAGAGGCCCGGCCAACACGGCACCGATGAGCGTGTCGAGCACCACGCCGACCGCGCCCACCACGAGCATCACCGTGATGACACCGCTTGCGTTGTCCACCGACCCGAACTGCAGGAGTCGGTACCCGACGCCCGACGACGCGCCGATCATCTCGACGATGACCGTTCCCCCCCACGCGGCCGTGATCGAGAAGCGGGCAGCGTTCGAAAGGGTGCGGAACGACGCGGGCACGATCACCCCGAGACCGATCCCCAGCCTCGACGACCCCAGCATCCGGCCGGCGTCGACGAGGGAGGGGTCGACCTTGGTGCCGGCGTCGAAAGCGCCGACGAAGACCGTGAAGAAGCACAACACGAAGATGAGCGCGGCCTTGCTGAAGAGGTCCACCCCGAACCACAGGACGAACGGGCCCAACCAGGCGATCGGTGATATGGGCCTCATCACCTCGACGATGGGCACCAGGCCATACCGCACCACGCGTATGCGTGACGCCAGCAGGCCCGTCGCGCCGCCCGCCACCACGGCGGCGGCCCATCCCAGCAGCGCTTCGCGGAGGCTCGTGACGACGTCCGTGGCCAGGTTCCCCGACCGCGCGTAGCTGGTGATCTCGTGGAGCACACCCGTCGGCGTGCTGATGACGCCGACGATCGAATGGTCGGCCAAGCCGACGATCCACCAGACGACGACGGCAAACGCGGCGGGGGCGAGGACCGCCACGACCCTGTTCCGAACCGCCGTGGCATACTTCGTCCATCCCTGCCTAGCCGGTGCCTCACCGACGGTGAGCGGCGCGGGTTCGGTGTCCGACTCGGCGGCTGCCAGGAAGCTCATCACCGGCTACCGCTGGTCCACGGCAGGCGCGCTGCCAGGCTGGCGACGCCGAGGTTGAGGGCGGCCCCGATGACGCCGATGACGATGACCAGGGCGAGGACCCGCGCCGTGTCCGAGTACTGGGTCTCGGTGTAGAGGACGACGCCGATGCCGTTCGTGGCGTTGACCATCTCCGCGACGAGCAGGGAGATCCAGCTGAAGCCGATACCGATCTTGATTCCGGTCAGGATCTCCGGTCCCGCCGCTGGCAGCCGTATCGAAGCCCATTGGCGCATCCGCCCATTGACACCGAGCAGGCGCCCCGCGTCGATGAGACCGGGGTCGACAGCCCGCACGCCCTCGACGGCCATGAACGCCACTATGAAGAACGAGGCATAGGAGGTGATGAACAGCTTCCCTGCTTCGCTCAGGCCGAAGAAGACGGAGGCGATGGGTACCCAGGCGAAGGGGACTATGAAACGCAGGAACCGGAGCGATGGTTCGAGCAGGACCTTTCCCAATCTTGTCAGCCCGGCCAAGGACCCGACGAGGATGCCGGCCGTCGATCCGATGGCCCATCCCAGAACGACCCGTCGGAGGCTCACCAGTACGTCGGTCCGGAACGCGCTGGAGGCGAGCAAGTGCCCGAGTGTGGCGAAGACGGCCGCCGGCGGAGGCAATTTGACCGCTGGAGGCCTGAGCCCGATGACGACGAGCTCCCAGATGCCGACCACGATGGCCAAGCCGACGACTGCGGTCACCACCTGTGCCCGGCGATTGGCGCGGCGACGGAGTTGCGAGGCCATCGCCGTTGGCTTGGTCGGGCGGGTCATCTGGTGTCGGAGGTGGTCACGGGCATGGGGATACCGGCGAGTACGCGTTCGTCCGGACACGGGTGTTCGGCTCCGAACGACATGCGAGATGCTGGACTCGGCGGATGTCCATCGTCCGAGGTGGCGGATGCGCTACTTCGGCACCGTGTACGTCGCCATCTGGCGCACGTAGCTGGGAACCTGCGAACCCGTGACGACACCGGCCATCTGGTACAGCTTCCACATGTCCGCCATGCTCGTCGGGTCCGGCTTCATGCTGGTCGGGAACGAGAAGTAGTGGTTCTGGATCACGTACTTGGCGGCTGCGAGCGAGGCCCCTCCGGACTTCGCCCACGTCGACGCCACCTCGGATGACTTGGTGGTGGCGGCCTTGATGTAGGCGTCCCCGGCGGCGATGAGGGCCCGGATGGCGTTGGGATTGGTCTTGATATACGAGCTGGTCGTGAACAGGCCGTCGGCAAGGAAATGTCCGCCGATGCCAAGGCTCTGGTACATCTGGCCTGCCGACAACAGGGTCCTGTCCTGGCCCGTCCTGTTCCCTTCCGTGCCGTAGGGCGGCCACACGGCAATAGCGGCAACCTGGCCGCTCGTCAGGAGGTTCTGCATCGAGGCAGGGCTCGAAAAGACGAACTGGATCGAGCCGGGAGCTATCCCTTCCTTCTTCATGAGGGCGTTGATGAGCAGCCACTGCTGGGATGCCTGCGAGAAGACCGCCACCTTCTTGCCCACGAGCCCCTTGAGCGAACGGATGGGGGATCTCTTGGCGACGTCCAGCGAGAAGCTGTTGTACCCGACCGGTCCGAGGAACCTGAGGTTGGGGTAGCTCTTGCCGAGGACGGCGGCCGGGGGCGGGCCGTTCTCGAACGCGTCGATCGACCCGGACTCCAGCGCTGGGACGGCGAGTGCGGTCCCCGTGAAGGTCTGAAAGGCCGGCTTGTAGCCGTAGCGTGCGAAGAGAGCGGTCTGGTTCTCGAGGAATGCGCCGCTCGTGAATCCCCCCGAAACGCCGATATTCAACGGCTTCAGCGACGCTGGCGGCGATGCGGCATCGGCCGACGCATCTCCGAACGCTGGGAGGATTGTGGCTACCATGGCAACAATCGCCACGGACGACCACCGACGAAGCGTTTTCAGGGGCATGGTTAGGTCGTCCTCCGTTGCCGGTTGCCGGGAGCAAGTTGTGCTTGCTGCCCGGGATCTCTCTCGTACGTCCAGCTGTCTTCGTGCTTTGCCGGGTGAGGTCCCCGTTGCCTCCCGAGCCATGGCGAACCTTCGGAACGGAGGGCCACTCGGACAGCGCCATTGCATTTCGTTGTCGTCATGGTAATCGTGCTATTCGATTGTATCAATACGCATTCTGTCTGTATTCGATCGTATGTACCTATGGGTCTGCATATCCCGCGGGTCGCCGGTGAGACGGCAGCCCGGAGCGTCCCTCGAGGTGTGGACTGGAGGGGAGCACCCCCCGCCAGGTGTCATCGACGTCCATCGCCGCCACCGCTGCCCGCTCCATCGCCAAAGCGCCTGCAAGGGGCCCCTGGCCGGTGACGAGCCGATGTCGGCCTTCATCCACCTTCCCGACCACTCACTCTTCCCGACCACTCATTCCAGTTGAACGCGTAGGACCGTCAAGGTGCGGCCGTCGGCTGTCCCGGCGGACCCACCCTATGTTTGCGGCTTCCCGTCAACCCGAGCTCGGCGACCGCCGGCAAAATCCGTGGCTGGAGCCACTCGCCCCCGCCGACACTGATGTGGATGCCATCGGAGGACCGCACGATGACACCTCCGATCGCGCGAGCGTACGTGCCGTGGGGATCGAGGAGCCGGTTGAGGTCAATGACCGTGGCCTCGGTACTGGTCGCCACCTGGCGGATGATCTTGTTGTACTCATCGACGCGTGAGGGCGAATTTTCGGGAAAGGCAGCGCCGTCGGCTGCCTCGACACCCGGATCCGAATAGGGCGCGGTGAAGAGCACCACCCGGGCGTCGGTCGCTTCGAGCACCTTCACGGCGTCGGTGAGCCGGCTCCTCAGATGGGTATCCCACCGCCGTTCGCCGACATGGGTCCACCGACCCTTGTAGTAGTGGTCGTAGAGCTCCCAGCGCCCGACGAGCACCCCGACCACTGACGCGCGGACCTGCCGGGCGTACCGGGGCCAGACGTTTTGCCAACCCCTGCAGTTCGTCGACGCGCGGACGACCTCGCCCGAGTACCGGATGGGGAGTCCGGGGTCGAGGTCGCATGCGAGCACGCCTCCATCGATCACGTCGACGCCGTATCGCCGACGCGAGCCGACCCGCAGTCCCTCACCCAGCGTGAGCACCTGCGAATCCCCGGCGAGAAGGAACCGCACTGGGTCGGTAGTGAACGCATGGGCAGCGGCAAGCCGCTTACGGAGGGCAGCCGGCATCCGGGCTCCCGCGGCGACGGCCGTCGTCACCGGCGGGGAGGGGGGAACGGTGGTGGCGACCACGAGCACCGCGGCAACGCCGACGCCGGCGGCCCCGGCAAGGGCCAGGCCGCGCCACCGGGTGAACGCCGTGCTTCGCCGGATCGGCTCCTCTACCGCTGCGAAGGAGATCGCTGCGAGGGCGAACGTGGCGACCAGCCGGGCGGCGAGTAGGGACGGACCGGAAAGCCCGGTATGGGCGTGGTCGAGGGCGAGGAAGATGGGCCAGTGGTACAGGTACAGCCCGTAGGAGATCCGTCCCACGTAGACGAGGGGCCGTAGCGAGCACACCTGAGCCAGCCCGCTGTGCGGCCAGGTCGTGACGGTCGCGATGACCGAGGCCGTCGCCAACGCGACGAGGAAGAAGCCCCCTCGGTAGAGGAACCCGTCCTGACCGTCCAATGCGTGCCACGCCCACAGGAGGCCCGCCGCCCCCACCCACCCCAGTGATCGCCCGGTCCGCCGTCCGGCAGATGTGCCGGTCCACCAACCGCGCAGGACCCGCCAGTCGTCGTGCGATGCGATCGCCCCGAGGAACGACCCGACGAGGAGCGCCTGCGCCCGGGTATCGGTCCCGTAGTAGAGGCGGTCGACACTGAAACCGGCCGCCTCCATCGACAACATGAGGATGGCAGAGGCCATCGCGCCGATGCCGGCCACCCACGCAAGGGCCTTGAGACCCCCACGCCCGAACGCGAAGAGGGCGACGGGGGGCCAGACGAGGTAGTACTGCTCCTCCACTCCGAGCGACCACAGGTGCAGGAGAGGGGAGGGCGCGGCGGATTGGGCGAAGTACCCCTGGTGTGCGAAGACGAAGTGCCAGTTCGCGAAGTAGAGCAGGGAGGAGAGGGCGTCGCCGCGCAGGAGGGCAAGATCCGTCTGGCCGGCGAACGCTCTCGCGTAGAGCGCCACGCCGAGCAGCAGGAAGAAGAGAGCAGGAAGGAGGCGCCGGGCACGCCGCCCCCAGAATCTCACCAGCCCGACGGTGTGTCGCCCGAGGAGCTCGCGGCCCAGTAGCCACGTGATGAGAAACCCCGACAGGACGAAGAAGACGTCAACCCCGAGGAGTCCGCCGCTCACCCCGGGTACACCGGCGTGGTAGAGCATCACGCTCACGACAGCGAAGGCCCGGAGACCGTCGAGGGCTGCGACCCGCGACCCACGACCCGCCGGCGTCTCCCCCACTCGTATGAACGGCGTCTGACGCCAGGAGGGACTTCAGGCCGCTAGGGCGACCATGATGGAGATCTTCGAAGGTGCTCCGGAGTTCACCGACCTGACAGTCGTTGATGACTGGGTGCTGTAAACGGTAATCGCTTGTCCCACCGACCCGGTGATATGGGGCACCCTTCGCACCCGCTCAGTACTGGCACATCCCGGTCGGGTCGACCGGACGGGAGACTGCCGCACGGCGGACGCAGCCGCGCAGGGAGGAGCCGTCAGGACCGCTGGGCCGACGACTGGGCGCGGACCGTGTCGTGGATGAGCATGAACCGCATCGACCAGTACCCAGGTCGTGGCTCGGGAAGCTCGTGCCGGGACCAGAAGAACCCCGCCAACGTGACGGCTGCGGCGGCGAGCCAAATGATCACCCCGACGGCCAGGACCCACGGCGTGGATCCCAACGACATCACGATGAGGCCCGCGATGGCGACGGCCAGCCCGACGTACCCCACTCGGAGGGCCCAGACAGCCATCCTCCAGTGTCCGTTGTATTGCAGCTCCGGCGGCTCGTCCATGCCAGGGATTGTTCCACGGTTGCGACGACCAGGGTCCTTGGGGCTCACCGCGAAGTTGATTGCGCAATCGGCGTCGGATGCAGGGTGTAGTTCCAGTCGCCGTGCCACTCGTGTCGCGTCAGCGGAAGCGCTTTCAGTTCCTTGTCGGTGACGACGACGCCCTTGGGGTAGAAGTCCGTGTCGAGTTCGGCGCGGATGGTCAGGCCGGTCTCGGTGGTCGTGGCCGAGATGAGTTCGATGATCGTCCGGTAGGAGGTGAGCGGACGTCCTCGCCAGTTCATCGAGATGAAGCTGAACATGCGGTGCTCGATCTTGTTCCACTTGGAGGTCCCCGGCGGGTAGTGGATGACGGTGATCTCGAGGCCGGTGTCGGCAGCGAGCTTGGCCAGTTCGACCTTCCAGGCGCGGATCCGATAGCCGTTCGATCCACCGGCATCGGCGGTGATGAGCAACTTGGTCGCCTCGGGAAACCGGGTTCGCCCCATCTCTTGCCACCACCGCCGGATCGTCGAAACGGCGAAGGCCGAGGTGTCGGCCACGTCACCGACCGACACCCACCCGTCGTTGTTGATGATGTCGTAGACACCGTAGGGGATGGCCTTGCCACTCTCGGGATCGATGAAGTCGTGGTCGAGGACGGCCACCGGCTGCCCGGTGGGTTGGTACTCGACCCCGCCATTGGCGTACTCGCCGACCAACTCCTTCTTCTTCGTGTCCACGCTGATCACCGGCTGGCCGTCGGCGACGAATGCCGCGGCCGTGGCGTTCAGGTACTCGAACTGGCCGTTGCGATCAGGGTGCCTGGTCTGCTCCTTGGACTTCGACGGTGCCTGCAGCGAGAACCCGAGACGCTTGAGCAACCGGCCGACGGTGTCGTCGGACACGGTGAACCCTTGGCGGACGAGGTCCTTGGCCAGGTTGGCCGTCGATTTGGACGTCCATCGAAGCAGCGACATCGGGTTGCCACGGGTCTCGGGGTGGACCAGTTCGTCGAGGGCAGCGAGCAACTCGGGTTGGGTTTCGGTGATCGGCTTGACCCCGGCCCCAGGCGCTCTGACCCGGTCCGACGGTTCGATTCCTGCCTCCACCTCGGAGGCCGCCTTGATCACGGTGTTACGACTCATGCCAGACGCCTCGGCGACCATCGACTTCGTGCCAGGACCGCACATCCCGACCGCGGCACCCACGACCATCCGGCGCTGGCGTTCGTTCAGGTGGGGAAGCACCACCTCAAAGAATCGCGCGAGCGCGTCGGGGGCGACCTCCACGGCATCAGCGTACCTCGCGCGTGTTATTCAGCGGGGGATCCTTGGTCCTCCGGGTTGGTCCGTCCTCCGGGACCCGGGTCCAAAAACTTGCGAGAGGTCATCTTCGCAACGTGGCATACGTGCCGTTCCGCCCGGAACGGCACGTATGGGCGCCACTCCGCTGCACACAAGGTCGGCAGGCGCGCCGAGCCGGCGAGCTGCTCTCGACGATGTCGGCGCACCGAATGGCCAAGGACCCTCGAATCATCGGCGCCGCGGCGCCTGGACGGTGGCGACCCTCGTGACCCGGCTAGCGGGAGCCGGGAAGTCCCGCTAGAACGGAACCTGTCCGGGGGCGTCAGCCCCGGGGCGTAGGAGATCGGCCGATGCCTCGCAAGAACCACAGGACGAACGAGCACCGGTCCGGGAGCCGGGGGTCGGACCAGCACCGGGCGGCTTCACGTGGGCCCTCCTCCACCGGGAGCGCGGCGGGACGCCATCAGCTGCCCCTCTTCGCCGACGTCGAGCCCGACGACTCGGTGTTCGCACGAGGCAAGCCGTTCAACGTGATCCTGTCGGCGCACGCCTCCCGCCAGATGGACGACCTCGGGGAGCCGGCCCACCGGGCGCTTCGTTACCTTCGGGAGGCGGCCCGCGAGGAGCTCGAGTGGTCGGCCCAGCCGATGCCCTCCCAGCACGGACGGCACGTCTGGCTGCTCGGGGCGGGGGCTGTCCGGGTACTCTTTGACGTCGAAGAGGACGATCTCACCGTTCAGGGCTTCGGCCTGCAGCCCCGGCGCAACCCGCTGCGCTGGTGAACCCTCAGGACGCGGCCACCACGTAGTCCCTGAACTGGGCTCGGCCGGCCTCGTCGAGCACCACCTGCACCCTGGCCCCGTCCTCCTCGGCCTCCTGTTCCACCACCTCTCCCTCGCGATGGACGGCGGCCAGCACGTCGCCCCGCTCCCACGGGATGACGAGGGCCACCACACGGTCCCCCAGACGCAGCCGGTCCCCGACGGTGCGGACGAACGCGTCGAGACCCTCGCCGGTCCGCGCCGAGATGCAGACCGATCCTTCGATCTCGTCGGCAAGGCGCTTGGCCTCGGGTGAGCGGTCAGCCTTGTTCACGACCACGAGCTCGGGAACGTCGGACGCTCCGATCTCGGCCAGCACGGTGCGGACCGCTTCCATCTGTCCCCGGGGGTCCGGGGCCGAGCCGTCGACCACATGCACGACGAGATCAGACAGCCGGACCGAGTCGAGGGTCGATCGGAAGGCCTCCACGAGCTGATGGGGAAGCTTGCGGACGAACCCCACGGTGTCGGTCACCAGCACCGTCTCGCCCCCGGGCAGCGCCAGCTGGCGAGTCCGGGGGTCGAGGGTCACGAAGAGCCGGTCCTCGGCGGGCACACCCGCATCGGTCAACCGGTTCAGCAGCGTCGACTTCCCGGCGTTCGTGTAGCCCACCAGCGCCAGCTCGCGGTGGCGCCCGCGCGCCCGTGACTTTCGCTGCACCGAACGCGTCCGGTCCACCTCGCGCAGGTCCGCCTCGAGCCGGTGCATCCGGCGCACCAGCCGTCGGCGGTCCACCTCCAACTGGGTCTCGCCCGGCCCCCGGGTCCCGATGCCGCCGGCCTGCTGGCTGAGGCTCACGCCCCTCCCTCGGAGGCGGGGGAGGCGGTAACGCAGGAGCGCCAGCTCCACTTGGGCCTTCCCCTCGGGACTGCGGGCGTTCTGGGCGAAGATGTCGAGGATGACCGCGGTGCGGTCGATGGCGGTCCGCCCGATCAGCTCCTGCAGGTTGCGCTGCTGCGCGGGCGAGAGCTCCTCGTCGAACACCACTGTGTCGGCGTCCACCGCCTCCGACAGGGTCGCCAGCTCGCGGGCCTTGCCCTTGCCGATGAACGTGGCGGGGTCCGGACGGTCACGCCGCTGGACCACCCGCGCGGCCACGTCGGCACCGGCGGTGCCGACCAACAGGGCGAGCTCGTCGAGCGCGGCCTCAATGTCCTCGGGGGTGGATCCCGGCAGCACCACGCCGACCAGGACGATCCGCTCGCGGAACGAGCGGTCGATCAGGGTGCCGGCAATTTCGGGCGTCATGATTCGGCGCCCTCCGCCGAACCCCGGGTTGCGTCCCTCATGCCAACGACGCCCGATCGACCACCACGTCGGCCACCTTGCGCACCGGCCCGGCCAGGCGGGCCGGCTCCGAGGGCGCACCGAGGAGCACCTCGAGCGTCCCCCCGGGGTTGTGCACCCGGACCGTGTCGCCGACGAGTCCCCAGGCCGACGCGGCGGCGGCGGCGGCCACGCTCCCGGTCCCGCAGGCGAGGGTCTCCCCCACGCCCCGCTCCCACACACGGAGCACGAGCTCGTCCCTCCTCGCCCCGACGGCGATGAATTCGACGTTCACCCCGCCCTGCACCGACTCCTGAAAGCGGGGGCCCAGCCCGGCGAGGTCCACGTCCGCCGGATCCGCGCCCAGGGCGACGAGGTGAGGATTGCCGAGGTCCACATGCCGCAACGGCCCGTCCCACAGTGACGAGGTCTCCTCCGGCCCGACGCGGGCCGCCCCCATATCGACGCTCGCCCAACCCGTACCCGGGTCCTCTCCCGGCCGGTACTCCACCGTCCGGAGCCCGGCAGCCGTCTCCACCGTGAAGGCGGGCGGGACCACCAGGCCGGCGTCCACGGCCGCCTGGGCCAGGCAGCGGATACCGTTGCCGCTCATCTCGGCCGGGCTCCCGTCGGCGTTGCGCAGGTCCATCGACAGCTCCGCCCCGCAGCGGCCGCGCCCCACCCGGATGACCCCGTCCGCACCGACGCCGAGGTGGCGGTCGCACAGGGCCCGGATCTCGCGCTCTTCGAATCCGATCTCGTCGGACGGATCGAGCACGACGAGGAAGTCGTTGCCGGCGCCGTGGTGCTTGGTGAAGCTGAGGGATCGGGTATCCCGCGAGTGCATGCCCCCAGTCTCGCAGTTCACGAGCGAAGTTCGAGCGGGTTCCGGACCGGGATCTCCGAGCCCGGACCGCCGCGGCGGCCGCCGGGGCCCGCCGGCCGGGCACCTCCGAGCGCGGCGATCACCACCTGCACGGGGTCCTCGTCCGGTCCCACCCACCGGATCCGCGGATCGCGGCGGAACCAGGCCCATTGCCGCCGGGCGAACCGCCGGGTCCGGTGGACGGCCTCGTCGACGCACTGATCGAGCGGGGCCCCCGCCTCCACGTGGGCGAGCAGCTCGCGGTACCCGAGCGCCTGACGGGCCGTCCGTGACAGGCCCCCCGGGATCGCCGCCAGGGACCGGACCTCGTCGACGAGTCCCTCCGCCAACCACCGCTCGAACCGCTCGGCGATGCGCCGGTCGACCCGGGCCGGGTCGAAGGGGAGCCCGACCAGCGCGAAACGGCTGGGGGGGTAGGAGCCCAGTCCCGGGCCGAACGAGGAGAAGGGCCTGCCCGATCCTTGGACCACCTCGAGTGCTCGCACGATGCGGCGCCGGTTGCTCGGCGTGGTCCGCCCCGCGGCGAGAGGGTCGAGCCGGACCAGCCGGGCGTACAACGCCGCCAGCCCGTCAGGGCGGTCCGCTTCCTCGTTCAACTCGGCCGCCACCTCGGGCCATCGGCCCGGGAGCGCGAGGTCGTCCACCACGGCCCGCAGGTACAGGCCCGTGCCCCCGACGAGCAGCGCGCGGTTCCCCCGTCGTGCCACCTCCTCCAACGAACGACGCGCCTCGCGTTGGAATTGCGAGACCGTGAACTCCTCGGAGGGGTCGACCAGGTCGAGGAGGTGGTGCGGCACCTCGGCCCGAAGCTCGGCTGACGGCTTGGCGGTCCCGAGGTCCATGCCCCGGTAGACCGACATGGAGTCCATCGACACGAGCTCGAGATCGCTCAACCGTCGGGCGGCGGCCTCGGCGGCGGCCGACTTTCCCGAGGCCGTGGTGCCCACAAGGGCGGCGCCGGCGAACGGACCGGACCCCTCCATCAGCCTCCGACAGGCGGGGCGGCCGTGACGTGAACCGGGATGGACCGCCGGTATCTTGCCGGGGCGGTCGCCCGGCCGAAGAGGCCCGACAGATGGTGCGGCGCTGCCCCCGTGACCGTGACCTCGGCGAAGGAGCCGGGGAGCAGACGGCCCTCGCCCGGAGGGGCGAAGTGCACGAGCTTCCCCTGGCGGGTCCGACCGGTCAGCACCGTCTCGTCGCGACGGCTCGGCCCTTCGACCAGGACCTCCTCGGACTTGCCCACTCGGGCCCGGTGCCTGGTGAGGGCCGACCGCTCCACCACCACCCGAAGCCGCTCGAACCGCTCTGCCACCACTTCTCCGGGAACGAATTGCTCGGTCATCAGTGCCGCCCGGGTGCCGGGCCGGGGCGAGAAGATGAAGGTGTAGGCGCTGTCGTAGGCCGCTTCGGCGACCACGGCCAGGGTGGCCTCGAAGTCGTCGTCGGTCTCGCCGGGAAATCCCACGATGATGTCCGTGGTCACGGCCAGATCACCGACGGCCTCGCGGGCGGCGGCCAGCCGGGCCAG
>Ga0307374_10003482_pt1 | contig 26874 bp, 25 predicted proteins | sample OX3MG_FD_202532 | JGI IMG/M metagenome (GOLD analysis project Ga0307374, IMG submission 202532) | Soil microbial communities from Risofladan, Vaasa, Finland - OX-3 | ecosystem: Environmental > Terrestrial > Soil > Coastal area > Acid sulfate soil | place: Finland: Risofladan, Vaasa | collected...
AAGTCCTCGCAAAACCTTGCGCTGCATGTATTGAGCCCTGCTCATGGCGAGTCAGAATATGATTTAGCGTTCCTTCATAATCATACAAAGCATCATAAATAGGCATAATAGCGCCACCAGGATATCCGAAAATTGTTTTTACTTTTTCGGCAATCAATATTTCCAATACGGCTTCGCTGCCTGTAATGTTTTTCGTTTTTTTAGAAGTTGTTTTTACCTTTTTTTCTTCTTCTAATTCGAGCGTATTCATAATAATTATTTTTTGTTTTTAATACTAATTTTTAAAACCGATTCGTTTCCTGTTCTTCCAGGCTTCAACTTTATTTTCTTCTTCTACTTTTTTATCCAGCATATTTTCTAAGGCTTCGTATATCTGGTTTAGTTGCGCGTCATGGCTTCCAATTTTTTCTCTTAATCCATCCAATTGTTCAATTACATCTTTATATTGGATTGCAAATTTTCTTAGTGCAATAAATGCCCGAACAATTGTGATGTTCATTTTCCTTGCAATCGGACTTTTTAAAATACTTGCAAGCATGGTTACCCCATGTTCAGTAAAAGCGTAAGGCAAATATTTTCCAGTTCTATTTTTAGGAAAATTATCCATCATCACAAATTGTGATGATGGAATCGATTGATTTTCAACTTCTTGCCCATCCAAGATCACAAATTGTGATGAGTTAGTAACTTGATTATCATTCGTTTCGGTGTATGCGGTCACAATTTGTGACCTCATACTGCTCCATTCTTTTTTTGTAAGCCTGAACATAAAATCTTCCGGAAAACTTTCAATATTTCTTTTCACGGCTTGATTAAATACTCTGGTTTCCACTTCATACAACATTGCTAAATCAAAATCCAGCATTACCTTTTGCCCTCTTATTTCAAATATCTTTTGCTGTATAATTTGCGCTTGCATCAATGAATATTTAGAATCTTATTCTTGTTTTCCATTTAATCTTCATCCGTCACGCAACCTTCACTTGCGTTTTTTACCAACTTTGCATATTTATATAAAACTCCATTTGTTGCTTTTAATGAAGGTTGTTTCCACGCGGCTTTTCGTTTTGCAATTTCTTCATCACTTACTTTTAAGTTTAATTTATTTTTGGCTGCATCTATTTCAATAATATCATTGTCTTCCACCAATCCTAATAATCCGCCTTCAAAAGCTTCAGGAGTGATATGCCCGACGACAAAACCATGCGTTCCACCACTGAACCGGCCATCAGTTATTAAAGCAACAGTTTTTCCCAAACCCGCGCCGATAATAGCTCCTGTAGGTTTCAGCATTTCAGGCATTCCCGGCGCGCCTTTTGGTCCGATGTTTCTTATCACCACCACATCGCCTGCATGTACACGTCCGCTTTCCAGTCCCTCAATCAAATGTTTTTCACCTTCAAATACCCTCGCGGTGCCTTCAAAACGGGTGCCTTCTTTTCCGGTAATCTTTGCCACGCTTCCCTTTTCAGCAAGATTCCCATAAAGTATTTGCAAATGGCCTGTTGCTTTGAGAGGGTTTTCTAAGGGACGGATAATATCCTGTTTCTCAAAATCCAGGTCAGGCGCATCTTTTAAATTTTCTGCAACGGTTTTTCCGGTTACGGTTAAGCAATCTCCATGTAACAAACCTTTGCCTAATAAATATTTCATCACTGCGGGGATTCCTCCATGTTTGTGCAGATCCTGCATCAGATATTTTCCGCTTGGTTTGAAATCTGCAAGCATTGGAACTTTATTGCTGATGGTTTGAAAATCATCCGGGGTTAAATGGATGCCCACGCTCTTTGCTATTGCTACCATGTGCAAAACCGCATTGGTGCTGCCGCCTAAAACCATTATTACTGTCATCGCATTATCGAATGCTTTACGCGTCATAATATCTCTTGGTTTAAGATCCATTTCCAATAGATTTTTTATGGCAGGCCCTATAGCAGCACATTCTTCTTCTTTTTCTTTGCTCAATGCCGGATTGCTCGCAGAATAAGGCAGACTCATTCCCATCGCTTCAATCGCGCTAGCCATTGTGTTGGCCGTGTACATTCCTCCACACGCACCGGCTCCGGGACATGCATGACGAATAATCCCTTTAAAATCTGCCTCATCCAAATTCCCGGCAATTTTCTGTCCTAAAGCCTCAAAAGCAGATACAATATTTAAGTCTTCTCCTTTATAATGACCTGGAGCAATTGTGCCTCCATACAACATAATAGAAGGACGATTCAATCTTCCCATGGCCATTATCGATCCCGGCATATTTTTATCACAACCGGGAATAGCCACAAGAGCATCGTAATATTGCGAACTTGCGTTTGTCTCTATACTATCAGCAATTAAATCGCGGCTTACCAGACTAAAACGCATTCCATCCGTTCCCATACTGATTCCATCGCTTACCCCAATGGTGTAAAATCGAAGTCCCAGTAAGCCCTCTACGTCATTTACACTTTTCTTAACCTCTGTTGCAAAGTCATTTAAATGCATGTTACAAGGATTTCCGTCCCAACCCATGCTCACAATTCCAACCTGTGCTTTTTTAAAATCTTTCTCCTGGAAGCCGATGGCATAATACATGGCTTGCGCTCCGGGAAGTGTTTCGTCCTGTGTAAGGGTTTTACTGAATTTATTCAGTTCATTTTCTTTTAAAGTTTCAGTCATCTTTATCGGTTTATTTTTTATTCGTTTATTCGAAAATAGAAATCCTAATTATTTGTTTGTTTACTTACCAATATCTTTAAATTGAAATCCAACTAATTTGTTGCTTTACTGCAGTGTTATCAGGAAAATTAATTTTCTTCTTCTGATACCTCTGCTTCTTTCTTTTCAATAACCAGGTTTTTATATTCCCTCTGAATAATATAACCTAAGGAGTTTGCCCATTCTTTTTTAAAAGAAATATTATCCAGCGAGTTCATTCCGATTACTTCTGCAGCAGTGCCGCAGAAAAAGGCACTTTCCGCTCCGCGTGCTTCCTCAATCGTTACTTCTTTTTCAACCACAGTAATCCCCAGAGACTCACAAATTTCAAAAACAGTAGCCCTTGTGATTCCAGGTAAAATACTTCCCGGTTGTGGTGTAAAAAGCTTTCCATCATTCTCAATGAAAATGTTGGCGCCCGGACCTTCAGCTACATATCCATTTATATCCAGCAAGAGCGCTTCATCAAATCCCTGCGCCTTTGCTTCCTGCGACGCAAGAATAGAATTCACATAATGACCGGTCGCCTTTGCTTCGATTTTGAACGCTTTTGGATTGGGGCGCTGAAAAGAAGATGTCATTACTTTCAATAATTTTTCCCCTAAAAAAGGTTCCATTTTCCAGGCTTCAATTGCTATAAAAGATTCCTTGTTTACAGCAAAACTCATGTTAGCCGGCGCATATACCAATGGCCTGATATAGGCATCCTGTAAATCGTTTCTATCCAAAACCTCATAAGTGGCTTCTATCAGTTCTTCATTGCTCCAGCTATAAGGAAGATTAAGCGCATTAGCAGAATTTCTTAACCTGTCAAAATGTTCCTTCTCTTTAAAAATTTTTGTTTTTCCTGCTTCCGTTTTATAAGAACGAATGCCTTCAAACACGCCATAGCCATAGTGCAGCGTTTCACTATACAAATCGATTTTTGCTTCTGAAGCCTTTACGATTTTTCCATTCAAATAAATAAAAGTCTTTTCGTTGTAATACATAATTTTCTTTTTTTGATGTAGGTTTTTTAAATTAAAAAACCCGCCTCTTTTTGGAGGCGGGCTATTTTCTTAATGATCAATTTTTAAATAGTGGTTCCACCTCCATGAAAGGATATAATAATGACAACGACAGCGACGATAGTCACTATTGTATTTAGAATATCATTATTCAGTTTGCCTTTCAACATGCAATGTGAAATTGAAATGCAAACTTAGCATACCCTTTTATAAAAACAAAGAACTTTTTTTAAATTGCCAAACTTGGAAGGTTGGCAATCTTTATTTTTTTATTTATTAAATAATTGTCGCCTGTCCTACAGCCATGTTCCGAATGTTAGAATGATTCGGGATATCATTAGAAATAAAGTCACTGATCAATTCTCCGATTGTAGAAGTGAAATAAGAATTGACAGGGTCAATATCTTTTGTTACAAAACCATTTCCCATCGTCCAGTCTATTGCTTCCCTAATGGCATTCGCTTCTTCGGTTAAACCAAAATAATCCATCATCAAAACAGCGGATAAAATGGAACCGATAGGATTGGCAATATCTTTGCCGGCAGCCTGCGGATACGATCCGTGGATAGGTTCGAACAATGCATTTTTTTCACCGATAGATGAAGAGGGAAGCAATCCTATTGAACCACTTATCACACTTGCTTCATCGCTTATGATATCACCAAACATATTTTCAGTAAGTATTACATCGAATTGTTTGGGATTAATTATTATTTGCATGGATGCATTGTCAACAAACATGTAATCCACTTTTACGCCAGGATAGTTTGCAGAAATTTCCTGCACATTTTTTCTCCATAACCGGGATGTTTCCAATACATTGGCTTTATCAACGAGGGTTAATTTGTTTCTTCTTTTTTGTGCTGCTGCAAAAGCCAGATGCGTGATTCGGCTAATTTCTTCCTTATTGTAAATGCAAAGATCGGAGGCTTCTGTTCCTTCTGCATTCAATTCTTTTTTTCCAAAATAAATGCCGCCGGTAAGCTCGCGGTAAATTACAAAGTCAACGCCCGCTAATTGCTTTTCTTTTAATGGAGAAAGATGAAATAAAGATGGATATGCTGTTATAGGCCTGATGTTGGCAAATAATTGCAATTCTTTTCTTAGCCTCAACAAGCCCTGTTCGGGACGCACTTTTAATAGCGGATCGTTATCATATTTGGGATGCCCGATAGCGCCCAATAAAACAGCATCGCTGTTTAGGCTGCTGTCAATGGTTTCCTGTGGCAAAGGATCACCTGTTTTATCTATTGCCACAGCACCCATGAGGCAATGAGTAAAATTAAAATTGTGATGAAATCTTGTGGCGATTGAGCTTAAAACTTTTAAAGTTTCACGGGTAACTTCAGGGCCAATACCATCGCCTGAAATGACGGTTATATTTTTGTTCATTGTTTACCTCGCTTTCGCGGATTTTTATTTTCTGATTTGATTGCTTTCATTTATGAGGCTACTGCAAGTTTTACAGGCTTATTGATTTTATAAAATTGATAACCGTCGTTTTTCAATTCCAAAACATTTTGAATACAAGATGAAACATTGTTTTCATTATGGCTCACATAAATCAATGTTTTGTTTGACTCTGAGCAAATATGATCAATCAATGAAATGAACTGATCGCTTTGTTTCTGATCAAGCCCATGGCACGGTTCATCTAAAATAAGCAAAGGAGGATTTTTGACTAACGCCCTTGCAAGCAAAATCATTCGCTGGAAACCGGATGAAATGGAATGTAAAGGTTTAGTTGACATATCTGAGAGATGTAAAAAATCCAGCCATTGAAGTATTGTATTGTGCTGCTCTTTACTTAATTTTCTAAATAATCCTATAGTGTCGAAATAGCCTGAACCAATTGCCTGGAAACAGGAAATGTTTTTGTCGAAGTAGGCATGTAATTCTGGCGAAATATATCCGATCTTTTGTTTGATATCCCAGATGCTTTCGCCCGTTCCTCTCCGTTTTCCAAATAAATAAATTTCATTAGCGTAAGCCTGTGGATGATCGCCGGTTATAAAACTTAGTAAAGAGGATTTGCCTGCTCCATTACGCCCTTTCAGTAACCATCTTTCTCCCCGGGCAATTTCCCAATTTAGATTTTTGATAATGGTATGATCACCATATTTTATCGAAATGTTCCTCATTTTTACAACGGTATCAAAATGAAATTCTTCGTTTGAAACCGCCGACAAATCATTGTTGTAGCTAAATTGGATTTCTTTGGTTGAAATTAATTTTTCAGGGAGGAAGTCTTCTTTTTCTCCAAAAAAGTTTAATCTCTTATTTCTCAGAGAAGCAATGTGTGTTATAAAATCAGGGATAGGAAATGTTCCCGGAATTAAAATGATTTGTGTCCCTTTTTCAGAAATACCACCAAGGATATTGTTTAATTTTTTAACGGATAAAATATCAAGGCCTGTATAAGGTGTATCGAGTATCAATAATTTTGGCGGATTCACCAATGCCTTTACTAATTGAAATCTTTTATGTTCACCGCTCGAAAGTTGAATAAGAGGAGAGTTTTTCAAATGATCAATTCCAAGTATTTCTAAAGTAGAATTGATGTTATCTGCCTTGCTGCCGGTAGCCTGACCGCCTGATAGGCAGGGAAGGTTTTTTTTGCTATCATTCGCGTAAACTTTTAATATTTCCTCAAAAATAGTAGGTGCATCATTGGCGTCAAAACTGTTAAATCGTTGCTGATAATAAAAATCATTAGTACCCGATAAATTTTTAAAAGAATAACGTTGTTCTACCAGTTCAATTCGTGCATGCTTTTCCGTTGTGTCTTCAAAATTAGTAACGAAATTCCCTGCGAAACGTATTTTACCAGCAATCGCTTTAGCCAAAGTAGTTTTGCCGCTTTCTGCTTCACCTAAGATGGCTAAATTTTCATTTGGCTGAAGTGAAAAAGAAATTTCATCAAGCACAGTATTCTCCTGCATTCTCACAACAAGATCTTTTATTATAATAGAGGGCTTTTGCATTTTATGATTTAGTTTCTACGCAAGTGATTTTTCAAAATTAATAATGTCATCTCTGCTACTTACCAGGTAATCTATATCATCATATCCATTCAGCAGGCATGTTTTTTTATAGTTATTGATATCAAATTTTTCTTTTTCTCCTGTGACATCAATTGTAATGCTTTGATTTTCAAGGTCAACAGAAAGTGTGGATCCGTTTTCAAGATCAAATATTTTTTGAAGAAATTCGTCGCTTACCTTTATAGGAAGCACACCATTATTTAAAGCATTATTTCTAAAAATATCAGCAAAAAAACTGGATACCACGACATTGAATCCATAATCAAGAATTGCCCAGGCCGCGTGTTCCCGTGAAGATCCGCAACCAAAATTTTTACCTGCAACCAAAATGGAACCTTTGTATTGAGGCTTATTTAAAATAAAATCTTTTTTCGGTTGCGCTTCATCGTTATTAAAATACCGCCAGTCGCGAAAAAGGTTTTTTCCAAATCCTTCGCGGGTAGTTGCTTTTAGAAACCTTGCAGGAATGATCTGGTCTGTATCCACATTCTCTTCGTTAAGAGGAATAAATGTGCTGTGTATTTTATTAAGCGCTTTCATTTTTTTAATTTAATAATTCTCTGATATCGGTTACGACTCCAGTAATGGCAGCGGCAGCGGCGGTTAAAGGGCTTACCAGTAAGGTACGTGCTCCAGGCCCCTGCCTTCCTTCAAAATTTCTATTGCTGGTAGAAATACAATATTCTCCTGCCGGAATTTTATCTTCATTCATTCCGAGGCAGGCACTGCAACCGGCTTGTCTTATTTGAAATCCGGCTTCATTAAAAATTTTGTCAAGCCCTTCTGCTTTTATTTGTTCAGCTACCTGGTGCGAACCTGGCACTATCATCACTTTTACATTTCCATTTTTCTTTTTACCTTTTATAACAGAAGCGATTAAACGAAAATCTTCGATCCTTGAATTGGTACAACTTCCTATAAAAACATTTTGAACCCGCATTCCTTTCAACTGTTGGCCAGCCTTCAATCCCATATATTCAAGCGATTTGGACAGATTTTTCCTTTCCCCTTCATCGCTGATGCTTTCTATAGTTGGTACAAAGGAATTGATAGTAATTCCCATCCCTGGATTTGTACCATAAGTTATCATTGGCTCGATATCTTCAGCTTTAATATTTATTTCCTTGTCAAAAACTGCATCTTCATCTGTAGTCAATTTCCTCCAATCTTTCATTTTATTTTCCCATTCAATTCCTTTAGGAACGAAGGGCCTGTTTTTCATATATTCAAATGTAGTTTGGTCGGGTGCAATCATCCCGCCGCGGGCGCCCATCTCAATGCTCATGTTGCAAATAGTCATTCTTGCTTCCATAGAAAGTGAGCGAATAGCGGAACCCGCGTACTCTACAAAATGACCCGTAGCACCACTTGCAGAGATTTTGGAAATAATATAAAGAATAATGTCTTTTGAAACAACTCCTTTATTCAAATCCCCTTCTACATTAATACGCATCACTTTTGGCCTGTTTTGCAAAACACATTGCGTTGCAAAAACCATTTCTACTTCGCTGGTTCCGATACCGAATGCGATTGAACCGAAAGCTCCGTGAGTTGAAGTATGACTATCACCACAGACAATGGTCATTCCTGGTTGTGTTATTCCTAATTCAGGTCCGATAATGTGAACAATTCCCTGGAAAGGATGCCCAAGCCCATATAATTCTATATGATGCTTTTTGCAATTATCCACTAATTTTTGAACCTGGATCCTGCTTAGCTCTTCTTTTATAGGAAGATCCTGGTTAATGGTTGGTACATTATGATCTGCGGTAGCTACTGTTTTTTCAGGCCTGAAAAGCGGCAACCCTCTTTTTTCAATACCTGAAAATGCCTGTGGACTGGTTACTTCATGAATAAAATGTTTATCAATATATATAACATCAGGCCCATCCGGTATGGATTTTACCAGGTGCTTTTCCCAGATTTTTTCAAATAATGTTTTGCGCATTTTTATTATTTATTAGCTAACAGATATCAGGTTCAAAGCTCACTGCTCACGGCTGAATGTTGATATTCCTTTGCCATTTCTTTAAGATCATTGTCTTCCACCACTTTTTTATTATCTGCTACTTTTAGAAACTGTTGGTACAAAACATCTATATCATTTCTGTCGAACTGAAAACCAAGCTTCTGAAAACGATAAGCCAATGCGCTTCGTCCACTCCTTGCCGTTAGTACAATCTTTGAACTATCGGCACCCACTTCTTCAGGGTTAATAATTTCATAAGTCAAGGTATCTTTCAAAAATCCATCCTGGTGAATTCCAGATGAATGCGAAAATGCGTTACTGCCAACAATAGCCTTATTAGGTTGCACAGGCACACGCATTGTTTCTGATACCAAACGGCTCATTGGATATAATTTGGTAGCATCAATATCGGTGTAAAAACCTAACGATTTGTGTTGTTTCAAAACCATTACTACTTCTTCCAATGAGGTATTTCCCGCTCTTTCGCCAAGTCCATTGATGGTACATTCAATCTGGCGTGCACCATGGATAACTCCTGCGATGGAGTTTGCAGTTGCCAATCCTAAATCATTATGGCAATGGCATGAGATCACCGCTTTATCAATGTTAGGTACATTATTTTTCAGGAAGGCCATTTTCTCGCCATATTGATGAGGGAGACAATATCCTGTGGTATCAGGGATATTTACTGTGGTGGCTCCCGCTTTGATAACTGCTTCAATCACTTTTGCCAGGTATCCATTATCAGTTCTTCCCGCATCTTCCGCATAAAATTCTACATCGTCTGTAAAATTCTTTGCCCATTTTACACATTGCACTGCTCTTTTTAAAATATCCTCCCGGGTAGAATTGAATTTGCTTTTAATGTGAAAATCAGAAGTGCCTATTCCTGTGTGGATGCGGGCGCGTTTGGCATGCCTTAAAGCCTGGGCTGCAACTTCTATATCTTTTTGTACTGCGCGGGAAAGCGCACAAATAACAGTGTTGGTTATAGTTTTTGAAATCTGTTCAACAGAAGAAAAATCGCCGGGGCTTGAAATTGGGAATCCTGCTTCCAGAACATCTACGCCAAGATCCTGAAGTTTAAGCGCCAGTTCAATTTTTTCTTTTGTATTTAATTTACACCCCGGCACCTGCTCTCCATCGCGTAATGTAGTATCAAAAATAATTACCTTATCCATGTTGATGTTATTTAAAAAAAATGAAAAGAATACCTCCAAACAATCAATGCATTTCCGAAATTAGGAATTTCAAACCTTTAAAATGAATCAAATTGTTTATTCCCTTACACTAATTAAAGGTAGATGTTTTTTATGAAACCCTTTACCATATTGAATTTTGACTTACATTTTATACTATACCCAACCTATTAAAATTTTAGTTATTTTAATTGATTTAATAATTTATTGACACAGTTAACAAATATTTTTACATTATTTTCATTCCCTGTTTAATTGTATATCTTTGAAAAGAAAGCCATATTCAGAAATAAAAATGATTATTTTTTTCATTTTTAATTATATGTGTTGATTACAATTTACGAGTAAGAAGATAATTTCAGAACAATTAAGAAAAGATGCCCAACCGATCTACCGATTCATTATTTCAGCTAATTCATTCACTTCAAAAGTCAGAAAAGAGGAATTTTAAATTATATGTTAAGAGAAATTCTTCCAATAATGATCTTAAGGTAGTTCAATTATTTGATGCGATAGATAGGATGGCTGTGTATGAAGAAAATGTATTAATTCAAAAGACATCTTCTATAAAAAGACAGCAGCTTCCCAATATTAAAGCACATTTATACCGACAGATTCTTGCAAGTCTCAGGTTACTCGAGAGCAGCGAAAATATTGATATCCAACTTCACGAACAATTAGATTTTGCCCGCATACTGTACAATAAAGGTCTTTATCATCAAAGTCTTAAAATTCTTGAAAGGATAAAAGAAATGGCAGCTGGCAGCAATCAAATTCATTTTATGGTAGAAGTGTTAATCATGGAAAAAAAAATTGAAACACTTCATATTACCCGAAGTATGCAGGATAGGGCTGATGAACTTTCGCAAAACGTAGATGACTCAAATGTTCAATTGGTTAAGCAATCTAAACTTTCCAATCTTGCGCTTCAATTGTATAGCTGGTATATCAAAAACGGTTTGGCACGTAATAAAGACGATGAGAAGGAAATTGAGGACTATTTTCAGGACCATTTGACTGATGATATAAAATCTCCCGGAGGATTTTATGAGAAATTATATTATCATCAAAGCTATTGCTGGTATGCTTTTATAAGGCAGGATTATCTTATGTATTACCGGCATACTCAGAAATGGGTTGACCTTTTTACTGAAGAACCTGCTATGGTTCAAATAGAAACCGGCAATTACATTAAGGGACTTCACAATTTATTAAATGCACATTTTACTACAAGAAATTATTCAGGCTTTGATAAAACACTTTCATTGTTTGAAGAATTCAGTAAATCAGATATTGTAAAATTAAATGACAACAATAAGATACAGGTTTTTGTGTATTTATATATTGCCAAAATCAATCAACATTTCCAGGAGGGAACTTTTAATGAAGGGCTGAAAATAGTAAATGAAATTACGCAAAGACTGGATGAATATTCTCTGTTTCTCGACAAGCATCGTACTCTGATTTTTTATTATAAAATTGCTTCCCTTTATTTTGGCGCCGGGGATTTTGGAAGTGCTATTGATTATTTGAATAAAATTATAAACTGGAAAGTTAATCTAAGAAATGATTTGCAATGCTATGCAAGGTTACTTCATCTGATTGCGCATTATGAGTTGGGAAATTTCCAATTGTTGGAATATCTTATCAAAACCGTTTATCGCTTTATGGCCAAGATGCAAAACCTGAGTCTTGTAGAAGAAGAAATTTTTAAATTTTTAAGGAAATCTTTTTATTTGTCGGCCAGGAAATTGAAACCGGAATTTGAGAAATTATTAAATATCATTAAACAATTTGAGACTAATAAATTTGAAACCAGGGCTTTTGCTTATCTTGATATTATATCGTGGCTTGAAAGCAAAGTAAGTGATAAACCTGTTTATGAAATTATCAGGGAAAAATATTTAAAAGGAAAAGAAATGAGAAATAAGGAATAGAAGATTTTTTTTTAAATCTTCATTTAATTTTTGCCCGGAGGTACTATAAAATGGTTTATTTTTCTAACCAATTCATTGGCGTCAAAAGGCTTGGCAATAAAATCATCCGCCTTGCAAAATTTTTGAATCTCTTTAAAATTAGTGTGAGCTGATATCATAATTACCGGGATATCTTTTGTTTCAGGAGTAGATTTTAAGGAATTGCATACATCAATACCATCAATGCCAGAAAGAAAAACATCTAACAAGATTAACTGAGGAGAAAAGGTTTTGGTTTTAGATAAAACCTCTTCTCCCTTAAGAGTAGTCATTACATCAAATCCATATCTTTTAAGGATGATTTCTGTTACCCACAAAATATCAGTATTATCATCAACAATGAGTACGCGATTCATAATTTATTTTTTCAATATTTCCTTCTTTATTTTTTAGTTTATTGAATTTCTGGTATTCCTAATTGTTATATTTCTAATTTATATTGCTAATAATTGTTTCTTGTCTTCATATAGTGTGCCATAAATTTATTTACAATATATAAACTCTATTTTTATGTTGATTATTTTAAAACCCGATAAAATTTTTATTAATTATAATTGGTTTACGATAATTCAAAATGTTAAAATCTATTTTGAGAAATTCCATATTCTAAATCCATCTTAATTTTCTTTGTGGTTTTTTTTGCACATGTTTCTACATTTGGGCAGTCACACAGAAATCTGAAAACTTTGAGGCAACAAATTATTGATACTTTAGAAAAGCAAAAAGGAACTTTTACTATTGCTTTTAAAGACCTTTCTACAGGTAAAGAGTTACTCATTAATGAACAGGAGAATTTTCATGCAGCAAGCACCATGAAAACTCCTGTAATGATTGAAGTTTTTAAACAGGTGGCGGAAGGGAAGTTGTCATTAGATGATTCTGTTCTTATAAAAAATGAATTTAAAAGTATTGTTGACAGTAGCGTTTACAGTCTTGATTCTGCTGATGACAGTGAATCTGAAATTTATCGCCACATTGGTGAGAAGAGAACCATTTACGACCTCATGTATCAAATGATCATTGCCAGCAGTAATTTATCAACTAACCTTATTATAGATTTGGTGGATGCTAAAAAAGTAACTCAAACCATGAGAGAAATGGGAGCTAAAAAAATAAATATTTTGCGAGGTGTGGAAGATGAAAAGGCATATCAGGAAGGGTTAAACAATACAACAACGGCTTATGATTTAATGTTGATATTTGAAAAAATTGCAGAGGGGAAAGCAGTGAATAAAAAATCTTCGGATGCGATGATCAAAATTTTATTGAACCAGGAACATAATTCTATTATCCCGGCGGAACTTCCCAAAGACGTTAAAGTGGCGCATAAAACTGGTTCCATAACAGGGGTCCACCACGATTCAGGAATTGTGTTTTTACCTAATGGAAGAAAATATGTTTTGGTATTGCTTTCAAAAAACCTCGAAGATGATAATGCCGCGGTGAAGGCAATGGCTGATGTTTCAAAAATGATTTATGATTTTGTAACACGATAATTCTAAAAAATTATCTTAATGGGAGCCTGGTGGAAAATATGTGCATATTTGTAAATCATAAAAAGATTCATGCACGCCCAAATTAAAATGTATTCTTTATATGGTTCTCATTTACAGGCTTTCTTCTTTACTATTTCAACCTGACATACTTTTCAATATTTAATCTGGTAACTCCAGTACCTGGTACTTTCTCAATACCTTTTTGTACGAGAGTATCGTTGTGGATGGTAATCGTAAATTTAAAATCGTTGCCTTCCCATTGTCTGTCGCTACAATATTCCAGATGCTCGGTGTATTCATTATTTTTAAGAGAATACCAGCCACCACCCGAACTATAAAAAGCAGATGAATCTTTTCCTTTATTAAGGTCATGGCTTAAAAAAGCAAAATGGGTATCGTTAATAATCTTTATAAATGAAATATTCTTCGTGTACGAGGTAACAGTGGTATCTCCTTTTTCGATTAAAGTGCCGGAAATTAACTTCCATGTTCCCATTATGGGCAGAGGCCTTTCTATGAAAGATTCTTTTTTAGTTTTTATTCCCCATGATATGAGGATCATCCCTGTTATAACTATTAATAAAATTTTCATTTTCATTTTCATTTTCATTTTCATTTTCATTTTCATTTTCATTTTCATTTTCATTTTCAATTGTTTTTTTCTATAAAAATAATTTTTAAAAAAGTAGGGTTTCTATTTGAAAGATAAAAATTTAAAAATAATGTCTGCCGCATTTTTGGATGCATTGCCGCCTTCAGAAAGTAATTTTTTTAATTGCGAATAATCTCCCTGCATCTTTTCTCTTTTCTCAGGATCAGACAATATTTTTTTTAGTTCAGGAGTGATTTTTTCAGAAGTAAGATCATTCTGAATTAATTCTTTTACCACTTCTTTATCCATAATTAAATTTACAAGACAAATGAATTTTAGTTTGACTAAACGCTTTGCAATTTGATAAGAAATATTTCCGGCTTTATAGCAAACAATTTCAGGAACACCGAATAAAGCAGTTTCTAAGGTAGCAGTTCCTGATGTTACCAAAGCCGCCACAGACTTCATTAACAGGGAATACGTTTCGTTTGCAATCATTTTTACATTCGCATAATCCTTAATAAAATCTTCATAAAATTCATCCTCAATAGAAGGAGCTTTGGCAACAATAAATTGGTAATCGGGAAAGTTTTTTGTAGCAGCAAGCATCACGGGAAGCTTCGCTTTTATTTCCTGTTGGCGGCTACCAGGAAGTAAAGCGATAGTGTTTGCAGAAACACAAATTTCCAGATGTTCTTTTTTAAAATCTTCTATTTCTTTTACCAAAGGATGGCCCACATATTCCACTTCGTAATTCCATTTTTTGTAAAAATTTTTTTCAAATGGAAGGATAACAAGCATTTTGTCAATATATTTTTTGATATTTTTTACGCGGCTTTCTTTCCATGCCCATACCTGGGGAGAAATATAAAATACAGTTTTGTAGTGATTTTCTTTCGCCCATTTCGCCATTCTCAAATTAAAACCGGGATAATCTATAAAAACAATTACATCCGGATTGAAAGCGGAAATATCATTTTTGCAGAATTTAAAATTCTTTAAAATGGTCGGAAGATTTTTGATTACTTGCACCAAAAACATAAAAGCCAAATCTTTGTAATGCTTTACCAGCATGGCTCCTGTGGCCTTCATTTTGTCTCCGCCCCAACAACGGATTTTGGCATCTGAATCCAGTTTTTGAATTTCTTTTATTAAATTACTTCCGTGTAAATCGCCGGAAGCTTCACCGGCTATGATGTAATATTTCATACTGATGCAATGTACGCTGCAAAATTAGAAACAGAAAAAGATGTGAAAAGGATAGTGTAAAAGATTAAAGTTTTTGAAAAAAAATATAATTAGCCGAAATTAAACAATAAAATACCCGACCTAAAAAACTAAATCCTCCGTATTTCTTTTTTACTTTCAATAAATAAATATATTCATATTCCTTCCAGGAATTGACTTTGAATATAATCTACAACTGCTATAAGGCTTTGTTTTTCTTCAAATACTTTTATTTGCCTGTCGGCACCTGTACCTGCTTCCAGGATATTATGTACATTGCCAATAGTATTTTTAATACCCAAAGGCCCTGCTACATCATCGATAAAATCAAGTAATTCATAAATGAGCACACGGGTATTTACTTCAGTTTCCTTTCCAAAGTCAATCATGCTTCCTTCAATGCCATAACGGCTTGCACGCCATTTATTTTCGTTGATGAGGGCTCTTTGGTAAGTAATGAAATTGAGATTTTGAGAGCGTAACTTATAAAGTTTGGCGCAAATTCCCTGGAAAAGCGCAGCTAATGTTATGGTTTCCTGAACAGTCATTGGTACGTCGCAAATCCTGAATTCGACAGTATTGAAAAATGGGTGAACTCTTAAATCCCACCAAATTTTTTTTGCGTTATCAATGCAATTGGTCTTTACAAGTATCTTTACGTAATTCTCATAACTCTCTATACTATCAAAAAAATCAGGGATTCCTGTTCGTGGGAACTTATCAAAAATTTTTGAACGGTAAGATTTATAACCTGTAAGCCTTCCTTCCCAAAAAGGGGAGTTCGTACTTAACGCATACACATGTGGTAAAAAATATCTTGCTGAGTTAGCGATATGAATTGCCATTTCGCGGCTTTCCATTCCCACATGCACATGCAATCCAAATATTAAATTGCTCCTTGCAGCTTCCTGCAATTCTTTTACAATATCATTATAGCGTGCATGTTCAGTTATCAACTGGCTTTCCCAATGGCTGAAGGGATGGGTACCGGAAGCACCAACATTTAGTCCGAGATCTTTTGCAATGCTGCTGATAGTTTTTCTAAGATTTGCTACATCTACAAACGCTTCATCAATATTCTGGCAAATATCTGTACCCACCTCAACTACCGCCTGGTGCATTTCCGCTTTTACTTTATCCTTAATTATTTTTTCTCCTTCCTGTACAATTTTTTGTTCATGGCTTTTTAACTCTCGGGTTCTCGGATCTAATACCATGTATTCTTCTTCAATACCGAGTGTAAAATGTTTGTAAGAAATCGCAGCCATAGATTAAAAGTTGATTAGTTCTTAGTTTGTATTTCTTAATTTTTGTTGAGTGCTGAAAGTTGAAGGCTGAAAATTACTTGTCAGCTCTTCAAATTAGCGTCTTTCCTTCTATGCCGCGTTTTATATATTCTCCCCAGGTTAAATTACCTTTTCCATCCTGGTGAGTTTGCGCTTTTTTGATGGCGAAATTAGCAGCAGCTTCCACAACCCAATCAAAATTTTCCTTGCCTACGCTGGTAACTTCCGCGTCAGGAGCCGGGTTGCAAAAGTCAATCGCATAAGGCACTCCGTTACGCAAAGCCAATTCAACGGTATTAAAATCATATCCCAGGTATTTACAAATCCTTATTACAATATCCTTCATTAATTGCAGCCTGTCTTCATCGGGTTTAAAATCAGAGACATAACGGAGATGATGAGGGTTTCGTGGCTCATAGGGCATAATTCGTACATCTTCACCACCAATGCAGTAACAACGATAATATTCATCAAAAATAATTTCTTCCTGCAGCATCATTATCAGTTCCCCTGTTTCGCCATGCTTTGTAAAAAAATCATCAACACCCGTAACTTTGTAAACACTTTTCCAACCGCCACCGGCATGTGGTTTCATGTAGGCAGGAAAACCGATATAATTAAAAATACTTTCCCAATCCAAAGGATAAGCAAGGTTTGAAAATGATTGATCGCTGGTATCTGTTGGCAAAGAACTGGATGGAATAATTACCGTTTTGGGAACAGGGATATCAATTTTTGTCATCAGGCAATTATTGAAAAATTTTTCATCTGCGCTCCACCAAAAAGGATTATTAATGACTGCCGTTCCGCAAAGCGCAGCATTTTTTAAATAAGCGCGATAGAACGGGACATCCTGCGAAATACGATCAATAATTACCGCATACCCGCTGCTTTCTCCCTGCATAACCCTATCAATATGAACAGGTTCTGCAATAATACTATCAACATTTTTCTCATTAATTCTTTGAATAAGTGCGTCGGGAAAACTCCTTTCTTTTCCGAATAAGATGCCAATTTTTTTCATGATTGATTATTTTGAATGAAAGGAAACGGTTACCGCAAATCCACATCTAAATGTATTTTATGATTTTCAATATAACAAAATTAATTTCAGGCAAAGTGGGCTTCATTAATTTTTGCGACAAATTCAATAGTGGCATAGGCATAAAAAAACCGGCAATTAATAGAAATGCCGGCTAAAGAAGTGGTGAAATCTTTTAATTACACTGGTATTGAAAACTATAAGTTTCAGTATTAGTTCCATCATTTTCTGTAAGAGATGTTATTTTTCCATTTGTATCATAAGTATAAGTTAGATTGGAAACATCAGCACCAGTAGTAATTGTTTTTATAATATTTTTATTTATGAAAATTTCATATCCCTGATGTAGTTGCGACAGTGAAAGATAATCACCTGGCTGGCTAAGTTTATCTGTAAAATAATCAATTTTGGTAGTATCGCCGTCTTCAATAACAGAAGCCAAATTCCCCGCGGACCATTGAAAAGAAGTGGTATCAGCGCTTACAGTATAAGATGAGGTAGAGATAAGTTTTGTAACCTGGCTTCCGTTATACTCATACGCAGCATTGTCCCAGTCGGTTCCGTCGGCACTATATTCAGTTCGTACATTAGTAGCAAGCTCATCACTATTTACAGTTACAATTGCTATATTATCAAATTGCCCCGAATTCAAAGTAGTTTCAGTAATTGTATTCCCACTATAAACGTAAGAAGTAATATCCGTGCCGGAAACAATGGAATCAATCGTTCCATTAGTATTATAAGCTACTGTTTCAGCAATAGCACCTCCTACTGAAATGCTGGTTACTTTACAAGAAGATTGAGGTTGAGTTGAAGTTGAATCTTTTTTACAACCTGCAAAAAGTGAAACTGCAACCAATGTTGCAAAAAGTTTGATAATTAGTTTTATTGTTCTCATGTAAGTTTTTTTGGGTAATGAATTAACGAGAGAGGAATATTTATATTGTAATTGAAATGCAAGTTTACGTTTTTTATAATTAAAGTATGATTGCCAGATTACTTTTTTATGATCACCTGAATAATTTGAATTTATAAAAAAGAAATGTCTATTTGGTTTTTTTGCTATTTAAGATATTAGATCCAACTTATATTTTAAACAATTTTCTTAATTTTGAAAATTTCATGAATATAGAAACACTAACTGAGAGTATTCCCAATACAGAAACTATTACCTCAACTTTTTTACAAAGGGATGTAGTTATTGATTTTTATTTTCCCACATCTAAAATTAATAAAGTTGGAGTAAGCCTTTTGCTCATCAATGACGGTCAAGATCTGTTGACTATGAATTTTGATAAAATTCTCGGAGAGCTTTCTGATAAAATGGTTCCTTTACTATGCGTGGGTATTCATTGTGGGCCAGATAGAAAAAATGAATATGGAACCGCTGGTATCTTAGATTACAAAGGTAGGGGAGCAAAGGCAGCATTATATACCCGTTTTATTTTTGAGGAATTAATTCCGTTTATAAAAATAAAATATTCAATGGTAACATTTAAGGATAAATCATTTTGCGGTCTTTCATTGGGTGGCTTAAGCGCTTTGGATATTGTATGGAATCATCCTGAGGAATTTTTAAAAGCGGGCATATTTAGTGGTTCCCTTTGGTGGCGAAGTGTATCTCAGGATGATCCGGAATTTATAGAAAGTGATCACCGTATTATGCATAATGAAATAAAGAATGGAAATTATTATCCCTGGCTTAAATTCTTTTTTGAAACCGGAACGCTTGATGAAACTGCCGACAGAAATGGCAATGGAATTATTGATTCTATTGATGATACTACTTCTTTAATTGCCGAATTGATAAAAAAGGGTTACAACGCCAAATCCGATATCCGTTATTTAGAATTAAAAGATGGTAAACATGATGTACTTACCTGGGCACGTGCATTTCCGGAATTCTTAAAATGGGGATGGGGGAGATGATTAGATAATGTGTTAATCAAAAATCTGCAGTGCAACATCTATTTTTCACATGAATCCCAAAAAAAACTCCCGCCTTTTCAAGCGGAAGTTTAATAATTTAATCCTGGGGTAATTTGGTTTTTCAGGCTTAAATTTTATTGAGCTTTGCAGCCCGGTTTTCATAGAGGATTATAATTTTTCTATGGGTATTGGATTAAAATTAGAAGTTGAATGATATCAGATTTCACTTTGGTTTTCCCTGGATTAAGGAGAAAATGTTTTCAATGGATTTGGATTTCGGATCGATTCATGTTTGTTGAACATCAATCAACTTCTGGAACAAAGATATGTGTCGGTAGTACACACAGCAAGGGGGCTATTCCTTAATTTTTCAATTATTATTATTACGGTTGGTATAGTAATTTAACGATGTAGGTCAATCGTAAAAATACTCTTTAATAAATTTAAGATCGAAAAAGATGAAGATTCAATGCCATTAAAACAGCATTTTTTGCCATCCTTTAAGCCGTTACCTTATCTGTTTTCTCAATTAAACTTACCTTTCCATTTCTCTCCATAAAAATTTCTTCAATATTTACCAATGTGTTTTGGTTTAAATTTAGGCAGACTTCTTCCATAATATCTCCAAAACTCAAAGAGCATTTTCTCAAATTTTTATTATTAAGAATTCCATCTTTGTAAAGTGAAAGGGGTTTTCCTTTTACAAGATGACTCAGAGCTTGATCTGTTACGCTTATAATGGCAATGATTTTGTGGATAGATACCAAAACTATTGAGGCAATGATTGTGGCGATAAATGGTGAAGCACCTACAACTGCACGGCTAAGAACGGCCCCCAGCATAATAATGATACAGGTATCAAAAGCGGATTTGATTCCAAAGGCACGCATGCCTGTAAAACGGATAAGGGCAAGTGCGATAAAAAGAATCACAATAGCGCGAAGGCTCATTTGTAGAGAATTAAGATTGGCGCCATTTCCAAAAAGATGATGTAAGCTTTCCATATTTTAATTTAAAAATGTAAAAAAAAAGAAATCCTGGTTTTCGATAATTGTTTAGATAAATTTAGTTTTTTTGTAATCACCTGAAATATTTTACAGAGATATTTCTATTTGGAATTTCGCTAATCCAATTTATTTTCAAAGGATTAATTTCGCAAAAATTATGAAATCAGGATTTGTAAATATTTTTGGGAAGCCCAATGCAGGTAAAAGTACTTTGCTAAATGTTTTAATGGGGGAGAAGCTTGCTATCGTATCTCCAAAAGTACAAACCACACGACATCGTATTAAGGGGATTTTAAATGATAAAGATTACCAGATCATTTTTTCTGATACTCCCGGCATTATAGAACCCAAATATAAGCTTCATGAAAAAATGATGCTGGCTGTAAAGGGTAGCCTTGAAGATGCAGATATTGCGTTGCTTATTGTGGATGTAAAAGATGATATTTCTGAGGCGGATGCCATATTTTCCAACCTGGCTCTGAAAGTTCCTGCCATTGTTTTGCTAAACAAAACAGATATTGCTAACCAGGAAACGATTGAAAAAGCAATCGTTTTTTTTTCTGAAAAAAAATATTGCAAAAAAGTACTTGAAATTTCTGCATCGAAAAATAAGGGGATAAAAAAATTATTAGATACAATAGTTTCTATGCTTCCTGAAGGCGAACCGTTTTATGCAGATGATAACCTAAGCGATCTTCCAATGAAATTTTTTGTAAGCGAATTGATCCGGGAGAAGATCTTTTATTTATACCAGGATGAAATCCCCTATCATTCAACGGTGCTGGTGCAGGAGTTTAAAGAGAAAACAACACTTACTAAAATTACTGCCGACATCATTTTACAAAGAGAAACGCAGAAAGGAATTGTATTGGGCGAAGGTGGCAAAATGATCAAACAATTGGGAACTTTGGCACGAAAAGATATTGAAGAATTTATAGGAAGAAAAGTATTTCTTGAATTGTTTGTGAAGGTTCGACCAAAATGGAGAGATAATGAAATACATTTGAGGGAATATGGATATTAGGAAATTGAAAATTGAAAATTGAAAATGATATGAATTCATTTGGTAAAAATTTCAGAGTACAAGTTTTTGGACAATCACATGGAGAATATGTGGGTATTGTAATAGATGGATGCCCACCCGGGATCGGCATTACTCCTGAAGATTTTAAAGAAGATATAGAAAGAAGAAAGCCTGGTGTAAAAGGAACCACACCGAGAAAAGAAGATGATATTCCCGAAATCATCAGCGGTGTTTTTAATCATAAAAGCTCCGGCGCACCTATCACCATTTTGTTTAAAAATAGTAATACACGTAGCAGTGATTATGAAAAGCTTCGCGCAGTTCCCAGGCCCGGCCATGCTGATTTTGTGGCTCATAAAAAATTCAATGGGTTTGAAGATTACCGGGGCGGTGGACATTTTAGCGGGAGGCTGACTGTTGCGATCGTGGCAGCGGGCGTGGTTGCTAAAAAGGTAATTGAATCTTTGTCTCCTGATAAAAAAATTGAAGTTCATTCAACTATTCTTGAGATAGGCGGTGAAAAAGATCTGGAAAAAGGCTTGCAGAAAGCAATTGATGCCAAAGACTCTGTTGGTGGAATTATAGAATGTAAAGTGTCAGGACTTCCAATCGGATTAGGTGAGCCTTTTTTTGATTCTGTGGAATCTTTAATTAGCCATGCAGTATTTTCCATACCTGCCATAAAGGGAATTGAATTTGGCGCAGGTTTCGCGGCAGCAAAAATGTTTGGAATAGAACATAATGATGCTATTATAAATCCTGACGGAACTACCGCTACCAACAATGCCGGCGGAATTGTTGGTGGCATTACCAATGGAAATGAGTTGATATTTCGCATTGTGGTAAAGCCTACTTCCTCTACTCCTAAAGAGCAAAATACGCTCAATATTGAAAATGGAAAAGTAGAACCATTTTCTGTAAAAGGAAGACACGACCTGTGTATTGCTCTACGCGTTCCTGTTGTGCTGGAAGCAGTAACAGCAATGGTTTTGGCAGATCTAATGAAAGAAAAGTAAAAGCCGGCAAACAAATAAATATTGGCAATTCCTATTTTATCAATTCCATAGACCATCATGGAATATATACATCTTCGATAAAAAAATATTCGGTAGGCTTATTCTTAAGAATATTTATTGATAAAACATCAAATTGAATTTTCTTCCACTCAGGATGTAAATAAAGATACTCTTCAGAAGCATTTATCAGATTTTCCATTTTCTTTTTAGTAACATCATCATCAGGATTACCAAATTTTTTTGTCCTTCTTGTTTTTACTTCTATAAAATGTAATGTGTCTTTCAGCGAAGTTATGAAATCAACTTCCCAGTGGCTGTGACGCCAGTTTTGATGAAGAATAATAAAACCTTTTTCTAAAAGATATTTGGCAGCCATTTGTTCGCCAAGGAGCCCGGTATGGTTATGATGTGCCAAAAGAAAGTATCAAGTATTAAGAAGCGAGTAATAAGTATCGAAACATAAAATATTTAATTCTACAAAACTGAAATAGAAAATCCCGGCTTTTAGAGTTTTAAGAATCCTCCTTTGGAGGGCATGGAGGTAGACCTTGTCATAAAATAATAACTCCAAAATAAAATGGCGGAAAAAATAAAAGTGGAAGCTAAACTCCATGGATAAAAAGGTAATCCGTCGCCATAACACATCATTAATCCGCTGAAAGTTTTAGGCCTTGCGAGGCCTGCCAATGGAGAAGAACTTGCCCAAACTAAAAAATTGGAAATAAGGAAATAGACGGTAGGTGCAGTAAAAGAAGCAATAGCGATTCTTTTTATATTGAGGTTTTTAATGAAAAAGCCGAACACAGTAAGACCTGCAAATAAAATATAATTCACAACCTGGCCGTCATAAAAGCCAGGTATATTACCAACCCCATTCACATACAATAATTGGTACAATGCATCAGAAACAAACATTGCTAATATAGGAAGCAGGAATGCAAATTTTTTATCTTTAATAATAGCACCTCCGAATATTGCCATAGCAATTTGCGGAGCAAATCCATACGGACGCCCAGGCATTATCCTGTAGAGTGAAGCGATGATAATTAATAATATGAAACTAAATATGATTTGCCTGTTGATTTTCATTTCTAATGTTTTTGCAAAAGTAAGAAATTTAATTTTTTTTGAGTTAACAGATTATATTAAATAGACAGATTTTATTGCTTTTACCTTGTTACGAAAATACAACTATCAGATTTCTTTGGAGACAGTAAACAAACTAATAAGAAGGATTTGATTTTTGTATAACTGATTCTTATGCCTGGTTCTCATATCCGGCATCTACCAATAAATGTTTTCCATCGGCAGCCTGGGTTGCTAATTCATCACATCGGTTATTCATCACATTTTCGGCATGACCTTTTACCCATTTAAATTGGATCTTATGCTTTTTTGAAAGTTCATAATACCTTAACCACAGATCACTGTTCTTTTTACCTCCTTTAAAATTGGTTTTTATCCAGGTATTCAACCAGCCTTCCATAACAGCCTTTACTACATAGCTGCTATCTGAAAAAATGATCAATTCAAGATCATTTTTTTTCAAAGCTTCCAATGCGGCGATCACTGCCATTAGTTCCATCCTGTTGTTGGTAGTCATGCGATATCCCTGCGACAATTCTTTTTTAATATTTCCCCAGATCAAAACTGTTCCATAGCCACCCGTACCAGGGTTTCCACGTGAGGATCCGTCTGTGTAAATGTGGATTAAATTTTGTTTCACTGGCAAAAAAGTAGAATGATAAAAATAAAGTTAAGTTATTTTAAAAGAAAATTACACCTGGAAAACCCCGGTTTTAAATTCATCTATTTTAGGTTGGTGATTGGCTGCTGATAAATTTTCTGAAATGATCTTCCTGGTATCTATGGGATCAATAATTGCGTCTATCCATAACCGGGAAGCGGCATAAACAGCAGTTGTCTGACTGGAATATTTGTCAGACATTTCTTTTAAAAATTTTTGTTCATATTCAGGAGTAATTTCTTTTCCTTTGGATTTTAAGGATGCTTCTTCTATTTGCCATAAAGTATTTGCAGCCTGATCGCCACCCATTACAGCAATCTTAGCCGAAGGCCATCCATAAATAAACCGCGGGTCATAGGCTTTACCGCACATAGCGTAATTGCCTGCTCCATAAGAGTTTCCGAGAATGAAAGTGATTTTAGGAACTACTGAATTGGCAACAGCGTTCACCATTTTAGCACCATCTTTTATTATTCCGGCATGCTCGCTTCTTGTGCCAACCATAAAGCCAGTTATATCCTGCAGAAATATTAAAGGGATTTTTTTCTGATTGCAATTCATAATGAACCTGGCTCCTTTGTCAGCGCTGTCATTATAAATAACTCCTCCGATCTGTAATTCACCTTTTTTATTTTTAATATTTAATCTTTGATTGGCTACTATTCCCACAGCCCATCCATCCACCCGCGCATAGCCACAGATAAGTGTTTTGCCATATTCTTCTTTGAATTCCACAAATGAAGATGCATCAATAATCCTGTAAATTATTTCATGCATGTCATAAGGTTTCGTATTCCCCTCGGGGAAAAAGCTGTAAATTTCTAAAGGTTCTTTAGCCGGTGGTACTGACTCTTTTCGATTGAACTCTGCCTTTGGGAAATCTCCAATTTTTGAAATGATTTTTTTTACACAATCAAGGCATTCTTCTTCTGTTTTGAATTTGTAATCTGCAATGCCACTGATTTCTGTATGAGTTGTGGCTCCCCCCAATGTTTCACTATCTGTATTCTCCCCGATCGCAGCTTTTACGAGATAAGGTCCCGCTAAAAAAATAGAGCCATGTCCCTCCACCATTAGTGTTTCATCACTCATTATGGGAAGATAAGCGCCGCCTGCAACACAAGGCCCCATCACAGCGGCAATCTGGGTAATTCCCATAGCACTCATTTTCGCATTATTTCTGAAGATGCGACCAAAATGTTCTTTGTCAGGAAATATTTCATCCTGCATAGGAAGAAAAACTCCTGCACTGTCAACGAGATAAATTACAGGCAAATTATTTTCCATTGCAATTTCCTGCATGCGCAGATTTTTCTTTCCCGTGATTGGAAACCAGGCGCCTGCTTTTACAGTTTGATCGTTGGCAACAATGACACATTGTTTTCCGCCTATGTATCCAATTCCGGCTACAACGCCCCCTGCCGGACATCCGCCGAATTCTTTATACATTCCGTATCCGGCAAATGCACCAATTTCTAAAAATGGTTTTTCTTTATCCAGAAGATACTCCAAACGCTCCCGGGCGGTTAATTTATTTCTTTCCTTTTGTTTTTGAATTGCTTTTTTACCTCCGCCTTCCTCTATTTTTTCAAGTAATATTTTAATATTACTCCATGCCATCTTATTGGCGTCTTCATTTTTATTCATCTCTATATCCATAGCTTTCATATTGTTATCAAAACTAAAACTTTAATTTTATTAACCCAATTCTCCCTTATAAGCAAAGGGATTAATTATAAAATGAAAATGAAATCCTTCGTATTTGTTGCCTTACCGGCAGGAAATTTAGAAAGCAAGTGAATTATGCAAAAGAGCGGAAGACGGGGCTCGAACCCGCTACCTACAGCTTGGGAAGCTGTCGCTCTACCAGATGAGCTACTTCCGCTTATTGAGTGCAATTTATAGAAAATCATGATTATATTTTTTAAAATATTGTAACTTGAGTTTGTTTTTATGCAGATGAAAAAAAATCATCTGGGAAAGCATTATTTTTTTTGATTTTCAAACTTCTCTTAAAAATAAATGATATGCAAAAACCAAAACAATCCTCCAGAAGAAAATTTCTGAAGCAATTAACCGGAACTACACTTGCAATTACCACAGCCCCGTTAGCCTCTTTAGCCGCCCAGGCAAAAAGAGAAGAATACATTCTTCATTATCAAAAGAATTTTTCTTCCAATGATCAGATCAATGTAGCGTCAATAGGGATGGGAATTATGGGCAATCAAAATGCAGATGCAGCCATACAAGTTCCGGGCGTAAAATTAGTTGCGGCATGCGATCTTTATACCGGCAGGCTTGAGAGGGCGAAAGAATTACATGGCAAAGATCTTTTCGTAACAAATGATTACAGGAAAATTCTGGAACGTAAGGACATAGACGCAGTTATTATTTCTACAGCGGACCTTTGGCATGCGCGTATCACCAAAGCAGCGCTTAGGGCAGGTAAACATGTTTATTGTGAAAAGCCAATGGTGCATTATATCAGCGAAGGGCTTGATGTGATTAAAGTTCAAAAGGAAAGTGGAAAAGTAATGCAGGTAGGAAGCCAGTATGTAAGCAATATTGTTTTTCAAAAAGCACACGAATTATATAAGTCGGGCGAAATAGGAAAAC
>Ga0307374_10003483_pt1 | contig 26874 bp, 15 predicted proteins | sample OX3MG_FD_202532 | JGI IMG/M metagenome (GOLD analysis project Ga0307374, IMG submission 202532) | Soil microbial communities from Risofladan, Vaasa, Finland - OX-3 | ecosystem: Environmental > Terrestrial > Soil > Coastal area > Acid sulfate soil | place: Finland: Risofladan, Vaasa | collected...
GGCCATCTCGTTGCCCAGCCCCCAGTGGAAGACGCCGCTGCGGTAGCGCTCGTAGGTGAGGCAGTAGATGCCGGCGGTGCCGCCGCCGTACATGTCCTTGGGGTTGCGGAAGTACTTGGGCTCGGTGCCGAGCGCCACCTCCCACAGGTGCCAGTAGCCGGGGGTGTCGTAGTAGGGATAGGTGGCGGTGTTGATCTTGGGGTAGTCGAGGAACTCGCGGATGACCTGGCCGTAGTTCCCTCCCCCCTCCACCTTTTGGATGTAGCCCTTCTCGAAGTGCACCGCCATGTGCGGCCAAAAGCCGCCGGAGCCGTTGCTGCCCGCCACCACGCCGCTGGCGCGGGCGGTGGGCGAGCGCGGAATCCAGTGGGGATAGCGGGCGGGGTAGCCGTCGAACTTAAAACCGTACTGGCCGGTGGCCGAGTCGGGATACATCATCAGGTGGCCGCGCCAGTAGGCGCCCTGGGCCCAGCGCGCCGCCATCTCCGGGGTGACTTCCCAGCCCAGGTCGGTGCCTTCGGGGTCGGTGACGTGGACCTGCTCGATCTGGCCGATGGGGGCCAGCGTCTTGCGCTCGATCATGGACCAGACGTCGGCGGGGAAGGAGGAGACCTGGCTGATCACCTCCCAGCGGTTGGTGAAGGAGCAACGGCCATAGAACTTGGACTCGTAGGGCGCCATGGCGCGCTGGTAGAATGCGCCCCCGGGCTTGCCCCAATACACGCCCTTGATGTTGGGGTACTGGGCGAGATAATCGCGGACGGAGGCGCCGAGCTGGCTGTTCGAGAGCCTTTTCCACTGCGTGTACTCATCCGCAGTGATGGCGTCGCGCTCGGGGTAGAGGGCGGCGAGCAGGGCCGGATTGCGCTTCTTCAGGTACTGCTTGGCCACCTCGGGATCGTTCCAGACGCGCTCGATCCAGTAGTACTTGGCCTCCATGAAGCCTTCGTTGGCGCTGCGAATCTCGGTCTTTTCGCGCAGCAGCTCGGCTTCCTGGCGGGAGACGCCGGCGAGGGTGTAGTTGGCGATGAAGTGGGCGCGGATGCCGCGCTCCTCCATGGCCTGGCGCACGGCCTCGACGGTGATCTGGTCGGCGGTGGTGTCGGTGATGGCGAGGATCTCGTCGCCGCGGTTGAGCATGCCCAAGCCGATGCCGGGGGAATTGCCGCCGAAGGTGGCCTTGTTGCGCACCAGGGCGCGGGCGTGCGGCAGGATGTCGGCGACGGTCTTGGGCTCTTTGAGATAGGCGGCCCAGCGCGGGGCGGGATAGCCGAGGCGGGGAGCGGCGGCGGCGGTGGCGGCGGGCCAGGCCAGGCGGCTGCCGGCGCCGAGCGCCACCGCGGCGCCGGCCAGCGTGCCCAACGCGGTGCGGCGGTCCATGGAACGGGTCTGGTCCAATGGGTCCTTTTCAAATGCGCTCATCGCGGCACCGCCCCCGCCGGCAGACCCGGCAGAATCTGTGTCCCTTCGATGCGCACCGCCTGCAGGGCGCTGGGATCGGCGCCGAACAGGGCCACGATGGTGGGAGCGATTTGCGTGGTGGCGACCGCCGCCTGTACTTGGCGCGGCGCCCAGCCGGCGTGCGAAATCAGAATCGGCACATGCGTATCCTCGTCGCTGAAGCCACCGTGCTCGGCGATGGTGGGGTTGGTGGGCTTGGTGTAGATGACGCCCAGCCGCCCCTCGACGATGATATCGGGGGTGCGGGCATCGTGGCGCGGGTCTTGAAAGCGCATGCGCAGCGCCTCGCCGGAGAGGATGCGGCGGATGTGGGCCGGGCCCCGCATTGCCTCCAGCGCCTTGACCGCCGCCGCGGTCAGGCTCTGGTCGCGCAGCCAGATTAGGCAGATATCGTCGCCGGTGGCATCGGCCACCAGCCCGGGCTTGACTCCATTGATGGCGTTCACCAGCATGCTGGGGCTGATCTTGACCAGTTGGTGGACGTCCATCGGCGCCTGGCCGTGCTTGGCGGTGACGATCACCGTGGTGGAGTCGTACAGGCCGTGCTGGCGCAGTGCAGCAAGCAGGCGGCCGATCTCCATGTCGGTGTGGTCGAAGGCGGCGGCGAGGGAGGCGCTGGGGGTGCCGCGGGCGTCGGTCCAGCCCATGCCCGCCTTGAGCTTCTCGCCCACCGTGACCGCCTGGTAGGTCAGCCCCATGATGGCGGGCACCGGCGCCGTACGCGTGCCGGTGTGGTCTTTGCCGGCGATCTCGTGGAGCAGCGCCACTGTGCGCAGATCGTCGAAGTGTTCGATACCGGGCAGGCTGTGCGAGGCGGCGGCGTGGTGCAGCTCGGGGGAGAAGAAATCATCGAGGCCGCGGCCGGTGGGGCCCTCGTCCATCTCGTCGCCCACCTGCTTGTCAATGAAGGCAGTGTAGAGGCCACGCGCCTTGAGCACGTCGAAGATGGTGTTGACGCGCAGCAGGTTGTGGGGATAGACGGGCGCGCAGCCCTGGCGCGGATCGAGCGGCAGCTTGGCAGGATCAATGCCGCCGCCGCCATCGAGCGCGTTGGGGTCTTTGTCAATGGTCTCGTCGAGCGCGATCTCGGTGCCCACGGTGGTGCAGTGCGAGCCCGGAGGCGAGAGGCGGCGGTTGTAGCTGGTCTCGTACCAGACGCCGGTGGAGTAGGGCGAGCCGCCGGTGATGATGGCCATCAGGCCGGGAAACGAGTCCGACGGGCGCGAGGTAGAGGCGTTAATGTAGAACACCCCCTGGCGCTGCAGCGCGGCCAGGTTGGAGCCGGGATGCGCGGCGATGTAGTTCTCCAGGTCGAGGGCGTGGCTGCCATCCATGGTGAGCAGCAGCAGGTGGCGGGTGGGGCTGGAAGGCACCTGTGCCTTCGCCCCTACCAGCAATCCCGCGCCCAAGAGCATCGCTAGACAACGCAGGCGCATGTCCCAATTCTCCTTGTCTCCTAAATTGTGCGGAGGAGGGTGCAGGAGAAACTGAACGGGGAATTAATTTTTGTTTAGGTACACGGGGGGTTAGTCGCTCAGCAGCGCCAGCAGCGGCGCGGTGCTGGGTGCCTGCTCGAGCTTGTCCACCAGGACGACCACCTTTTGGGCGCGGCCGCGGTCCCAGCCGGCGTAGTCGGCGCAGCCGTAGAATTTGTCCGCCACCTCCTCGTAGCTCATGGGGTTGGCGGGGCTGCCCTTGGCAAAGTCGGCGCGGCCGGAGTAGACCTTGCCGTCCTTCATATGGACAGCCAGCAGGCTGGTCATCTTGGCGTAGCCTTCGGCCTCGGCGACGGGATCGGTGTAGAAGTGCACGCGCTGGATCATGGCCTGCACGTCGGGGCGCTGCACCACGGCGTCGGTGAACTCGCCCAGGCCGGCCTTGTGCTCCAGCAGCAGGATGGCGAGGCAAAACTCCATGCTGAACTTGGCCTGCAGGCCGGTGTGGGGGTCGTGGTGGAGCAGGGTCTTGGGCATCTGGTCGTTGGTGCCGATGTCCACGCGCTCGACCTGGTTCGCCTCGATGTGGTGGGTGGCGATCAACTCTTGCATCACGCCCATGGCGGGATGGGTGAGCGAGCCGGAGGGAAAGGGCTTAATGGAGACGCCGGGGGAGGCGATGGTCCAGGGGTGGCCGAGCTTGTGGAGCAGCAGGGCGGGGTCGTAGCCGCCGCCGGCGGCGTGGAAGAAGCCCAGCGGCGCCTCCAGGATGCGCTCGGAGGCGGTCCAGCCGATGGAGGCCAGCGCGGCCGCCACCAAGCCGTTCTCGGCGGCACGGCCGGCGTGGAACGGCTTGGTCATGGTGCCGAAGTTCTCGCGCAGGCCGGCGGCCTCGCTGGCGGCGATGCCGAGGGCGCGCAGAGTGGGGTCGAGCGCCAAGCCCAGCAGCTTGGCGCTGGCGGCGGCGGCGCCGAAGGTGCCGCAGGTGCCGGTGGTGTGGAAGCCATCCACATAGTGGCGGGGCGAGATCGCCTCGGCAATCTTGGTCTCGACCTCGACGCCGATGTGGTAGGCGAGCATGAACTGCTGGCCCGAATGGCCGGCGCCACCGGCCAGCGCCAGCACGGTAGGCAGCACCGGGGCGGTGGGGTGGCAGAGCAGCCCGTAGACGCGGTCGGGCTGGGCCGAGAGCTGGGTGTCGTCAAAATCATGGGCGTGGATGGCCACCCCGTTGGCGAAGGCGGCGCCGCGGGCGGAGGCCTTCAAATTGGTGCCCAGCAGCGGATGATCGCCGGGGCTGCGGCCGGCGCCGGCGAAGTATTCCGCCACCAAGGGGCCGGTGGGGGCCTTGGTGCCGGCCAGCGCCAGGCCCAAGCCGTCGAGGATGGATTTCTTCCCCAGGGTGATCACATCCGGCGGCAGCGCCGCATATTCGGTGGAGAGGATGAACTCGCCCACATAGCGGGTGAGGCCGGGGGTCGAGGGAAAAGGCGGCTCGGCGCAGGGGGCGGCGGCCTCGCGCTTGTTCACTGCGTGCGCCATCGCCGGCAGGCCCCAGCCGGCGGCGCCAAGAAGGGAGGCTTTGGAAAAGTCACGACGGTTCATTTTAGGTTTTCCTGCGCGCCGCCGGCATCAGCGTGGTACCGCTTGACGGCCGGGCACGCCCGAAGGTTGGACAAAGGCGACGCCATGGGCCTCCGGGCCGAGGGCGATCACCACCGCGCCGATCAGCAGCAAGCCCGTCGCCAGCACCCCCATGGCGGTGGAGTAGCTGAAACGCTGCGCCAGCACCGCCTCGATGTAGCCCACGCTGGAGGCCACCAGCACCCCCATTTGGTAGGCGAAGCCGGGGAAGAATCCCCGCAGTTGGCCGGGCGAGAGCTCGTTCAGGTGGGCGGGGATGATGCCCCAGGCGCCCTGCACCATGAACTGCATCAGGAACGCCCCGACCACGATCAGCCCGGTGGTCGCGCCCTCGACCCAGAGGGGGACGGTCAGCACCGCCAGCAGCACGGCGATGATCATCATGCGCTTGCGGCCGAAGCGGTCGGAGGCCAAACCAAACGACAGCCCGCCGATGATGGCCCCCACCATGGAGATGATGCTGATGATGGCGGTGGCGTGCACGCTGAAGTGGCGCTGATGGCTCAGGAAGGTGGGGTACATGTCCTGGGTGCCGTGGGAGATGAAGTTCATCGCCGCCATGAGCACGATCAGGTACAGGAAGAGCTTGCGGTGGTCGTAGATGGCGTGGCGATAGGTCTTCCAGTCAGTGCGCGCCTGATGCCAGGCCTCAGTCTCTTTCACCTTGAACAGGATGAATAGCGACAGCAGGCCGGGCAGGCCGCCAATGAAGAAGAGCATGCGCCAGCCGAAGAGGGGAAAGACGCTGAAGTAGGCGATGGCCGCCAGGATGTTGCCCAGCGCATAGCCCTCTTGCAGAAAGCCGGAGAGCAGGCCGCGCAGGCGCGCCGGCACCGATTCCAGCGCCAGCGAAGCGCCCACCCCCCACTCGCCGCCCATGCCCACGCCGTAGAGCAGGCGCAGCCCCAAAAAGATGCCGTAGCTGGGCGCCAGGCCGGAGAGGACCTCGATCACCGAATAGAAAATGACGTTGGCAATCAGCAGACGGCGGCGGCCATAGCGGTCGGCCAGCAGGCCGAAGATCAGGGCGCCCACCGGGCGCATGGCCAAGCTGGCGGTGATGGTCAGCGCGATGGCGGGGATGGAGCGGCCGTACGAGTGCGCGATCGGGCCCAGCACGAACACCAGCACGAAGAAGTCGAAAGCGTCCAGCGTCCAGCCCAGGAAGCCGGCGAGCACGGCGTTGCGCTGGTTGGCCCGTTCCTCGGAGGTGACGGTGGTCATGGGGTGTGGCCGGCTCTGGACCGGCGGCAGGCAGCTCGACGCGCGAGGCTAGTGTGGCCGCGCCCGGGTCCGCCAAGCTGAAACGGATATTAACATCTATTCATCCGCCGTCCGGGCGCGGACCTTATAGATAGGGCGTGCGGGCGCAGGGGATGGTCCGCGGGCACACGCGGATGCGGGAAGGCGAAGCCACTCCCGTGCCAGCCGCCCGTCGCGATCTCGACCGCCGGGGTGAACGGGGGCGGCGTAGGCAATGGGGCTCAGGCCGATGCGGCCCGCCGCCGGACGCTTGCTCCCAGGGACCTCGATCTCGTCGCCCCCGAGCCGACGCGGTCGTCGCCGCGATCAATGGTAGTTGGCAAGCGGCACGTGGGCGAACCAGGTACCCAGGAAACCGGCGCGGGAATCGCCCCAGACCATATAGGTGCTGTGGCCATCGAGCACCAGGTTCTGCACGTCGTCGCCGAACCAGCCCACGTCACGCGCGGGATAGTGCAGCGGCGAGGGGGCGTGGCTGACACGCAGCGGAGCGCTGAAGCTTTTGCCGCCGTCGCGTGAGATCACCGACCAGATCTCGTAGCTGCCGTCCCTGGCGATCGCCCGCCACATGATGCCGAGCACGCCCTGGGGGGATTCGCTGATCCAGGGCTTGGCGATCTCGGTGTTGGGTACGGGGGTGGTGGAGGCCCAGGACGACCAAGTCTTGCCGTAGTCGTCGGTGGAGGAGAGCTGCAGGCGGTGGAGGCGGGCCTGCATCAGGAAGAAGCGGCCGGCGTGGTTCTGGTCGGCAACCAGGCGCAATCCGCCCGGGCCGCCGGCGCCCGGAAAGTTGCCGCGGAGCTCGGGCGGCGGCCCCGGGCGCACCGGCGGTGGCGTCACCTGGGGCAGGACGTGGTACTGGAAGGATTTGCCCTGATTGTGGCTCAAGCCAAAGACCACGCAGGGGCAGGTGGCGTGCTGGCTGGCGGGAACCTTCGAGGCCTCGTAGACCTCCGCCACCACGCCGTGGGCGGCGTCGAAATCGCCGCGGCCGAGCTGCGGATTCTGCAGCGAGTCCCAGGCGTAGATGGTGCCGAAACTTTTGCCACCGTCGGTGGAGGCGGTGAGATAGGACTGGAGGCGATACACCCCTGGCTTCTGGTCGATGTCGGTCTGGCCGCCGCCGCCTTGGCCGTAGATGACGCCGGTGGAGTCGTCAATACGGAGGAAGGGGCGGTCCCAGGGCGAGTTGCCGCCGATGCGGGGCTTAAGTCCGGGCGCGAAGCGCGCGCGGGCGTAGGAGGTGACGATGGGCACGGGCGGGCCCCAAGTGTCGCCCTTGTCGCTGGAGACAACCATATAGGAGCCGCCAAAGAAGTCGCCCGAAATTTCGCGGGGCTCGCAGCCCGCCATGAAAATGCCCTGCGGGGTGACGGCGGCGAAGGGGTCGGGGCAGCGGGTGAACTTGGGGTCTTTCAAGATGGGCAGCTCGCCTACCTTCCAGGTGCGGCCGCCGTTGTGGGTGACGCCCAGCCAGGTGTAGGTGGAGTTGGGGGTGGCGTGGTAGGCGTCCACCATGGAGCGCGACACCGGCGCATCGCTGAGCTTGTGCAGGCTGCCCATGCCCACCACGATGACGTTGCGCGGGTTGGTGGGGTCCACCGCCAGCATGGGCTCGCCCGAACCGCGGGTGGCATTGCCGAGCAGCAGGTACTCCTCCGCCGGCGGGGCGGCTTGGGCCGTGGCGGCGAGGCGGGCTGCCAGCAGGCCGAGCGCAAGCAGGGAAGCCTTTAGCATGGGCTAGCTCTTGGCCAGCGCCCAGGCGGGGCCGCAGGGCGCGGCGGGGGGCGCGAGCAGCACCGGCGCGGCCGTGGCCGGACGCAGCGGGTGCGGCCGGATCTCGCCCGGGGTCAGGCCCAAGGCCCAACGCAGGGCTTCGAAATAGATGCGCTGGACATCGGGAATATCCCAGACGGTGCGGTGATGGCCGAGGGCGCAATAGAACACCTTGCCCTTGCCATAGGATTTCGACCACGCCAGGGGGAAATCGCCATTGTGCAGCTCGATATTGGCTTGGCGGGTGTCGAGATGGCTGACGTCCAGCCGCAGCAGCACATCCACCTGGTCGCGATGGATGCCCTGGTTTTGGTACATCTCGTCGCGGAAGTTGAAGACGGGGGGCAGGAAGCGGGTGGCGGGAAAGGAGCGGTCCTCGACGACCACCGGCGCCTCCACCGTATTCCAGGGATGGTTGACGAAGCAGGCGCCGAGCAGGTCGCCGAACTCCGGCCAGGACATGAAGGCGGTGGTGGCGGTGTGGGTGGCGACGAAGCCCTTGCCGTCGTCGCGCACAAAGGAGAGCAGGTCGGCGCGCTGCTCGGCGGTGAGGTCAATCTCGCGCACGCCAAAGAAGAAGATGGCGTCGAAGTCGTTGAGGTCGTGGCCGTAGACCACCTGGCCGTCGCTGCCATAGAGGCCGTGCTTGGTGATGAGCTGGGAGTCGGTGCGGATGTAGGTGTCGTAGAGCTGGGAGACGTAGCCCAGATGCTCGATCACGCTGAAGGCGTGGGAGACGGAGTCATGCTGGAAGCCGTTGCGCACGTCGCCCCAGGCGAGCACGTTCTTGCGGCCGGGGCGGCGGGGGATGGCCATGCCGCCCATTTGCGCGGGGTGGCGGGAGCCGGGCGCGGCGGCGCGCTGCTGTCGCTGCGGGAGCTGCGCCGCCAGCGGCAGCGCCATGCCGGCGGCGGCACCCTGGCCCAGCATGCGCATCCATTCGCGACGGGTCATATGGGGTCTCCTTCGGGAAGGACGCTAGCGCCCGGGGCCGCGCCGGCCGCGGCCGCCATAGGCGGGCGGCGGCGGCGGCACGGTGTTCGAGACCGGGCGGGGGGTGACGTCGGCGTTGGTCACGCCCAGCGCCCACTCGATCGCATTGAACCACATGCGCTGGATGGCGGGGTTGTCCCAAGTCGAGGCGTCGTGGCCGAGGGCGGAATAGAAGACCCGGCCCTTGCCGTACATTTTGGCCCAGGTGATGGCATAAGGGGCGTCGGCCTTTTGGACGCCGGGGCGGGACATGTCCAGCCCGGCGGTGTCGAGCCGCATCAGCACGCGGCTGTTGGCCGGCGAAAAGTCTTTGATCTGGTAGAACTCGTCGTGAAAGGAGAAGACGCGGGGAAAGAACTGCATCCCGGGAAAGCTCGGATCCTCGACGATGACGGGGGCGGTGGTGATGCCCCAGGGGTGTTGGTCGAAGCGGCCGCCGAGAAGATCGCCGAAGGCCGGCCAGTCCATCCAGGCGGTGGAGGCCACGTGGGCCGCCACAAACCCCTTGCCGTCGTCGTGCACAAAGTGCAGCAGCTCGGCCTTCTGCGCGTCGTCAATGGGCACGTCGCGATGGCCCAGGAAAAAAATCGCGTCGATGTTGGCCAGGCTGGGGCCGCCGCTGGCGGGCTGGCCGGTGGTCATCTTGGGGTGGTAGGAGATGATGTTGGAGTCGGTGCGGATGTAGGTGTAGTAGGCACCGGTCTCATAGCCCATGCGCTCAATCACCGCGGCGGCGTGCGACACCGAGTCGTGCTGGGCGATGCCGTTGCGGGTGTCGGCCCACACCAGCACAACCTTCATGTTGCGCGGGGTGGGGGCGCCGCGGCCGAAGCCGCGCCCCCCGGCGGGGTCGCCCTGCGGCCAGGGATAGGCTCCCGCGAGCGCCTGGGGCGAGGGGTGGGCTGGGGCTTGCGCCCCCGCGCCCACGGCCGCCCAGAGAATCGCGACGCAGCCCAGCAGAATCAGTCGCGCGCTCTTCATAAGCATTTAGCCTCGCGTCAATGGTTGCCAAAGTGCTGCGCCAGGTAGTCGGCGACGATCCGTTCTTGGGCGTCGGTGAGATTGGCGCCGCGACCGATCATCTCGTCCACGGTGGCGCTCCAATCGCCTTTGCCCTGGTGGGTGCTGGTGACAGTGGCGAGCGAGTGGCATTGCGAGCATTCGTTCACCACCAGATCCCTGCCCGGGCCGGGCGGCAGCACCGCCGGCGCGTGGGCGGCGGCACCGGGCGCCGCCGCGGCGGGCGGCGCCGGCTTTGCCGCTTGCGCCGGCTTTGCCATGGCCGGCGCGGCTCCCAGCGCAAACACCACGATGCGGTTGGGGGCGGAGTCCACGGTGTGGCGCACGCCGCGCAAGCTGCCGGCGCCGCCCACGGCGATGGCGACGTACTGTTTGCCGTTGCGGCCCTGGTAGGTGGAGGGGGTGGCGAGGCCGTAGCCGTTCAGCGGCGCCTGCCAGAGCTGGTTGCCGGTGCGGGCATCGAAGGCGCGGAAGGCGCCGTCGGTGGTGGCGGCGACGAAGACCACGCCGCCGGCGGTGACGATGGTGCCGCCCAGGTTGGGGGTGCCGGTGGGCTTGACGCCGAGCGCGGTGAGTTCGGGATATTCGCCCAGCGGCACTTGCCAGGCGATCTGGCCGGTGCGGGCGTTGATGGCGGTCAACTGGCCCCAGGGCGGCTGCTGGCAGGGGTAGCCGTGGTTGTCCACGAAGCGCTGGCCGACGTCGGGATTGCGGTAGGGCATGACCTCGCGCGGCATGGCGCGCCCACCGCGCAAGGGCGGCGGACCCTCGCCGCCGCCACGGCGGCCGCGGCCGCGGCCCCGCGCCGGCATCTGGCTCGAGAGAACCATCTGCCCCTTGTTGCCGAGGTTGCTGCTGTTGACGAAGATGTAGCCCAGCGCCGGGTCGTAGCTCATGCCGCCCCAGTTGACCCCGCCGATGGAGGAGGGAAAGATCACCGTGGGCTCCAACTGGAAGGGGGTGTAGCGGCCCAGGTTCTTGTATTGGGCGAACTGCTGGCGGCAGTACTGCTCGGAGGCCGGGGTGACGGTGGAGACGTCGGCGACGGTGGCCGATTGCAGCGCCAGCGGCGGCGGCGCCACCGGCAGGGGCTGGGTCGGCCAACTATGCTCGCCGGGCACATCGCTGGGCGGCACCGACGTCTCTTTGACGCCAAAGATGGGCTTGCCGGTGTTGCGGTTCAGGATGAACATCAGCGCCGACTTGGTCATGGTCGCCACCGCGGGCACGCCCTCGGGGCCGGCTTCGATCAGCGCCGCCGGGCCGGCCATGTCGGTGTCTTCGATGTCGTGGTGCACCGCCTGGAAATACCAGGCCAGCTTGCCGGTGGCGGCGTGGAGCACGACCAGGGAGTTGGCGAACAGATCCTTGCCGGGGCGGTCGGCGCCATAGTAGCTGTCGGCGGGGTTGGCGGTGTTGACGAAGACCAGCCCGCGCTGGTCGTCCACGGTGATGCCGGCCCAGGCGGCGGGGCCGGAGCGGTCCTTCCAGCCGCCGGGTCCCCAGGTGTCATTGCCGAACTGGCCCGGCCGCGGCGTCAGATAAAAGCGCCAGGCGAGCTTGCCGGTAATCGCGTCGAAAGCCGAGACGGTGCCGGGCAGGCCGTGGCTGGGGCCCTCCTGCAGATCGGGGGAGAGGATGATGAGGTTGCGGTAGATGGCCGGCGGCGAGGTGAAGCCGTAATTGCCGAAGCCGCCCGCCAGCCCGGACAAACCTTGGCGCACCAGCACGCTGCCTTGGTCGCCGAAGCTGGCCACGGGCGCGCCGGACTTGGCGTCGAGCTCGATTAGGCGGCCATCGCCGGAGGTCGCCAGCACGATCCGCGGTGCGTGTTCCTTGTCGCCCGGCCAGTAACTCACACCCCGGCTGACGCGCACGCGCGCCTCCTGCGGGTCGTACTTCCAGATTTGCCGCCCGGTGTCGGGGTCCAGCGCCACCACCTGCTCGGTCGGCGTGGTGGCGTACATCACCCCGCCCACCACCAGCGGCGTGGCCTGGTAGGAGCGGTCGGTGTAGCCGGTGTTGAAGGACCAGGCGACACCGAGTTGGGCGACGTTGGCTGGAGTGATCTGGGTCAGCGGCGAGTAACGCTGCCCGCCCGCGTCGTGGCCATAGCTTGGCCAACCCGTCTGTGCCCCGAGCGGCGCCAGCAAGGCTGCGCTCAACGCCGCCGCCAACCACAGAGATCGCATGGAGGTCCTTAGAAGACGTATTTTACTGCGAGCTGCATGATGCGCGGATCGCCGGCGCTGGTAATCTGGCCGAAGATGGAGCCGCCAAAGCCTGTGTTGGGCGCGCCAAAGTTCACCAGATTGAGGGCGTTGAACACGTCCCAGCGCAACTGCACGGTATGACTTTCGCTCAATTTTACGATGCGCGAGAGCGACATGTCGAGCTGGGTGGAGTGCGGATTGGGAATGGTGGCCGGTCCGGCATTGCCAAACGTCCCGAAGGCCGGAATGGCGAAGGCCGAGGTGTTCAGGTACTGCAGGTTGCCCTGCGTGCCCACCGGCGTCATGCTGGGCAGCAGTAGGCTGGCGGTGCCGACGTTGGGCCGGCTGCCGGTGCCGGTGAGGGCGGGATCGGTGATCGCGCCGCTCAAGCCGGGGCTGCTGAACCCGCCCGAGCGCCAAGAGAAGATGGTGGACAAGCGCCAGTCATTGGCCAGCGTCCCTCCCACCCCCTTCAGATGCCAGGGGCTGTCGCCGATGACTGAGCCATTGACCACGATGGGCAGGTCGGAGGCGCAGTTGCCGCGGTCCATGCCGCGGTTGGCGGGGTTGACGTAGGTGGGGCCGGTGAGCTCGGTGGTGGCGGGGTCGGTAATGCAGTGCGACCAGGCGAAGTTGCCCTGGAAGCTCAGGCCGTTGCTCAGCCGGTGCCGCTCGCTTACGAGCAAGGCATTGTAGCTCGCCGTGCCGCCGTCGTCCACTTGGCCGATGGTGGAGTAGTACGCGCCTTGGGCCGGATTTTGCAGGTACAGCACGCGGCGCTTGTTGGTGGTGCCGAGGCATCCCTTGTAGGTCGCCATGCTGACGCCGCAACTGGCGTTGTAGACGGCCGGGTTGAGTTCGGTTCCCAGCCACAGGTGCGTGGTCTCGTTGCCGACGTAGCTGACCGAGACGGCGTCGTTGTTGCCAATCTGCCGCTCCGCGCTCACGTTCCACTGCTGCACATAGGTGGGGTGCACGTGCTGGGGGACGTTGACATACACGCCCGCCTGCGGGAAGGGCATGTTCGGCCCCACCGCCGCCAGCCCCGGCCAGGGGTTGCCGCCGGGATAGCCCTGCCAGGGATTGGAGAAGCCGCCCACCGGGTTGGTCAAGTTGATCGAAGCGCCCCAGGGTGGATTATTGGACTCGCGGGTGTAGAAGAACATGTGCGGCTGGTCAAAGAACAAGCCGTAGGAGGCGCGAATCGAGGTGCGGCCGTCGCCGAACGGATCCCAGATCAGGCCGGCGCGCGGCTCCATGTCTTTCTTCTGATCGAACGACAGCGCATGGCCGGGATAGCCTGGGTCGCCGGGGAAGCTGAGACCGGCGGGAGCGTTGGAATAAACGTTGCTGTGGACGCCGGCCGTGAATTGCGCTGGATTGAAGTTCTCCACCCATTTGTTCCAATTCTGCTGCTGTAGGAACGGTGCCCAGCGCAAGCCGTAGCTCAGCGTCAGGGTCGGGCTCAGTTTCCAGGAATCCTGGGCATAGGCGCCGAGGAGGTTCTCGCGGTCGTTCTCCCAGTCGGGATTGCCCTGCAGGAAGCTGCTGAGGTCGCCGAGGAGGAAGTCGCCCATGGACAAGCCGGTGTAGGAGGCGCCGAAGCCGAAGGCACCGTTGGTGGGCCGGTTGTTCACCGTGTTCATGATGGCGTGAATCCAGCTCACGCCGACTTGGATCTGATGGTTGCCGCGCACCATGGTAAGGTCGTCGGCGAGCTGCGGGGCGGTGGAGTTGAAGTAGCCGGGGTTGGTGGCGCCGGCGCCGAGGCTGAAGGCGCCGCTGACGCTGATGCCCATGAAGCTGGGGATGGGGCTGAACACCGGGACGCCGATGTCGGCGGGCGAGGGGTAGGGCGGAATCTGGCGGTAGGCGTAGGTGCGGATCAGTGAGGCGCTGAAGACGTTGACCGTGTTGGGGCTGATGGTGTAGTTGTCGCCGAAGGCCATGGACTGCGACTGGTCGTTCTGCGCCACCTGGTTGGCCTCCAGGACGTTGCTGGAAACGCCGGAGGCGATCGGCAGCACGAAGTGGCCCAGGAAGTAGCGGAAGAACATCGAGTGGTGCGCGTTCATGGTGTAGTCCACGCGCCCGATGCCCTGGTTCTCGTGGCTATTTTGGCTGATGCCGTAGTTGATCGCCCCGCAGGGATCGGTGGAGACCGGGATGTGCTTGAGGAAGGCCAGCGAGGATTTGTTGAACAGGGTGGGGTCAATCTTGTTGTTGACGAAGGGAGCGGCCAGCGTCACCGGCTTGCTTTGGCACGCGCTCGAGGCCACGGCGGTGAAGTCGCCGTTGAGCATCGCCTGGGTGACGCCGTAGGAGGTGCGGCTGGGCGGGTTGGAGCGCACCAGGGTGCCCTGGTAGCCGGCGAAGAAGACCAGCTTGTTCTTGATGATCGGGCCGCCGACGGTGCCGCCGAACTGGTTGCGTTTCAGGCTGTCGCGCGGCAGGCCCTTGGCGTTGGAGAAGAAGTTGTTGGCGTTGAACACGCCATTGCGCACGAACTCGAACAGGTCGCCGTGGAACTGATTGCTGCCCGACTTGGTCACCACGTTGACGGCGGCCGAGGCGTGGGCGCCGTACTGCGCCGGCAGGGCGCTGGTCTGCACCTTGAACTCCTGCAAGGCGTCGGGGAAGGGGAAGGGCAGATTCAGGCTATTGAAGGGATCGTTGTTGCTGGCGCCGTCCAGCAGGTAGGCGATGCCATTGATCTGTCCGCCCGCCACCGAGATGGTCTGGGTGGGATAGTTCTTGTTGGTGTTCAAGTCGCCGCCGGGAGCGGCGGTGGCGCCGGCGGAGAGCAGGATCAAATTGGTGGCCTGGCGCCCGTTGAGGGGCAGGTCCACAATGCTGCGCTGGCTGACCACGTCGCCCACGCCGGTGGCGTGGGTCTCGACCATGGCGGCGTCGGAGGCCACCTCCACCTCTTGCGTCTGCGCGCCCACCTTGAGCGCCACGTTGACGGTGGGGTTGCTGGCCACGTCGAGCACGATGCCGGTCTGCTGGTAGGTCTGGAACCCGGTGGCGGTGACGCGCAGGGTGTAGGGACCGACCGGCAGGTTGGACAGGGTGTAGCTGCCGTTGGCGCCGCTGGTGGTGGCGCGGGTGAACGACGTCGCCGTCTGGGTGGCGACCAATTGCGCACCGGGCACGGCGGCGCCGGAGGCATCGGTCACGTTGCCGGCAATTTGGGCGGTGGACACCGACTGGGCCATCGCGAGGGAACAGGCAAGGCAACACAACAGAGCCAGGGTGGCGAGCGTTCGCATGGACGAACTCCTTTTTCGGCGTCCCCTGCCGAGCGCGGCGGCAGCGGAAAAATTGGGCCAAACGTCCCGAAGTGTAGCATTCGCCCCAGGGGTTGCAATCGGTGTAACCGTAGCGAACGGTTACAAAACCAGTCCCGGGACGGCGGCGGGCAGCGGGGGTTAGGAGCGGCGCGCGGCGCGGGCGCCGGCGGCGCTTGTCTGCGGCGGTTTCGGCGCCTTGGCGGGGCGGGGGCGGTCGCTGGCCAGGCCGAGCTGGCGGACCACGTCGGCGAAGCGGCGGTCCTGGCGGGGCTGGTCGAAGCGCGGGTCCACGTTGATGCTGAGCAGCTCGATGCAGCGGTCCTGGCAGGCCTTGGCCAGCCATTCAAAGCCAGTGTCGTTTTGGCCCATGGCGAAGTGGACGGAGGCGAATTCCATGGGCGAGACGTAGCGCGCGGCGGAGAACTCGCGCAGCTTGTCGAGGAGCTCCAGGCAGAGCTTGCGCTTGCCGGTGAGGGCGTAGAGGTAGCCCAGGGCGCCGTACATGCGGGGTGAGGCGGGGGAGAGGTGGATGGCGCGCTGGCAGGCGGCGGCGGCCTCCTCGAAGTCCTGGCGCTGCTGCTGAATGAGGGCCAGGGTCCAGAAGGCGGCGGAGAAGTGGGGGTTGAGCTCGATGGTGTGGTCGCACTGCTCCAGCGCCAATTCGTATTCGCGGCGGTAGCAATAAATCAGGGCCAGGTCGCGGGCAATGATGGCGGAGACCGGGTCGAGCGATTGGGCGATGCGCACCTCGTCCAGCGCCTCCGCCAGCCGCCCGGTGGGCGAGAGGCAGTTCATGGCGTACCAGTGGTGGGCGGTGGCGTAGCCGGGGTCGAGGCTGATGGCGTGGCGGAACTGGCGCTCGGCGCCGGCCCAATCCCAATCCTGGCTGGCCTTGACGTGGGCGAGCGAGGTTTGCGCCTCCACCGAGTTGGGATCGAGCATCACCCCGGTGGTGGCGTGGGCGACGGTCTTGGTCCAGACCTCGGCCGGCGCCAGCACGCCGTAGTGGCTGAGCAGCGAGTAGGCGTCGGCCAGGCCGCTGTGGGCGAGGGCGTACTGCGGGTCTTCCAGCATGGCGCGCTCGAAGAACTCGGCCGCCTTGCGCAGGCTCTCCTCGGTGCGCTGGTTGAGGTGGTAGCGGCCCTGCAGGTAGAGGTTGCGGGCGGCAAGGTTTTCGGCGGGACGGCGGGCTTGGCGCTTGTCGCCGCCGGCGGCCTCGCTCTGCACCTGCGCCGCCAGCAGCCGTGCCGCCTTTTGCTGCAGGGCGAACAGGTCGGCCAGCTCGCCATCCACGCCGTCGGACCAGAGATAGCAGCCGCTGGCGCCATCCATCAGGTGCACGATCACCCGCAGCGCCTCGCGCGACTTGCGCACGCTGCCGCCCGCCAGCAGCGCCGCCGCCGATTCGCCCGAGGCCGGATTGCGGCCGTCGGGCGGCGAGGCCAGCACCCGGATGCCCGGCACTTGCGCCAGGGCGCAAACCAGCTCCTGCTGCAGGCCCTGGCAGAAGTAGCCCAACTCGGCCTGGTGGCTGTGGTCGGCGATGGCCTGCACCGCCACGGTGTTGCGGTTGACCAGCGCCACCGCCAGCGCGGTGCGCGCCGGCGCCGCCGCCCGCGGCTTCAGCACGGGCGCGTAGCCGCCCTTGGGCAGCTCGATCACCAGCTCGGCGCCGTAGCCCTCGTCGTGGTAGTAGCGCTCCAGCACCGCCCGCAGGCGGCGCGCCTGCACCCGCACGATGGGATCGTTGCGCGGGTCGAAGGTGTCGGGCTTGTCGAACACCGCCACCCCCACCACGTATTCCTTGATCTGTTCCTTGCGCCCCGCCAGCGTCTCGGCCACGATGAACTCGAGAAAGCGCCGCAGGCGTCCCGCGCCGCGGAAGGTGACGCTGTTGGAGATGCGGGCCAACTGCTCCTGCACGGCCTTGTTCGCGGCCTTGTCCGCCTCAGGCACCGCCGCCGGCTTGTCCAAGTTGGCCACGGTGCTTAGTCTACTCCGGCCGGAGCCGGGGCGCGCCCGCTTAGGCCAACTGGCGGCAGTGGGTTTCACGAGTGCAGGCCAACGTCCCTACCGAGACCAGCGACCACAACACCATCAGCAGGAAGGCGGCGCGGAAGGCGCCGGCGCCATAGACGCGCGAGCCGTGGACGAGTTGGCCCGCCCAGTAGCGGTCGAGCATCCAGCCGATCGCCGGCTGCAAGAGCATGGGGCCGAGCTGGTTGCTCATGTTGACCAACCCGGAGATGGTGCCCAGGTACTGCTCCGGCACCGACTCCTTGCCGAAGGCAAAGCCCAGGATGATGGCGGCGGCGGCAAAGCTGGTGATGGCCGCTGCCGCGACAAAGGCGTGGAGCGAGAGGCCGGGGACGTAGAACATCACCATCCAACCCAGCGCCGCCACGGCGGCTCCGCCCAGATACAGCGGCTTGCGCCGCCCGATCCGATCGGAGGCGTAGCCCATCAACGGCGAGGCGACCGCGAAGGCGACCAGCATAATCGAGTCCACCTTGGCGGCGGCGATGGCCGAGAGCCCGTAGCGGGCGGAGAGGTAGGCCGGGCCCCACAGGCCGGCAAAGGCCAGCACCGGACCGAGCAGGCCGCCCTGGGCAAAAAAGATCAGCCAGGTGTTGCGGTAGCGAAACAGGTCGCCCAGCCCGCGCACCACCGCGCCAGCGGAGCGGGGCGCGGCAATACGCAGGCTTTCGGGGGCGTAGCTGGCATAGCCGCTCTCGCCCGGATCGTTGCGCACCAGCCACAGCGCCAGCCCGGTGAGCGCCAGCAGCACTCCGCCCGCGGCCAGCGACACCGGGCGCCAGGTGAAGCGCTGCACCAGCAAGCGCAGCGGAATCTGGGCGACCAGCGCGCCCAGGTTGCCGATGAACAGGCTGAGGCCGCTGAGCATGGCGAAGCGGCGCGCCGGAAACCAATGCGTGATCAGCTTCAGCGTCACCACCCAGGCGACGGCGGTCGAACCGCCCACCAGGGCGCGCGCCAGGCAGGCCACGTCGAAGTTGCCGGTCCAGCCGAAGATCACGCTGCCGATGGCCGCCGAGATGGTGCCCACCACCAGCAGCTTGCGCGCCCCCCAGGAATCCACCAGCAAGCCGGTGGGGATCTGCATGGCGACGTAGGCGTAGAAGTAGGTGGCCGAGAGGGTGCCCAGGCTGGCGGCGCCGATGTGGAAGGCGCCCATCAGCTCGCCCGTCATCACCGCCGGGGAGACGCGCACGTAGTAGGCCAGCAGATAGAACAGCACCGCCGCGAACCAGACCACCCAGGCGCGGCTGGCCGGTGGGAGGCGGAGGCTGACGGCGCGGGGATGGCTAGGATTACTCGCCCCGGCGGTAGATGTCATTGATGTTCCAGTAGCCGGGGGTGGGCGTGGGCACGTTCTCCATCGCCACCTGCACCACGGTGGGCAGCGGCGCGGCCAGCGCCTCGGCCAGCGCCGGGCCCAGCTCGGCGGCGGATTGGATGAGGACGCCGCGGGCACCGCAGGCGCGCGCCATGGCGGCATAATCCACGCGGTAGCAGGCGCCGTCGCGCTCGAACAGGCAGCCGAACTCGGTGCCGTAGTGCATCTCCTCCAAGCCGGCGATGGTGCCGAAGGCGGCGTTGTCCATCACCACCCAGACTACCGCCAAGCCCGCCTCCATGGCGGTGGCGATCACCGAGGGGTTGGCGCCAAAGCCGCCGTCGCCGACCAGGCAGAGCGCGGCGCGCCGGGGCTGGGCGTACTTGACGCCGAGCACGGCGGCGGAGCCGAAGCCCATGGTGGCCAGGCCGCTGGGGGTGATGAAGGTACCGGGCACGGTGAGGGGAAACTGCTGGCCCACGCCGTTTTTGTTCCAGCCCACGTCGGTGACGATGAAGCCGTCGGCGGGCAGCGCCTTGCGCACCTCGCTGAGGATGCGCTCGGGGCGCAGCGGGAACTGGTCGGAGCTCCGCTGCTCGCTCCAGTGCGCGGCAAAGTTTTGGCGGCCAGCCGCGATCTGGGCGCGCAGCCCGGCGCGCGCCGGCCGGCGCAGCTTGCCGGCGGCGGCGGCGATGGCGGTCAGGGCCAGCTTGGCGTCGGCCACCGCCCCCAGCTCGACCGGGTAGTTGCGCCCAATCTCGGCGCCGTCAATGTCAATCTGCAGCAGCCGCGTGGGCGGCATCTCGAAGGTGTAGCGCGGGTCCCAGGAGCTGGAGTTGGCTTCGGCGAAGCGGGTGCCCACCGCCAGAATGACGTCGGCGGAACGGCATTTGTCGTTGGCGATGGGGGTGCCCCAAAACCCGGTCATGCCGAGCAGCAGGGGATGGTCCTCGGGCAGGCAGCCCTTGCCCATCAGGGTGTGGGCCACCGGCAGTTCCAGCGCTTCCGCCAGTTCGCGCAGCGCGGGCGCGGCGCCGGAGGAGAGCACCCCGCCGCCGGCGTAGAGCACCGGGCGCTCGGCGGCGGCCAGGCTCTCGGCGATGCGGGCGGCGGTCTCCGGCGCCAGCCCGGGCGCCTGCAAGCGCGGCGGCGTCTGCTGGAAGGCGTCGGCGGGCAGGTCGGCGGAGAACACGTCCATGGGCACATCCACCAGCACCGGGCCGGGGCGGCCGGTCTGCGCCAGGTGGAAGGCACGCTCGACCACGCGTGGCAGATCCGCCGCCCGGTCCACGCGGTAGACGCGCTTGCAGAAGGGGCGATAAATCTGATACTGGTCGGCGTCCTGATGGAGGTTGACCTCCTGGTGGGGATGGCGGCCATAGTAGTAGGAGGGAACGTCGCCGGCGATCACCACCAGCGGGATGCTGTCGAGCGCGGCGTTGGCCACGCCGGTGGCCGCGCAGGTCAGCCCGGGGCCGAGATGCACCAGCAGCACGCCGGGCTTGCCCGAGGCGCGGGCGTAGCCGTCGGCGGCGTGGGCGGCGAGCTGCTCGTGGCGGAAACTGACGAAGCGGATCGAGCTGCCGCGCAGCGCGTCGAGGAAGGCGATGATGGTGTGCCCGCACAGGCCGAAGATCACCTCCACGCCCATCCGCTCCAGATAGGAGACCAGGCCGTAGGCGGCGATGCGCTCGCCCGGCGGGGTGGGGTCGCGGGGCGACTTCACCGGCAGCGGAGGGGCGGAGGCGGGCGCGGCGGCGGCCGCGGCGGTGGGGTTGATCATAGAATGCACCTAGAACACTTCGGAGTTGTAGAATTCGCCGTACAGCTCGGCGTCCGACGGCCTGTCCTCCGGAATCGGCCGACTGACCCAGGTCACATTCATATAGTGTTTGAGCGAAACGTTCTCGTTGGTGATGTTGCCGCCCCAGATGCCGCATCCCATGCTTGAGGTCATGGGCATGCCGTTGGTGAAGTTGCCGGCGTTGGACCGCGACTGCGGCTGCCGCACCATCATGCGGCTGACCGGCGCGGTGAGCGCCAACTGGTGGATGTGGTCGTCGTTGCGGGAGAAGATGCCGCAGGAGTGGCCCTTGCCCCCGGTCTCGAAGACCTGTTCCACCCGGCGCAGGACATCGGGAAAGCCGTCGCAGCGGAAGATGGCCAGCACCGGTCCCAGCTTTTCGGTGGAGAACAGATGCTGCTTGCCGATGTGGTCTTCTTGCACCAGCAGGAAGGTCTTGCCCTCGGGCAGCGCGATGCCGGCCAGCTCGGCGACCACCGCCGCCGGGCGGGCGATGGTGGCCGGGGTGCGGTGGCCCTCGGCATCCCAGTAAGCCGCCCGCAGCCGGCGCTTCTCCTCTTCGTTGACCAGATAGCCACCCTCCTGCTGCAACGCAGCCAGCAGGGCTTCATAAATGCGGGCGTCGGCCAGCACGTTGCCGTCGGCCGAGCAGCCAGAGCCGTGGTCGTTGGTCTTGCTGCTGCGGATCATGCGGGCGGCCTCGGCGATGTCGGCGGTCTCATCCACCACCACGGTGGCGTTGCCCGCGCCCACGCCGTAGGCGGGCTTGCCCGAGCTGTAGGCGGCGCGCACCATGGGCTGGCCGCCGGTGGCGATGGTGAGGTCGCAACGCGCCATCAGTTCCTGGGTGAGCGGGATGCTGGGCTTCTCCACGCATTGGAAGACGTCGGGGGTCACGCCCTCGCGCTCGAGCACGGCGCGTAGGATGCGCACCACCTCGCCGGTGGTGCGCTTGCTCGCCGGGTGGGGGCAAAAGATCACCGCGTCTTTGCACTTGAGGGCGTAGATGGCGCTGCCCGCCGGGGTCACGACCGGGCTGGTGACCGGGATCAGGTTGGCGATCACGCCGGCCGGCTTGCCGTATTTGACGATGCCCTTCTCCGGGATCTGCTCGATCACGCCCATGCTGGGCTGGCGCAAGGCGTCGCGCAGGATGCCCAGCACTTTCAAGCGGCGCGAGGGTTCGCGGCCGCCCATGCCCGATTCGTCCACGCTCATGTGGGCGAGGCGGGTGGCGGTGGTCTCGTTGGCGGTGGCCCAGGCGAGGGCGCGGCAGAGGCGATCCACGGCGGCCTGGTCGAGCGGGGCGATGGCCTGCATCGCCTGGCGGGCGCGGGCCAGCATGTCGGCGGCCAAGGCGCGTTCGGCCTCGGTGAGAGCGCGCTGCGAAACGGTCGGGGTAGCCACGGTCGAAACAATCCTTTCTTGCCGCTTCAGTCCTTCATGGTTGGCGCGGGCCCCGGCGCGGCTGCGCCGCGCGTCCCGCTTGTGCTCGCGCCGGCTTGGGGGCCCGAGGCCCCAAGCCGGCGCTGCGCCTCGCAGGGGCCGCACCGCATTCGCTTCCCGGGGGCGGGCCGCCCTGCGGAATTTCGCAGCCCTTCGCGCCGCTTTTGCCGGCAGGCAAAGCGGCGCGACCCCCGCGAATTGCATCCGTCAATCCATCCAGGGAGCGCGGGGGCTCGCCGTCGTACTCCACCGGAATGCGAATGCGCATCGGCTTCTCGCGCGCGTACTCCTCGGCCACCTCGGCGGTCAGCCCCGCCACCCGCCCGATCAAAAAAATCAGCAGGCCGGCGGCGGGAGGGAAGCCCAGGTCGTACAGCAGCGCCGCCAGGGCGCCGTCAATATTGAGCGGAATGGGTTTGATCTGGACCCGCACCGCCGCCTCCAGCGCCAGCATGAACTCCACCCCCATGCCGGCCAACTGGTGGACGCGGGCCAGCTCAAACAGCACCGCGACCCGGGGATCGCGGGTATGGACGCGATGGCCCAGCCCGGGCAGGCGCTCGCCCCGCGCCCGCGCGGCGGCGATGGCCTCCTCGGCGGCCGCCGCCACCGAGACGCCCTCGCCGCGCATCTTCGCCGCGGCGGCGGCGATCATCTCCATGGTCTGCGCGCCGGCGCCGCCGTGCTCGTTGCCCACCGCCAGCAGCCCCGCCGCCACCGCCGCCGACAGCGACTGGCGATTGCCGGAGGCGACCAGGCGCGCGGTGGCGCAGGAAGGCGCGCCCGAGCCGTGGTCGGCCACCCCGACCAGGATGGCATCCAAGAGCTTGCGCTCCCCGGCTTCGGGCAGGCGGCCGCGGTGCAGCAGGAAGACGGTGTCCACAAAGCTTCCCTGCCGCATCAGATCGCCGATGTCATAGCCACGAATGCGGATATTCTCCGCATCCGCCTGCACGATGCCCGTCCGCCAGTTCCCCATGCCGCTCTATTATGACCAGCTTGGGAAAGGCTGGCAGGTGTAACGGTTGCCTACGGTTACACCCTTGCCGCGCCGCCGCCAAGCCGCGGCGGGCCGCGGCCGACAGGCTGGGCCCGCTCGCCCGGCGGAGGCCGGCGTGCTAGCATGCCTGAATATGCCACTCGCGCCGGGCTGTCTGGTGGGCCAGTATGAAGTGGTCGCCCTGCTGGGCGCTGGCGGCATGGGCGAGGTCTACCGCGCCCGCGACCGGCGGCTGGGGCGCGAGGTGGCCATTAAGGTGCTCGCCTCCGCCGGCATGCCCGAGCCCGGCCTGCTGCAGCGCCTGCAACAGGAGGCGCGCACGCTGGCGGGCCTGAACCACCCCAACCTGCTGGCCATCTTCGACCTGGGCGAACAGGAGGGGGCGCCCTTCCTGGTGATGGAGTTGCTCGAGGGGGAGACGCTGCGGGCCCGACTGCGGCCGGGCCCCCTGCCCCTCCGCCGGGCGCTGGCCATCGCTCGCCAAGTGGCCCAGGGCTTGGCGGCGGCGCACGAGCAGGGCATCATCCACCGCGACCTGAAGCCGGAGAACATTTTTCTGCTGAACGACGGGCGGGCCAAGATCCTCGACTTTGGCTTGGCCAAGGCGGTGCGCGCGCCTGCCGCCGACGCCGAGGTCGCCACCCTCCCCGGCGACGCCCTCGCCACCCTGCCCGGCATGGTGCTGGGCACGGTGGGCTACATGGCCCCCGAGCAGGTGCGGGGCGAGGCCGCCACCCCCCGCAGCGACATCTTTGCCCTCGGCGCCGTCTTTTATGAAATGTTGGCGGGCAAGCGCGCCTTTGGCGCCACCAGCAGCGTCGAGGTAATGAGCGCCATCCTGCGCGATGACCCGTCTGACATTGTGGTGGCGGGCGCGGCCCTGCCGCCGGCGGTCACCCGCATCCTGCGCCGCTGCCTGGAGAAGGAGCCGCGCCAACGCTTCCAGACCGCCGCCGACCTGGAGTTCGCCCTGGCCGCGGTGGACGAGGCCTCGAGCTCGACGCTGCGCCCCGCCGGGGCCGCGCCCGCGCCCGCGGCGGCGCCCCAACGCCGGGGGCGCGCCCGCCTGGCGGCGCTGCTGCTGGCGGGGGCGGTGGCGGGGGCGGCCCTCACCGCCCTGTTCGCGCTGGGGCGCGGCGGACCCGACCCCACCCAGCTTGTCTACACCCTGTTCGAGCCGGGCGTCGCCTCCCGCGGCTACTGGTCTCCCGACGGCGCCGCAGTGGCCTACGCCGCCAGCCCCACCGCCAACCAGCCCGCGCAAGTGTTTCTGCGCTATCTTCATACCTCCAGCGCCACCCAGCTCACCCATATTCCCAACCTCGAAACCGTTCGCGGCTGGTCCGGCGACGGCCATAGCGTCCTCTACAGCGATACCCGCGGCGGCATCTGGAGCGTGTCGGCGGTGGGCGGGGCGCCGCAGAAGCTGTACGACTTCGGATCGGCGGATGTGCGCGCCCTGGCGCTGTCGCCGCAGGCGTGGGCGGTGCTGCGCGCCGGCCCCGACCGCAAGTTTCGCGTCTTTGTCTCGCCGCCCGGCGGCGCGCACTGGACTGCCTATGCTCCCGCCCCGTTCGCCACCGCCAACATCGTCAATCAACCGCAAATGGCGTTTGCGCCCGACGGCAAGAGCCTGCTGCTGTTCCTCCACGGCGACAGCGGCCGGGAATTGGCGTGGCTGCTGCCCTACCCGGCCGATCCGCGCCGCCCGCCCCACACGATCCTGCGCCAGCTCGGCGTGATCGTGCTAACTCCCACCTTCGCCTGGATGCCCGACAGCCGCCACTTGCTGGTCGCCGCCGTGCGCCACCCGAACCAAAGCCCGCAACTGTTTCTCGCCGGTATCGGAGGCGCATGGCGGCAGCTCACCTCGAGCGTAGACGGCGATGCGGCGCCGACGGTGTCGCCCGACGGCGCCCAGGCGCTGTTCCTGCGCTTCAGCGGCAACTTCGACGTGGTGGCAGCGCGGTTGAGCGACGCGGTGGTGTCGCCCCTGCTGGCCAATGGCACCAGCAACAACATGCCGGCCTGGGCCTTGCGCCAGCCGGCGCTGGTGTATGAAACCGACCGCAACGGCGAGCCTGAACTCTGGCTGCACGCCACCGACGCCAAGGGCGGGGCGAGCGAGCGGCGCTTGCGCGACTTGCCCCAAGGGAGTATTCCGATGGCGCCGGCCTTGTCGCCCAACGCCGACCGCGTGCTCTACTCCGCCTTCCTCCCCGGCAAGAGCGCCATCCCGCTCTATCTGGCCTCCGTCGCCCAGGGCAGCCCCGTGCCGCTGCTAGCCGCCACCAGCGGCATTGAAGTCGGCGCCAACTGGTCGCCGGACGGCGACCAGGCATCGTTCCTGAGCCTGCACGGCAACCAAGCCGACCTGATGGTCGCGCCCACCAGCGGGCAGGCGACCGCGCGCAAGCTGCGCACCGTCAGTTCCGACCTCACCTTGATTCCCGTCTGGTCGCCCGACGGCGCCTGGATCGCCTACCAAGCGCCCGACGGCGACCTGCACCTGGTCGCGCCCGATGGCGCGCGGGAACGCAATCTGGGCAAGTTCGACACCCCGGCGGTGGCCTTCTCCCCCGACAGCCAGCGGCTCTACGGCGTCACCTCGACCCCCGGCCACAACTACCTCGTCCAACTGGAGATCGCCAGCCGCGCCCATCGGCGCCTCGGCGACCTCGGCGCCGATTTCACCCCCCAGACCGCCGCCGAACCGGGCTTGCGCTTCACTCTGACGCCGGACGGCCAGAGCCTCGCCTTCAACACCGCCCGCCGCAGCCAGAGCCTGTGGATGATGCGCCATTTCGACCCCGCACCCAGCGGCATCGCCCGCCTCCGCGCCCTGCTGCGGTTGCCCTAGCAGCCTGTGGCGCCGCGCGGGCCAGCGCCTAGAGCGGCAGCAGCTTGCCCTTCTCCAGGTGGCGGGTGACACCGGCGTAGGCGGCGGCGTGGGGGTCGTGCGTCACCATAATGACGGTCTTGTGAAATTCGCGGTTGAGCCGCGCCAGGATCTCCAGCACCTCGTTGGCGCTGCGGCTGTCGAGGTCGCCGGTGGGCTCGTCGGCCAGGATCAGCGCCGGGTCGGTGACGATGGAGCGGGCGATCGCCACCCGCTGCTCCTGCCCGCCGGAGAGTTGCTTGGGCAAGTGGTGGCTGCGGCCCTGGAGGTCCACCAGTTGCAGCACCGTTTCCACGTGCTCGCGCCGCTCCGCCCGGCTGAGCGGGGTCAACAGCAGCGGCAGTTCGATATTCTCGAACGCGGTCAGCACCGGGATCAGGTTGAAGGTCTGGAAGATGTAGCCGATCCATTCGTTGCGCCAGCGGGCGGAGGTGCGGTCGTCGAGCAGAAAGATGTTCTCGCCGCGCACCCGCAGCTCGCCGGCGGTGGGGCGGTCAATGGCGGCGATCATGTTGAGCAGGGTGGTCTTGCCCGAGCCCGACGGGCCCATGAGGGCCAGAAATTCGCCCTCCGCGATGGTGATCGAAACATCGTCCAGGGCGATGACCAGGAACTGGTCGCGGCGAAAGATCTTGCTCAGGCCGATGGCCTCCACTACGGGCGGGGTCACGGCAGCGTCCCCGCCACCACGCGGGCGCCGGGCTTGAGCTCGGCCGGCGTCTTGACGATGACCTCGGTGCCGGGAGCGACGCCGGTAGCGATGCTGCCCAAGGCGCGCTCAGCGGTGACCTGAATCGGCCGCTCCGCCACCCGTCCGTTGGCGATGATCTGGACGTACTTGGCGCCGGCGCGATCGCGAATCGCCACCAGCGGGATCAACACACCGGCCGGAGGCGGCGCGTTGAGCGCCTGGTCGGCCAGGAACTGCACGGTGGCGTTCATGTCGGGCCGCAGGCGGCTGTCGGGGTCGAGCACCTTCACCTTGACCTGCACCGTGGCCTTTTGCCGGTTGGCTTCGGGCGCGATCTCGGCCAGCTCGCCCTGGTAGCGGCGGTCGGGAAAGGCATCGGTGGTGACGATGCCGGGCTGGTGGAGCTGCAGCCGGCCGAAGTCGTTCTGCGAGATGTCGAGCTCGACCTGCAGGTCGTTGAGGTCGGCCAGCGTCACCACCGAGCCCTGCGGCCCGCCGGTCTCGACCGCGCTGGCAAATTGCGCGGTGATCAGCTCGCCCTTCTCGGCGGTGCGCTCCAGGATCGTGCCCCCCACCG
>Ga0307374_10003484_pt1 | contig 26874 bp, 17 predicted proteins | sample OX3MG_FD_202532 | JGI IMG/M metagenome (GOLD analysis project Ga0307374, IMG submission 202532) | Soil microbial communities from Risofladan, Vaasa, Finland - OX-3 | ecosystem: Environmental > Terrestrial > Soil > Coastal area > Acid sulfate soil | place: Finland: Risofladan, Vaasa | collected...
GCCGCCCAGGTCGGAGAACCCCGAGGTGCTCTTCGGCCCGCCGAAGACTACGGCGAGTTGCGGTTCGTTGGAGACGCTGTACGTCCCATCCGCCACGCCCGAGGTCGTGATGGTGAAGACGGTGGTGGTGACATTGCTTGCCGTGGTTTGGCTGACGACGCTGATTGGGAAATACGTTCCGTTCAGCGAGAACTGTCCGATCGCCCCCGCCACGGTGACGCGGTCTGTGTTCGTCGGAATTTGGAAGGGAGGATTTTCGACTGGAGTTTGGATCGTCACGGTTCCAGTGGTCCCCGAATTGACGATTGAAACGAGCGTACCCCGCGTAGCGCTCGGCACGGCGACACCGGTCGCGCTCCAAGTCGCGGCCGGCATTCCTACGGAGTGACCCAAGAGCACGTAGTGGTAGCTGTCCTTCCGGCCTGGCCAGAAGTTCTGTGCCATGATATTTGCAAAGCCCGTCTTCCAGCTAATCACTGGCTGGCCCGGATATTCGCAATACGTAGGAGGCGAATCGGTGCATACGATGGAGCTTTCCGCAATGGCGTGGCCCCCCGTTCCTGACGGCGGAGCCGTTGCTCCGGCGGGCACGGGGAGCGGGTAGGAAATGACGTACGGGTCGCCTTGATAGACGGGGCCGACGTCGAAGTGCACATGGATGTTGTGCAGACTAAAGTCGTTGCCGATGGCATCCAATGCTGCTTTCTTGGGCAAGTGAGAATGCGGGGGGATACCGGAACTGAGCGCGTTCAGATAATCCAGTTGTATAAAGATATCCCGGCTACCCGGTTTGGCTCCTGGTAGGGCCACCCAATCGCCGGTGTTGACATCTGCATACCCCTGGTTCAGCTTCCAAAGGTCCAGCAACCCGTCGTTATCGCTGTCTTGAACGGTGGTGCTGAAGATTATTGCTCCACACGACACACAGCCGGCGTTCGTGCTGGATGGTGTCACGACAGCGGTCTCCGTGGAATCGGTTTGATTCACTGCGGCTCCGTAGTTGTTCGGGAGCCAGGTGGGATTGTCCCAGGACCCGTTATAGATGCCGGGAAAGGGAGGGAGGGAGCTGTACAGAGACGGAAGATTTACGGTGTTGTTTAAATAAACGCTTTCGAGTTTGTTGGGTTGGCCATTGCCGACGATCTCAGTGATTTTAGCTGCCGGAGTTTGAGCAGCCTGATAAAATCCCACAATGGGCTCGCTCATCGTTTGTGAAGTGCTGCTTGGAGCAAAGGAACCGTCGTAAAGGACGATCGAATTCAGGGGAACGCCTGGCGACAGGACGCGGTATATGATCACCAGAGTGGCGCCCAGTGTAAGAGGGGTACCCCCACCGTTGCTTCCACTATCCGCCAACTTCACTTGATATTGGCCGTTTGGTTGAATCTTGCCCGTCGAATCCAAGGGAAGAAATGGGCGCACGTCTGCGCGGTAGGTCCGCATCGTTTTTGACCCCTGCGATGAACCTGAACAGCCGCCTGAGCTCCAGGATACGGGGGCATTGGGGTTGCCGAGCGCCTTTCCGGCGATTGGGTAGCCATTGAAGAATCCGTTCTGCCCGGCAAATGACGGCCGCGAGGATTCCACAGTTTGCCAGTAGAGGAAGGCCGCCACGACATCGGCTCCGGGAGGCACGCCCTGCGAGCGCACGCCCGTAGCGGTCGCTTGGACTGTGTCGGGGATACTAATCGTTCCGGTGGCGAAACCGTTGACCCCCAGACCCCGCAGGCCCACGCCGCCAACCACGTAATCGCCGGTGACAAAATAGTTCTTGAATAAGCTCAAGGGATTAGTAGTTTGCGCCGACCCTGCTTGTCCAAACCCAAACACCAGCAGCAATCCTGATGCAACGATCGCCCGCAATGGCAACCCGAATAAAATCCTTCGCATAAGCTGGGTTCTCCTCATGAAGTCCTTGGTAAGCACGGGTTTCTCGTGCGTGCTTTGATCTACCCGCGATACGTGCTCGGCGGGGATAAGGCCCATGGGGCCTCCCGCCAAAACCTGCGAGGCCAAAGATCGTTGGTCGCTGTTCATACGTCCCTAGTGATTCACGGGATGCGTCGAGGGGCACGCCAACGATGCCGAGCACAGTATCCGGGATGCGATGGACTGTCAAGCTACAGGACTCCTGGCCTACGTACCTAAACTACAAGGACTCGGGCGATTTCGTAGATGGAGTGGAAAGGGATCGGTCCTCTTGAAGAGTTGCGCCGCGGCTGCGCGAAGAGCTATTTCAGCCCGAGTACCCTGCTGGTGGCCAACACTGCTTTTTACCTGAAAGGAACCCTCCGAACGCGTATTCGATTTGATCCGCGATGGGAAGAAAGACCGGGCGAGCCACCAGCTTCACGAGGGATCCGGGAACTTCTCGATGAGCGTTCCGAGCACAACGGCTTTCAAAGAAGGGCGGTCAGGCGCGAGAAAGTGCGGTGGCTTCGTCCTCGGCGATGTCAAGAACTGTGTCCAGACGCACCATCCTCAGAAGCTGCAGAACGCGTTTCGTGGGCGCGAAAAATGTACAGTGACCACCGGATTTTTTCACGTTCGCAAACGTGCGTACCAGCGACCCGACTCCGGAGCTATCCATTTCGGGCACGCCGGCCAGATCGATGGCGAGATGCTTGCTTCCATCATCAATCAGCTGCTGCACCTGCTGACGGAATCCCTGCTCGCTCTCGCCGAGCTTGAGAGCGCCGTTCAGATTTAGGATGGTGATGGAGCCCGCTTTGCGAACGGTAATGACCATAAGAATCTCTTTGCGGTGCCAACGTACCTGAACTTTTGGCGTCAAGCAAGTGAAACCTGACCCGCCGCTCCGCCGCTCCGCCTTGACTCCTCGAAGAGCATTTGTTAGCCTCGCGCTCGATTCCGTACCTCCTTTTCCTCGTCATCAGGGAATTTACGGAACTCATAATGACGCGCCTCGCCGGGGAACCGCATGGAACTATCCTCCAGCATATTTGAGCTGGCTACTGTCTACTACGCGTGCCGGGACACGAGCACGCTGCTCAAGACGTTTGCCGGCCGCCTGGGAACGGCGCTGAACGCGCGCGGCGTTCTCGTCTGGCTGCCCGACCCAGACGCGGAAACCGTCGCCCAAGAGACCGATGAAGGAACCGAAGCCGCTGAGAAGATCGCCGGATTTTCCTGCCGCACGGCGTGGCTCGCCCCCGGCGAGCGATTTGATCCCGCGGGCGAAGGAGTCGTGGAAGGTCCTGTCGCGGAAGTTTTCGAAGATGCCGAGACGCGTCAGTTCTCAAGTGAGGAAAACAATAGCGACGAGCTCGCGCATCTCGCACAGGGCTCCCGCGACCGGGTAAAAAAGGCGCTCTATGCTGCGCTGCCAGGCGCCCAAGCCACGATCAGCGTCGTCGAGATCCTCAACCCGCGCCGCGGCGAATTCACGCCGGACGAAATCAATTTCGTCCAGGAAGCTAGCCGAATCACCGGCCTCGCCCTCGAAAACCGCCTGGTCCGCGAACGGGAACAGCATGACCAGTTTGCCACGATCGAGCGGCTCACTGCGCTCTACGACATCAGCCGAATCTTCAATTCTACTCTCGAGATCGATGAGCTTCTGCCCGTTGTCGCCGAAAAAATCCGCGACATTCTCGACGCGGAAGTCTGCAATTTGTGGCTGGTGGACCCTGAGCAGAAGGATCTTTACGCTGTCCAGCAGGCCGGTGAAGACCCAACACTTGGCGAAGGCGCGCGCTGCGCGATGGGAGAAGGGGTCCTGGGCAAGGCCGCACAGACCGGTGAAGCTCGGCTGGTAGAAGACGCAGAACAGGAAGAATTGCTCGCTGAGCGGCGGCAGAAAGCTACGGATGAATTCAAGATCGAATCCCTGATGTGCGCGCCGATGCTCAAGGGCGAGGAAGTGGTCGGCGCCGTGGAAATCATCAACAAGCTCAAAGGCGGCGCATTCTCCGAAGAGGATCTTTTCTTCCTCACGAGCATCAGCGAACAGGCCGCCATTGCGATTCATAACGCGAATTTATTGGAAGCCGAGCGCAAGGTGGGCGTTCTCGATGCTCTGTTGAACATCAGCCGCGAAATCACTTCGACGCTGGACCTCGACCACGTCCTCACGACGGTCGTCCATCAGGCCTCGACCGTTGTGCCGTTTGATCGCTGCGCGATCGGGTTGTTTGATCGGGACCGCTTCGTGCTCGGCGCAGTTTCGGGCGAGAACGAAGTGCCCAAGACGCGCGAAATAGCGCGTTTGCGCGAGATTATGGAATGGGCGGCGGGACTCGAGGAACCCATCGCCGCGGATCAGTACGAAGACGGTTGGCGAACCGCGCCAGAAACGGTGAAGGACCGCGCCGTTGCGTATCTCGAGGAACAGGGTTATGCCGGTTTTTATGCTTTACCCCTGCGCGACGATCAGGGACCACTGGGCGCCATCGCTTTGCTCAACGGCGATGCGGAATTTCTGAACGACAGCCAGCGCGAAACGCTCGCCATTCTGGCGAACCAGACTGCGGTAGCGATCCGGAACGCGCAACTCTACCAGCAAGTGCCGCTTGCCGGATTTCTGAAACCCCTCGCCGAACGAAAGGAAAAATTTCTGGCCGCCATGCCGGGCGCGCGCTGGATCGAATGGGGATGGCGATTGGCGATTGTTGCGGCGCTGCTTATCGCCATTCCGTGGCCCATGCGCATCGGAGCGAACGCCACGGTTGTGCCCGCCGATCGCCGCGTGGTCACCGCTGAAAACGGCGGAATCGTCGAGCGCGTGCTGGTCCACGAGGGCAGTGCAGTGAATGCGGGGCAGTTGCTTGCCGTGCTCGACTCGAGCACCGATCGCGTCAAGCTGGCGCAGACCGAGACTTCGCTCGCACTGGCGCAGCGCGATCTCGGCGACGCGGAATATCGCCGCGATCCGGCCGCGGCCGGACAGGCGCGGCTGCAGGTGAACCTTTATCGAGAGGAAACCGACCTCGAACAGAAACGCGTAAGCGAAGCACGGCTCGCCGCGCCGATTTCCGGCGTCGTCGTCACGCCGAAGGTCGAACAAAAAGTTGGCACGATGCTCAAGCCCGGCGACGCCTTCTGCGAATTAGTGGATGAAAAGCACATGGCGGTGGAGATGAACGTCCGCGAAACGGATCTGCCGCTGTTGCGGGCGGGCGCTCATGTAGCCATCAAGCTGAATGCCCTGCCCACCACCACGATTTCCGGAATTGTTGACCGCATCGGCGCCAACACGCGAACGGAAGAGGGCGAACAGTTCTTTGTCATTCGGGCCAACTTCACAAATCCCGGAGCAGTCGCGCGTGACGGCATGGCGGGTGGCGCCAAGATTCTCGCCGCGGGCGGTTGGTTTTCCTCCGGCTGGTATCCGATCGGTTACGCCCTGTTCCGCACGCCGTTCCGATGGGCATGGGAAAAGGCCTGGTCGTGGCTGCCGTAGCGGCACCAAGGGAGTAACAATGAATCGTGCAGCATGGATCTTCGCAACCGCTTTGGGGCTCGCCGCCGCTGGCTGCGGAAATTCTGGCGCGTCCAATCCGTCTGCCGCGCCTCCACCGGTGGCTGTGACCGAATCCCGAGCGGCTTCCACCCCTGAGACGAAAGCTCCTCAAACCCTCGACATTCTGAGCGTGCTCTCCGTCGAACACGCCGTGGATGTGGCCGCACAGCGCGGCGGCGTCGTTGTTGAAACCGGAAAGGATGAAGGCAGTCGTGTCCTGGCGGGCCAAGAGTTGGCGCGGCTCGACGACAGCATGCTCCAAGCGGAGCTTCAAAAATCGGAATCGGACCTCGTTGTTTCCGAGAACAACGTGAAGTATAAGCAAGCCGAAGAGCAGGCCAAGAACGCCCAGTTGCACCGGCAACAATTGCTCCGCCAGTATGGCATCAGCAGCGACGCCGATCTCCAACAGGCGCAATTCGAGGCTAAGGCCGTTACCTACGAAGTGCAGAGCTGGCAATCAATTGTAAAGAGCAACCAGGCTCAGCTCCGGAGCCTGCATTTGGAAATCGACAAAACGCATATCCGCGCGCCGTTTTCGGGCGTGGTCGTCCGCCGCTACATCCGCCAGGGCCAGCAAGTCGCCAAAGGCGACAAATGTTTCCGCATCAGCCAACTCGGCCCGCTCGAAGTCGAATTTCAGGTGCCGGAGACGAACGACCGGCGGCCCGAAGCCGGCGCAGCATTCACGCTGCGACTCGCAAACGGCGGACCGGAAACGTATTCCGCGCACGTTCTTCGCGTCAGCCCCACGGTGGATCCGGCGAGCGACAGTTATAACGTCGTCGCGCGCCTCACTGGCGCGAATCTCGCCGCGCTCCGACCGGGCATGTCGGTGCATGTCCTCTGGCCCGCCGCTGCCGCGAAGCCGCAATCCTAACGCGCCATGCGTTTTGGCCCCACAAGTCTTCGAGCTTCTCGCGTGCTGGCCAAGGGCCTGCATCGCCCCCGGCTCCGCTCCGATCTGCGCATCAGCAAGCAAAACATTACTGGCGAGACCAGTTACGTCATTAAGGTCGAAGAGACTTCCAGCTATCGTCGCTATGGCGAGTATGAATACGAGCTGCTCAAAGCCTGCGACGGCGCGCGCACGCCCGCGGAACTTGCCGCATACATGAGCGAACACCATCCCGATCAGCCTCTCGAAGAATCCGATGTGCTCGATTTTCTCGATGGCATGGAACCGGAGATTTGGGAGCGAACGGTCGGCGAGAAAAACCTCGCCATCCTCGAACGATTGCGAGACGAGCGCAAGGGCCGGCTCGATCAATCGAGTCTGCTCTACATCACCTTCAAGGCCTGGGACCCGGATAAAACACTTGCGCGTCTCGACCCCTGGCTAGGCTGGATGTACACTCGCGGTTTCGTCATTTTTTCCATCGCGCTGCTCCTGATCACCCTGTGGATGCTCTCCGGCGACTGGGGCCGTATCGCGCACGATACGGCTGCGCTCTGGAATTTCTCGAACAAAACCGCTTACGATCTCTGGATGTTTTGGATTCTGCTGTTAGTGCTCGGCGCGATTCACGAATTCGGCCACGGCCTGACGTGCAAGCACTATGGCGGCGATGTCCACCAAATGGGCTTCATGCTCATTTATCTGACTCCCGCTTTTTTCACCGACACGACCGACATTCTGCTCATGGATCGCGTCGCCCCGAGACAATGGACCATCTTCGCGGGCATCTGGATCGAGTTGGTGGTTTGCGGGCTGTCGGCGCTGGTGTGGCATTTCACGCTGCCCGGCTCCTTCGTGAATGGAATAGCGTACATGATGATGCTGTTGAGTGGCATCCAGGGCACGCTGTTGAATCTGAATCCATTGATTAAGGCCGACGGTTACTACGCACTCAGCCAGCATCTCAACATCGACAATCTGCGTGAGGATTCGTTCGAATTCTTGAAGGCCTGGATTTTGAAATATTTCCTCCGACGCGATGTCGAACTCCCCCCCGCAAGCCGCCGCCAGCGCCGTATCTTTCTGATTTTTTCCCTGGCCGCAATCGTGTACAGCACCACGCTGATTCTGGTCGTTTTGCTTTGGGCGAAGAATATTTTCGCCAGCAAATTCGGCGCTTGGGGTTATTTCCTGTTTGCAGGGCTGGTTTATTTCTTCGTGCGCAAAAAACTCCACAAGGCTCTTCCGGTCGCACGCGCTTGGTTTGAGAAAAGAAAGGGGGAATTCATGGCATGGAGGTTATCTCGGCGGCAGACCATCGGACTGGCTGCCATCGCCTTTCTGGTCGCAGTTCCGCCAATCCCATCAAAAGTCTCCTCCGGCTTCGTGCTCGAGCCCGGCCGGCAGGCCGATGTACGCGCCACAGTCCCTGGCGTAATGAAGCAAGTGCTTGTCCATCAAGGCGATCAGGTCCGGCAAGGCCAGATCCTTGCAGTGCTTGACAATCCACAAATCGAAGCTGATGCCGCCACCCGAATGGAACGCCTCGCCCTCGCTCAGAGCCAGCTGCGGGCTGCGGAAGCCTCGGCTGATTCCGGAGCAATTGCCACGGCGAGCCATGAAGTCGCCAAGTTGGAGAAGGATTTGCAGGTCGCAAGGCGAAATGTGGCGCAACTCGCCATCCAGGCGCCGATCGCCGGCACAATTACAACTCCTGAGTTGGCAGCAGCCGTTGGCGTTCATTTCGATGGCGGGCAGAGCATCTGCCATATTTCCGCCCGGAGCCAGATGCGCACGCGGATTCTGGTCCGCGACTGGGAAATCCAGGACGTGCGCCCCGGAGCGAAGATCGCTCTGAAAGTTGCTTCCTATCCTCTGCGGACTTATCTCGGCAGAGTTGATCAAATTCTGCCTGCCGCTGCAACCGATCAGCCCATCTCGAATCCTATCAGGCTGACCCGCTATGGCCAGGAGCTGACGAACTACATCGCTGTCATCGTCGACTTTCCAAATGCGGATGGCTCGCTCCGCGAAGGCATGACCGGCACGGCCAAAATCTACGGTCCGGCACGGCCGCTGGCCTGGCAATCGGGCCGCTACGCCTGGCGGTGGCTACGCTCGCAGGTCTGGTAAGCTACGCGGAACAAAAAGGCAAAGGTCTCTGACGCACACAGGGCGACAGCCCATTTCGCTGGGTCTATCTCGCATTTTGAATGAACGATTTCGATGCTGCTGCGAGTCTAGTCGTCTGAACTTCCCAATGCGCGGAACTCAAATTGAGGTAGATGCCTTGGGCTGCCATCCTGCGACGGCAGCCCATTTTGCATGTAATCTTAGCTAAATTTCGTCAGTGGTGCAATTTTCGACAGCGCGTTAACCCTCGTGAGCGGCTTCACGTTCCCAAGCTTCTTTCCCTGCTTGACTGCTTTCGGAGTTTTCTTCGTGGCCATTTTAGATTCTCCCCTTTTCAAGATTGCCCTTTTCTCGGGCTGATGAATACATAGATTGCAATTAGCCCGCCAAACTCTCGGCTGGACTTCCACGCAAGCTGATACTGAATATACGGCAGTTACTTGGGACTAGTACGGCACGTCCCACGGTGGCAATCGACTTTGCTGTTGAATTTATCAACATCTGTTTTATTTTTCAACGCCTTTCATTCGCTTTCGGATTCTAAAGGCTGTATTTCCGGAGGAGATAGTTGATCCGATTGCGATCCACGCCCAAAAGCTTCGCCGCCGCCGTCTTGTCCTGGCTGGACTGCTGCAGCGCTGTCTCGACCAGCTTCTTTTCGTATGTTTCTATCTCCTCATTCAGCTTGATGCCCGAAGCGGGCAGGCGGAAACGTCCGCGCTCCCCATGTTCTGCCGACTGAGCAACATCGGCGGGCAAATCCGCGAGTTCGATGGTATCGCCGTCGCACATCAGGACGAGCCGCTGAATGGCATTTTCGAGCTCCCGCACATTGCCCGGCCAGGGATACCTCTTCAGCGCCGTCATGGCGTTTTCGGAGATGCGTTTCTTGGGAAACTGGTTCGCTGTGCAATACACCTGAGCAAAATAATCGGCCAAGAGCGGAATGTCATCCACTCGTTCACGCAGCGGCGGCAGGAATACCGGAACCACGTGGACGCGGTAATAGAGATCCTGGCGGAAGCGCTCCTCCCGGACCATCTTTTCGAGGTCCTCGTGGGTCGCTGAAATCAGGCGAAAGTCCACGCGGAATGGCTTTTTTCCTCCCAGGCGGACGACGGCGTGATCTTCGAGGACCCGCAACAACTTCGATTGCAATGCCGGAGTGAGGGTGGCAATTTCGTCCAGAAAGAGCGTGCCATGCTGGGCGAGCTCGATGCGCCCTTCTTTGACCGCGGCAGCGCCGGTGAACGCGCCTTTTTCATAGCCAAAAAGTTCCGCTTCCATCAGGCTCTCGGGCAGCGCAGCACAATTGACAGGAACGAACGGACGCGACCGCCGCGGACTGTTCTCGTGAATCGACCGTGCCACTAATTCTTTCCCTGTGCCGCTTTCGCCGCGAATCACGACCGTGGAGGCTGACCGTGCGACGCGTTTGATGGTGTCGAAAACATGCCGCATGGCGTCGGTCGAACCGAGGAGGTCTCCGAGCGCATTCTTGCGCTGGACCTCCTCGCGGAGGATGCGATTTTCTCGCTGGATACGCAGTTTCTCGATGGCCCGCTCCACGAGCGCACGCAGGACATCAATATCAATCGGCTTGATGAAGTAATCGTACGCGCCAGCGTCGATCACCTTGAGCGCCGTAGCCTTTTTCTCGTCGCTGCTCAACACGATCACCAGCGTGTCGATTTCGCTGCCAACGAGCCTCTGCAAGAGCTCAACACACTCCTTCGCTCCTCCCGAAGGAAGCGGAAGTGCAAGAAGCAGAACATCGAGTTCGGATTCTTGCAGAAGACGGTACGCACCTTCGAAATTGTCGGCCTCCAGGATTTCGAATTGGGAGCGCATCCCGGTCAAGATGCGCGAGCGAAGGGCGTTATCGCTGTCCACAATGCCAATGCGCGATGTCGTAGAGTCGGCCATCACCTGTAAGGTCATTATTATTGCAACACGAGTCGGAACTAAGCGCTGTGCCGCAGCGATTCTAGGGTCCGCTTCTGCAGCTGTCAACGGCCGAGATGAAGTGCGCGCGGACCTTTCCCACTGTAGCGATCATCGGGATCGACGGTCGTAATGCGGTAACCGGGCGCAGCCGGAAAGACGCCCACATTCGGATTTGAGGTCACGCTTTCTTCTTTGCGCTGATTGGAGGACTGCTTCTCCAGTTGTTTCTCGGCTACAACTTTAGCGTTGCCGTCGCCGTCGGTTATATCGACCTGTTCGGCATCGCCGTCGAAACGGCGGTCGTGATGATTGTTTATCTGCACGAGGCCCGGTCGCGTGTCTCGCGCGCGATACACTTCCCCCATCCCACCTGCTCCGATGGGTGACTGAATCTCGTATGGACCTAACTTGCTTCCAGCAGTCAGCATCGACTTATCCCGCCCGCTTGTCCTGACGCAGGAAGGGCGCCTGTCGCGCCGGCAATCTCGTAAGGCCCGAGTTTGCTTCCGACGGTCAGCATCATCGCTTCTTCAGCAGCGCCGGCCAGTTCGTCACCAGCGTCAGCGACCCAGAAGTTTCCTGCACAATCTGGGTAGCCACGACGAACTTTTTGCCATCGGCACTGACATCGTAGGGCCAATGAAGATGAGAACTGAAGACAGGATTCGCCTGGAACAGCGGCGCGACTTTACCGACGACCAGGCTTGTCCCTTGTTCGGCGATTTCCGCGGACATGAGTTTATTATCCAATGAGAGGAAGAAAAGCTCCCGGCCGTCGTGTCGCCAGCGTGGTCGCGTAGCGCCGCGACCGCCGCTGTTCGTGACCTCCCACTTTCCAGTCCCCTTTCCGAATGGCACGATGTAAATCTCTTCCAGTCCCGATTGGTGCGAAACGTACGCTAGCCATTTCCCGTCCGGCGAAATGGCAGGCCCGGCCACGTCAAATTGTGGACTTTGAACCACCGGAAACGCCTTGCGATCTCCAAACAGCGGCAAAGCCCAGATCTCCTGGTGAGAACCTGGCGTCGCCGCAAGGCGCTCGAAAATCAGATAGCGTCCGTCGGAAGAGAATGAGGGGTTGTCTTCCTCGGCGCTATCCTCGACAAGCGGTAATGTGGTCCCTGTGCCGTCGGCGGCCTTCTGGTACAGATGGAGTTGGCCGCCCCGGTCTGAAACGAACGCGATGGTCTTTCCGTCGGGCGACCAGCAGGGTGCCCCATCAGTGCTCGACGAGAAAGTGAGGCGAGTCGGTATTCCTCGCGCGAGATCGAACACCCAGATGTTGAAGCCCGAAGCGCCTGGAATACCAACCTCGGCCGCCAGCTTGCTTCCGTCCGGCGAAAGGCCAGCCGCGGTGAAATAGCCGGGCGTCCCCGTTTCCGCAATCTGCTTACCGCTCCGGTCAAACCACAAAAGCCGCCCATTTTCGCCGACAGCGTTTCCGGCCTGATACGCGAGGATACCATTTTCCGAAACAGCGAAAACGCCGTGCCAGAGGGCCAAATTGGCACCGGCATGTTCAGCGAGCGGCATCGCTTCTCCGGTCAAGCGCAGACTGCCCGCGTCGAATCGCTGCGCCACGAGCGTGCCCTGCCGGACAAAGAGCAGGTAGCCCGGCGGGGCGTAAACGGCGTTGGAATCGTTTCGGACAAGCAGCTTTGCCTGTCCGCCATCGAGCGAAGCAGCATAGGCGGCGTTATTGTGCGAGACATTGCCATGCGCAGAGAAGAAGAGGAAATGCTTTCCGTCAGGCAGGAACTGCGGCCAGCGATGACTGATTTCATGGAGGGGGGCGTTTAGCTTTGTCACTGGCTGGGGCGTGCCGCCGGACGCCGGCACGCGATAAAGAGGACTGATCGTGTCGGGAGTAAAGAGGATTGTGCCGTCTGGGGCCCAGGAACCGCCGCGGCCATTTGAAGCGTCAGCAATCGCGAGCACCGGGCCGCCCGAGGCGTCAATGCGGTTTAGTTTGCCATTCGCGAAGAACCCCAGGTAGCGGCCATCCGGCGACCAGAACGGAAACGTTCCGCCATCAGTGCCTTCGAGCGGCTGTGCCGTGGCGGCATTCAGTGGCCTGACCCACAATCGCTGTTTGCCATCCGAGCCGATGGCGGAGAATGCCAGTCGCTGGCCGTCGGGAGAAATCGCCGGCGGGCCAGCCACGTTGCCCCCGAATGCAAAGTTCGCGTTCGATGGCGCAGAGATTTCCGAGACAATGGCGCGCGCGGGCTGTGGCGCGCGTGCGACGTAGCCGTAGGCCAGCAGCGCCGCGATGATCGTCAGTAACGCTACTGCGACCCACACGATGCGTTCGCGATGTTTGCGATGAGCGACGACCGGAGCGGGCACGCCCGCTTGGGAACCCGCGTCTCGTATCCATTCCAGTTGCAATTTCACATCGTGCGCCGATTGAAATCTTTCGTCTGGATCCTTCGCCAAACAAATTCTCACCGTGCGGTCCAGCGTCGGCGGCGACATCGGTTGCACGCTCGAAATCGGCGGCGGCTCACGCTCCAAAATCGCCGCAATTACGCTCGCCGTGGTTTTTCCCTCGAACGCGCGCTTCCCCGTGGCCATTTCAAACAGCACTGCGCCAAACGAAAAAATATCGCTTCGCGCGTCCGCCTCTCTTCCTTCCATCTGCTCCGGCGACATATACTGAAATGTTCCGACAATCGTGCCTTCCGCCGTCACCGGCGTCGTTTTCGCTGCGGGGTTCAGCGATTGCGTCAAACTGGAAAGAATCGGCGCGCCTCCGCCGTCCGCCGCCTTCGCCAAGCCAAAGTCCATCAGTTTCGCGCCGCCTTTTGTGAGCATGATGTTGCTCGGCTTCAAGTCGCGATGCAGAATGCCCTGCCGGTGCGCCTTTTCCAGCGCGTCCGCAATCTCAATTCCCACGCGCAGCAATTCCGCGGTCGCCAGCGAGCCTTTCTCCAAACGTTTCGCCAGCGTCTCGCCATCGAGAAGCTCCATCACCAAAAAATCAGTGCCATCCTGATGCCCGATGTCATACAGCGTGCAAATGTGCGGATGATTCAGCGAAGAAACGGCGCGCGCCTCGCGCTCGAACCGTTGCCGCGCATCAGCTTTCTCGGTCAAATGCTGCGGCAGAATTTTTATCGCCACGTCACGCCCCAGCCGCGTGTCCCGCGCGCGATACACTTCCCCCATTCCGCCCGCGCCTATCGCGCCGGTAATTTCGTACGGCCCAAGTTTCGTGCCTGCTCCGAGCATCATTGTTTCTTTAACAGCGCGGGCCAGTTGGTGACGAGCGTGAGCGGAGGAGATGCCTGCTCCCCTGCCTGGCTGATGACGACGAACTGTTTTCCGTCAGCGGTAGCGTCGATGGCCCGGCCGTAGACGCCGCCCAGGAGGTTGGCCTGGGATAAGGGCGTGGGCTTGCCGACTGTCAAACTCGATCCCTGCTGCGTAATCTGCACAGACATGATGAGTTTGTTGGCGAGAGAGTAGTAGAAAAGCTCCTTGCCGTCGCGGCGCCATTTCGGCGCGTAAACGTTGTCGGTCGAGACCTGCCAGCGCGTACCTCCGCCGGAAAAGCGTTGTATGTACAACTGAGGGGTTCCTCCCTCAGGAGAACCGTAGGCCAGCCACTTCCCGTCCGGAGAAAGGGCATGGAAGTTTATGGAGAACGCGCTTTGCAGTATCGGAAAAGGTTTCCGATCTCCGAACATCGGCATAGCCCAGATTTCCACATGTGAGCCCGGCGCGTTTGCGGCACGGTTATACACGAGAAAGCGCCCGTCTGCCGACCATTCGGGGCCAAACTCATCGGCGTCGTCGGCCACGATTGGCTGGGTTTTTCCGGAGCCGTCGGCAGTTATTTCGTAGATGTGAGACATGTCTCCCCTGATGGCGGTGAATGCGATCCTCTTACCGTCGGGAGACCAAGCAGGATCGGAAGCGTTTTGGGACATGGTGAGCCGAGTCTTGATGTCTCGGATAAGGTCGAAAACCCAAATGTTGTTGCCCTCGGTCCCCTCCACGGTCACGGCCAGTTTGTTCCCATCCGGCGAGATGCTCACGTCCGCATAATTGTCCGTGGTTCCCGTCTGTCGCAAATGTTTGCCGCTCCGGTCAAGCCACAGAAGCTCGGAATCGCCTGAAAATCGGGTTCCACGGTTGTATACCAGAGTGCCGTTGTCAGAGAGCGCGAGCATGCTGTTCCACACGATGGGATTTTCCAGTGCGCTCTCGGACAGGACCCTGGCAGGGCCGGTCAGCAGCAGGTTTTCTGCGTCAAATCGTTGCGCCATGAGCGTGCCCTGCCGGACAAAAAGCAGATATCCGGGCGGCGTGTAAACGGCGTTCGAATCGCCCCGGACCAGCAGCTTCGGTTTGCCGCCGTCGAGCGAAGCAACGAACGTGCCGGACTTTGCTGGCACGAGTGACTGCGCGTAGAAGAGGAAGTGTTTTTCGTCAGGAAGAAACTGCGGCCAGCGATCGGTGTGCTCGCCGGGTTCGAAGAGCTTCGTAACGGCCGTCGGGGTGCCTCCGGAGGCCGGAACACGGTAAAGCACGTCGTCGGTGAACGGCGTGAAAAGGATTGTGTCATCGCGACCCCAGGACCCGCCACGGCCAGACGGGGCGTCGCATAGTGCAATGACTGGCCCACCGGAGGCGGCAATGCGATTCAGCTTGTTGCCGCCAAAGAATCCCAGATTGCGGCCATCGGTCGACCAAAACGGGTAAGTCGCGCCGTCGGTACCGGCGAGCGGCTGGGCCGTCGCTGAATCCAGTCGCCGAACCCAAAGCAGTTGTTTGCCGTCAGAGCCAGTAGCAGCGAAAGCAAGTTTCTGCCCGTCGGGGGAAAGGGCAGGTGGACCGGTCGCACTTCCGCCCAGGGCAAAATCGTTTCCCGGAGGCGGGAGGACTTGCGAGACCACTGCGGGCGCGGGGTGGGCGGCGCGCTCAATGTACCCGGTAGCAAAGACTGCGGCGACGATTATTCCGACGACCGCAGCGGCCCACGCGATGCGCTCGCGATGTTTGCGGTGCGCAACGACGGGCGCAGCGATGCCGGCCTGCGAACCCGCATCGCGAATCCATTCCAGTTGCAGCTTTACGTCGTGCGCTGACTGAAATCTTTCGTCTGGATCCTTCGCCAAGCAAATTCTCACCGCGCGATCCAGCACCGGAGGCGACATCGGTTGCACGCTCGAAATCGGCGGCGGCTCCCGCTCCAGTATCGCCGCAATCACGCTCGCCGTTGTCTTTCCCTCGAACGCGCGCTTCCCCGTGGCCATCTCGAACAGCACCGCGCCAAAAGAAAAAATGTCGCTGCGCGCATCCGCCTCTTTTCCTTCCATCTGCTCCGGCGACATGTACTGAAACGTCCCCACGATCGTGCCTTCCGCGGTCACCGGCGTCGTTTTCGCTGCGGCGTTCAGCGATTGTGTCAAGCTCGACAGCGCTGGCGCTCCGCCGTCGCCCGCCGCTTTTGCCAAGCCAAAATCCATCAGTTTCGCGCCGCCTTTTGTCAGCATGATGTTGCTCGGTTTCAGATCGCGATGCAGAATCCCTTGCCGGTGCGCTTTTTCCAGCGCGTCCGCAATTTCGATCGCCACGCGCAGCACTTCCGCGGTCACGAGCGACCCTTTTTCCAAACGCTTCGCCAGCGTCTCGCCGTCGAGAAGCTCCATCACCAGAAAATCGGCGCCGTCCTGCTGCCCAATGTCGTAGAGCGTGCAAATGTGCGCATGATTCAGCGAAGAAACCGCGCGCGCTTCGCGCTCAAATCTCTGCCGCGCGTCAGCTTTCTCAGTCAGATGCTGCGGCAAAATCTTGATAGCGACATCGCGGCCAAGGCGCGTATCCCGCGCGCGATACACTTCTCCCATCCCGCCCGCGCCAATCGGCGCAACGATTTCATACGGGCCGAGTCTCGTTCCTGCCGCCGGGCTCATATCAGCTTCCTTGCATACAGAAACAAAATTTTCCTCCTGAGCGTCACTATTGTTTCTTCAGCAGCGCGGGCCAGTTCACCACCAATGTGAGCTGGCCTGCGGATGGTTCAGTGGCCAGACTCACGACAACAAACTCTTTCCCGTCGGCGGAAACGTCGAACAACCAGCCTGGGTTCAACGCGAGGCTCGTTTGGAACAGCGGCTGTACCTCGCCCACCGCAAAGCCTGTGCCTTGCGCGAGAATCTCCGCGGCCATGATTTTATTGTCCGGCGAAAGGTAAAACAATTCCTTGCCGTCGCGGCGCCAGCGCGGCCGGTTCCCGCCCTGGGTCGAGACCAGCCACTTGCCACTGCCATGGAGGAACGACACGACGTAAACCTCCTCACGTCCAGATTCATCCGAGGTGTACGCCAGCCACCGACCGTCGGGGGATACCGCCGGCCAGGTTGCGTTGAACGCGCCGCGGACCACGGGAAACGCATTTCGGTCTCCGAACAAGGGCATAGCCCAGATCTCGATGTTTGAGTTTGGCTGTGCGGCTTGGCGGTTGAAGATCAGGTAGCGGTCGTCCGGAGACCATGAGGGGTAAGTTTCCAAGGCGTCATCAACGACGAGCGGCGTTGTGGCTCCCGTGCCGTTGGCGGCCCTCTGGTAGATGTGGCTAAGCATCGAGCGGTTCGAGAAGAAGGCGATGTACTTGCCGTCGGGCGACCAGGCTGGCTGGCCATTGGTAGCGTTACTGAAGGTGACACGTGTCCGGGTCCCGCGCGCGAGATCGAACACCCCAACGCCGTCCGGCTGCAACATGCCGACCGCCAGCTTCGTTCCGTCGGGCGAAACCGCGACGGTCGCGTACTCGCCCGGACCGCCTGTTTCCCGAACTCGCTGCCCGCTCCGATCGAACCACGCGAGCAGCGAGCCTCCGCCACCAGTGCCGCCTCCCTCCGCGTAGACAAGGACGCCGTTCGTCGACGCATCAAGGATCTCTCGGTTCACCGTCGAGGTGCGGTCCTCACCGACATTTTCGCCGATGGGGACCGCCTGACCCTCCAGCTCCAGCCGGCTTGCATCGAAGCGCTGCGCCATCAAGGCTCCCTGCCGTACAAAAAGCAGGTAGCCGGGAGGGGCGTATATCGCGTTCCATGCGCCTCTCAAAATCAGTTTCGGGTCGCCGCCGTCGAGTGACGCCGCATACGTCCCCGAGAGCTCCCCAGCGGTCGAGAGCGCCAAAAACAGGAAGTGCTTCCCATCCGGCAAGAACTGCGGCCACCGATGATAGACCTGCTTCAGTGATTCGTTCGGTTTGGTCACTGCCCGTGGCGTTCCGCCCGATGCCGCAACGCGGAAGATGCCGCCTATCTGGTCGGGAACGAACAGGATCGTACCGTCGCGCCCCCAAGATCCTCCCCGGCCGAAGGGGGCGCCAGCAATCGGCAGCGCCGGGCCACCAGAAGCGTCGATACGCTTCAGTTCGCCTTGCGCAAAGAAGCCGATCGACCTGCCGTCGGGAGACCAAAAGGGAAAAGAGGCACCGTCGGTACCCTCGAGCGGTCGCCCGGCTGGCACGCTAAACGATCGGACCCATAGCAGACGCCGTCCGTCGGTACCATTGGCGCAGAAGGCGATCCGCAGCCCGTCCGGGGAAAGCACCGGCGGGCCGGCGCTGAACCCAACTAGGGCATAACTGGCGTTTGCGGGGGGAGGAAGCTCCGAAACGTATGCCGGCATCGGCTTCGGCGCGCGTGCGATGAAGCCATAGGCCAGCAGTGCCGCGATGATTGTCAGTAACGCCACCGCCATCCACGCCAACCGTTCGCGATTCTTGCGATGTGCAACAATCGGCGCAGCGATACCGGCCTGCGAACCCGCGTCGCGAATCCATTCCAGTTGCAGCTTCACATCATGCGCCGACTGAAATCTTTCGTCTGGGTCCTTCGCCAAACAAATTCTCACCGTGCGGTCCAGCGCCGGTGGTGACATCGGCTGCACGCTCGAAATCGGCGGCGGTTCCCGCTCCAGAATCGCGGCAATCACGCTCGCCGTCGTCTTTCCCTCGAACGCGCGCTTCCCTGTGGCCATTTCGAACAGCACCGCGCCAAACGAAAAAATATCGCTCCGCGCGTCCGCCTCTTTTCCCTCCATCTGCTCCGGCGACATGTACTGAAACGTTCCGACGATCGTGCCTTCCGCCGTCACCGGCGTCGTTTTCGCCGAGGGGTTCAGCGATTGCGTCAAACTCGAAGGCATCGGCGACCCTGCTTCCGAGGCTTTCGCCAAGCCAAAATCCATCAGCTTCGCGCCCGTTTTCATCAGCATGATGTTCGACGGCTTCAAGTCGCGATGCAGAATTCCCTGGCGGTGCGCCTTGTCCAGCGCATCGGCAATCTCGATTCCAATGCGCAGCAACTCCGCCGTCGCCAGCGGGCCTTTCTCCAACCGTTTCGCCAGCGTCTCGCCGTCGAGAAGCTCCATCACCAGAAAATCAGTGCCGTCCTGATGCCCAATGTCGTAGAGCGTGCAAATGTGCGGATGATTCAGCGAAGAAACCGCGCGTGCTTCGCGTTCAAATCGCTGCCGCGCGTCAGCTTTCTCCGTCAAATGCTGCGGCAAAATCTTGATGGCCACGTCGCGCCCCAGCCGCGTGTCCCGCGCGCGATACACCTCGCCCATTCCACCCGCGCCGATGGGCGATTGAATTTCATACGGCCCGAGTTTGCTTCCGATGGTCAGCATCATCGCTTCTTCAACAGCGCCGGCCAGTTCGTCACCAGCGTCAGCGGCTCAGAAGTTCCCTGCGCTCCCAGGCCAAGCACCACGAACTTATTTCCGTCGGGGCTCACATCGTAGGGCCAATGAAAAGTGGAGGCGTTGGCATTCGTTTGGAACAGCGGCGTGACTTTGCGGATGGCCAGGCTGGGTCCTTGCTCCTCAATTTCCGCGGACATGATTTCGTTATCCGGCGAGAGGTAGAAAAGCTCCTTGCCGTCGTGGCGCCAGCGCGAATAGAAACCGCCGCCGTTCGAGACTTCCCACCTACCGCTTCCGCGGCCGAACGGCACAATGTAAACCTCTTCCAGCCCTGATAGGTGTGAAGTGTAGGCCAGCCATTTCCCGTCCGGAGACAGGGCAGGCCCGGTCACATCAAATTGCGGACTTTGAACCACCGGAAACGCCTTGCGATCTCCAAACAACGGCAATGCCCAGATCTCGGCGTGAGAACCCGATGCCGATGCCAGGCGCTCGAAAATCAGATAGCGCCCGTCGGAGGAGAATGAGGGGTTGTCTTCTCGGGCGTTATCCACAACGAGAGGCGACGTGTCTCCCGTGCCGTCGGCAGCCTTCTCGTACAGATGATCTTGGCCACTCCGGTTCGACATGAACGCGATGGTCTTTCCGTCGGGCGACCAGCAGGGTGCTGCATCAATGCCCGACGAGAAAGTGAGTCGAGTCCGGATTCCTCGCGCAACGTCGAACACCCAGATGTTGAAGCTCGATGTACCGGAAGCGGCAATTTCGGCCGCTACCTTGCGACCGTCGGGCGAAAGATTCGCGGCGGCGAAATAGGCGGTCGTCCCCGTTTTACCGATCTGCTTGCCGTCCCGGTCAAACCATAAGAGCTGGGCGTCGCCGCCGCTAGCGGCGTTTCCGACCTGATACGCCAGGACGCCATTTTCTGAAGCAGTGAAAATTGCCTGATTGACGACCGCATTCGCTGCAACATGCTCGGCTAGCGGCGTTGCTTCCCCGATCAATCGCAGGCGATCGGCGTCAAATTGCTGCGCCATCAGCGTGCCCTGGCGAACAAAGAGCAGATAGCCCGGCTGGATGTAAACGGCGCCAAAATCGCCGCGAACGAGCACCTTCGGGGCGCCGCCGTCAAGCGAAGCGGCATAGGTGGCTTCATTCTGCTGATCCCTACTGTGGTTATAGAAGAGGAAATGCTTTCCGTCGGGAAGGAACTGCGGCCAGCGATGAGAGACCCCGCGGGGAGTGCTCAGCTTGGTGACCTGCTGGGGCGTGCCGCCCGAGGCCGGAACGCGGTAAATGGGACTGATCGCGTCGGGGCTAAAGAGGATCGTGCCGTCAGCGCCCCAGGCGCCCCCACGGCCAACTGCAGCGTTGGCCACAGCGAGCGGCGGCCCGCCCGAGGCGTCGATGCGGTTGAGTTTTTCGCTCGCGAAGAATCCGAGGTTACGGCCATCCGGCGACCAGAAAGGAAACGTTGCACCCTCGGTGCCTTCGAGCGGCTGCGCCGTGGCGGAATCGAGCGGTCGGACCCACAGACGCTGTTTGCCGTCCGATCCAACGGCTATAAATGCAAGCCGCTCGCCATCGGGTGAAATTACCGGCGAGCCTGCTAAACGTCCGGCCAGAGCAAAGTTTGTATTGGCTGGCGCAGAGATTTCCGAGACGATGGCGCGCGCGGGCTGCGGCGCGCGGCGGATGTAGCCGATGGTCGATACCACTGCGACCATCGCCAGCAACGCCGTGGAGGCCCACGCTACGCGCTCGCGAATTTTTGTGCGCGTATCTGGCCGCGGTGCGAATGTTCCGGCGTCCGGCGCTCCAGACAGTGTTTCATCAATCGCGATGCGGGCGTCGCCGATGGATTGCAATCGCTGGCGCGGATCCTTTCTCAAGCAACGCTGCAGCAGCTCGCGAATCTTCGGTGGCGTGTTTGCGGGCAATTCGTTCCACTGCGGGTCGGCGCGAATCACCGCCGCCAGCGTGTCCGAAGTCGTCTCGCCAACGAACAGCCGCGCGCCGCTCAGCATTTCGAACAGCACCACGCCAAACGCCCAAATATCGCTGCGCCGGTCGGCGTTTTTCCCTCGTGCTTGTTCCGGCGACATGTACGCCGCCGTGCCCAGCAAAAAACCCGCGCGCGTGGCCATCGCGCTTAGCGTCGGCGAATTCTCGACGCTCGTCGCCGAGGCATCGCCTTCAATCGCTTTCGCCAGCCCAAAATCCAGCACCTTCACCGCGCCGTCGGGCGTCACCTTCACGTTGGAAGGCTTCAAATCGCGATGAATAATTCCGCGCTCGTGCGCGTATTCCAGCGCTTCGCAGATTTGTCTGGCAATCGGCAGCGCTTCATCAACAGGAATTGCGCCAGCTTTGATGCGTTCCGCCAGCGTTGGCCCTTCCACCAACTCCATCACCAGCGCATGAACGTTGCTCGAATCCTCGAAGCCGTAAATCGCGGCAATGCTCGGGTGATTGAGCGAAGCCAGCACCTGCGCTTCACGCCGCAAACGCGCCATGCGTTCACGATCAGCGGCAAACGCCTCCGGCAAAACTTTCAGCGCCACATCGCGGCCGAGGCGCGTATCCCGCGCGCGATACACCTCGCCCATGCCGCCCGCGCCAATGGGCGCTGTAATTTGATACGTCCCCAGGCATGTACCCAACGCAAGAGGCATAAGAGCACCCGGATTATAAAGTCACGACTTCAGAGTGCACGGGCGAGAAATCCAGACGAAAACCATCAACAGCCCGTAAACCGCGAACGTCACGTACTCGACTTGAAAGAAACCGCGACGAGCCGTCAGCGGAGGTGCCGTGGAAGTGGTCATTTTGACTCCTCCTCCAAGCAAGAATCTCGTAGCGGCAGATTCAAGCTCTGAAAACCGAGCGTGACGAGCAACAGTGTTGGAACCCCCTTTATTTCGTTCTGCTCTTCTCACGATTCATCACAGAATTACGTATTTCCGGATGCTTTTCTCGGCCGGAGAGGAGGTCGGGGCGGGTGCTCCTTGTAACGCCAACCCGGCCCCCATTTTTCGCTTGTTCGGCGATACTCGGCAACGCTGCCTCGGCTCATTCGACTTGTCACTCGAATCTCACGGCAAAGCTATTTCTTCTGCACCACCTCGATGACAGTTTCGTCTCGGGCGCTGTGGTAATCGGGCATGTGTTTATCCACGCGCGATGCGAAGTATGGCCGCTGCACCTTGATCCAGTATTTCGACTCGTAGAGCTTTGCTGCGCCATCGATGGCGAAGAAGGCCCATCGCAACTTAGGAGCTTCCTTGGGCGCATGCGGCGCTGGCATCTGGTGGTAGAGGCTCGAGTAAAACGCGCGCACTTTTTCGAACGAATCCGGGGTGAAATAAACTTTCAGGTCGTAGCCTTGAACGGATGGCTCCTTCCTGGCACCCTGTATGATCTTGTTGTCCGCTCGCGCGCCGGGATAAACCTTGAACGATTGCGCCCCCGCAGCTTGGGGAAGCCAAAGCAGCAGCAGTACGCAAGTGAACCCCTTTACGTTCACATTCCCTCGGACAAGCGCACGATCGAGAAGCTGTCCCTCGGCAGCGACTTGATTGGGTCTGCGTATGGCACACGGTTAAAGCAGAAAGGCTGCAGGGTTGCAATGCAAGGAAGGCAAAACGTTGGTCAAAAGCCAAGCTACGGAAGCAAAAGCAGTTGATGTCGGAGGTAAGCAGACCTAAGCATCCGATTCCGTTGAATGCCGGTGTGTGATACGTTAGGGCAAGTCAGAACATAGCAATGTCTCCTGAGCTGAGATCCTCACGAGCGGTTCGCTTCGGTGTCTTCGAGGTGAACCTTGCTGCGCGCGAACTCCGCAAGCACGGCGTCCGGCTGAGAATCGGCGGCCATCCTTTCGAGATTTTGGCCCTGCTCCTGGAGAAGCCCGGAGAGGTTTTAACGCGCGAGCGGATTCGAGAGCAGCTTTGGAAGGCCGACACATTCGTCGATTTCGAGCACGGGTTGAACGCGGCGGTGAACAGACTGCGTAAGGTGCTGGGCGATTCGCCGGACAACTCTCGCTATGTGGAGACGCTGCCTCGCGTCGGTTATCGGTTCGTTGCTCCCGTCGAGACAGTGGGGAATGGATCGGCACATCCTGCTCCTGTCACTGAATTTGTGACGCATCCACCCTCGATTGAAACTTATCGATTACCTCAGCTACTCGGGTGCCGGACCGCGCGCCGAAAATGGGTTTTGATGTTGGCGCTGTCGGGTTTGCTCGCAGTCCTATTGGTTGCCACGGGCCTATCTATCCTGGTTTCGTCACCGAAGCCCCACGTTTTGAGAAGCTATCCGCTGACGAGCACAGCGCGGATCGATGCTTTTGGCCGCATCACCAGCGACGGGCTGCGGCTGTTTTTCATCGAGCGCCAAGGCGGTCACTGGAACTTGATGCAACAATCCATTTCGGGCGGCGAGCCGCAAACGTTCCCTCAGCCGTTTCACAATGCGCGCGTGATGAGCGTCTCACCGGACTCCTCCGAGTTGCTGCTAGGCGAATTCAACGAGCGGGGCCCCGTGAGGCTTTGGCTTATGTCGGCAATAGGCGGTCAGCCGCGGCGAGTCGGGGGCATCGTTGCCGATGATGCGGTCTTCACTCAGGACAGCAAAGAGATCACCTATTCGACGGATGAAGGGATTTACGTGGTGGACTTTGAAGGAGCCCACCCAAGAAGAATTTTCGACGGAGCCGGGGCGAAGGATTTCCTTGTTTGGAGTCCAGACGGCGGTACCCTGCGCTTTTCGTGGTTTGTTGGTGAGACGACGACTCAGTGGGAGGTCGCAAAAGACGGCAGCAATCCTCATCCTCTTCTGCCTGGGTGGAACCCGTCGCCCCAAGAATGTTGTGGACGTTGGACCGCCGATGGGCGGTATTACATTTTTGTGTCTTATCGCAGCGACGGAGGAGCGATTTGGGCGCTTCAGGAAAAGCCGCCGCTGTTCCGCGCAAGGTTGCGAGAGCCTGTACAGCTTACCGCGGGTCCCATTCCCTTTTACTATGCGCTGCCTGCAGCGGATGGGAAGAGACTGTTTGCTCTCGGCTCAAACGAGCAAGAGGAGCTAGTGCAATACGAACCGGCAACGCGGCAAATTCACCCGCTACTCGCTGGCATCGCGGCGTTCGACCCCAGCTACTCTCCCGACGGTCAATTGATCGCCTTCCAATCCGGACCAAATCTATGGGTGAGTCGGCCAGACGGAACGGATAAGGAACAATTGACCGGGGAGAACGGTCAGCAGCGGCGCCCACACTGGAGCCCGGATGGCAAGGAAATCCTGTATATCGACCGAATGCCGACAGGCACCCACCGCATGTTCACGATTCCCGCGACGGGGGGCGCGTCGGGAGAGCTGCATGTGGGCGCTCTCAATCCCGGGGAGGCTGTGTTTTCAAGCGACGCCAAGACCATCGCGTTCGATGCTCGCTCATCCAATAACCCAGCCGAAGAGGTTGGGTTGTACCTCCTCGACCGAAAGACAGGCCTGGTGCGCACCATCGCAGGAAGCGAAGGTTTGGCCAAGCCAAGCTTTTCTCCTAACGGGCGGTACTTGGGTGCCGAGTCAGACGACAACGACCGGATCATGTTGCTGGACCTGCGAACGTCACGCTGGAAGGAGGTCCGAAAAGGGACCGCGTTTGGTCCACTGGGGTGGTCGCGAGATTCGCAGTACCTGTATTTTCAGGACCTGCTCGAGGAAAATCAGCCGATATGGAGAATGAACGTCGATCGCGGCAGCTTCGAGCGCGTCACCGATTTTCGCGTGCAGCTTGAAGGTAGCGTGAGCCGCTGCGGACTCGAAGCCATCGCGCCCGATGGCTCGCCCGTAATTCGCATGACGAGCGGGGACAAGAATCTGTACGTTCTCGATGTCGACCTCCCGTAGGCCGAGAAGAAACTGGATCGTTCTGCATACCGTCGTTCCGATGTACAGCGTTCCGGTTCCCAATGGGAACGGCGAGAGTACGGATAAAGCCAGACAACATTTGCCTCACCCTTGCATCGCTGGACTCCGCTCTAAAGACGCCTCGCGCGCTCTGGGAATTTCAGGATCTGCGTGGACCACAGCTGCAAGGTTCCGGGCTTCAACACGGGAGACGTACCCCGAATGACCACCTGCATCAAGCCGGAGGGAAGTACGTTTGGTGAATCGTACCGCCCTGAATCTCAGCGGTGACGTCATCCTCCTCCGCAACTCCACCCATCAGCTCAAGCCGAGTTTGCGCGCGCAATTGAGCGCCTGCGTTCAGCACAACGACAAATGCCCTCGCACTCTTTGAGTGAGGGCGCCACTCGACGATGGCGCACCGCCCGCTCCAACCCGTGCCTACGCCCTCGCTCTTGCCAACTACCGTCGCGCCTATCAGGACTTCCTCGCCCTCTGGGAGCACGCCAACCCTGATATTCCATCTGCCAGCAACCCAAATCCGAATACGCCAAGCTCCTCCACGCTAGCCAAGCCCCAAACTTTGCGTCTCTATCTCATCCCTGACGACGACCCTGCCCGCAGCAGGCCTCGGGTCGGCGCCCGCGTAAGGTGGTACACACTGTCGCTCAAGTTCGTTGAGGTTTTGTCTCCCATGGTGTCTTCTAAGCAGAGGGACAATTTATGCTTGCCGACGCAACCTTTTGCTGTGGCCAACATCACCGCCAGGCATATCAATACAGCGATGGCGGCGCAGCCGCGAAAGCCCGTCAAGGCGGTGCCGGAGGTCCCGATTCTGGAGACCCAGTGGCGGCGTAGGTGGTTGTCGTTGCCGCAGGGAGACAAGGGGGGCGCCGAATCTTCGACGAGATTCGGCGCCAGAAGGCGAGGCGAAACCACCCCTTGTACCATTCCGTTTACAACCCACCCTTGTGGGTGGCTCTTGAGGGTGGGTGAGCCACCCACTATGAGAGCGTCATGGCGATGCAGTCGATGACGACAGAGGAACGGATTCTGTGCCGGCTCTCGCTGGACCTGCGCGTGCGGGAGGCGGCTGAAAGGCTGCTCGTTCAGTCTTACGCCTACAATTCCGGGCCATCCGGGCCGGGGCAGCCAAACTTCCCAAAGATTTTTTCTCCGGTTTTGGCTTCTCGGTGTTCCTTATATATATGAGGGGAAGTCTTCGCCTGATGGCCGTCGGATCGCCTATGCTCGTTGCCGCTCAAGTTCGTTCAGGTCTTTTCCACCGGGGCCATCTTCTGAGTAGAAGGGACAATCTTATGCTTGCCGATACAACCTTCGGCTGGAAGCCTACGTCTAAGAGAGCAAACCAGAACCGAATCGCCACCCACTACCTATCTTAGCCATACCGCTTAGCACCATCCACTTCTGAACTGCACAACCAGTTTGTTCCACCTCCCGGAATCCACTCCAAATTTTCCGTTCAGAGGTGAACTGTGAACATTTTTCGCTTTCGCGACCGGACCGCGATTCTCGACGACCGGTCGCGGTGTTTCCTGACGACAGTGGCTTGGCATCCGTTCATTGTGCTTTCTTCCTCACTGTTCGAAATGCAACATCGGCTTCGGTTCCAAATCTGGCGACGCGGATGGCAAGCCGACAAATGAAACTTTGAGAAGCCTTCGGACAGTTCGTGTTTCACAAGCAAGGCCACCACGTGATTGCCCTCGGACGGACTAATCTAAAGAACGATCAAGCTCCGCCGATGATTTCACCTTTTCTATAACTCGGAAGCGAGTTTCTCAAATCTTCCATAGCGCAGAGCCAG
>Ga0307374_10003486_pt1 | contig 26858 bp, 22 predicted proteins | sample OX3MG_FD_202532 | JGI IMG/M metagenome (GOLD analysis project Ga0307374, IMG submission 202532) | Soil microbial communities from Risofladan, Vaasa, Finland - OX-3 | ecosystem: Environmental > Terrestrial > Soil > Coastal area > Acid sulfate soil | place: Finland: Risofladan, Vaasa | collected...
GCCTCCTCAACTAGAGTTGCACAATGACTTCCGACTGCGCCGTCATGCAGGTGCAATGGCCTCTCGGACAGGGTGGACCACATCTACGGTTAGCCAACATAACCAGCCATGTGCATTCTGTCCGAGTTACCGACGACCCGACCATTACTTCCCAGAGCGCCGTTTCTGTCCATCTAGCCGCTGGGTCCTGCCCCGTGAGACAATTGAATTTCTGAATTTCTCTGTATGACAGTACGCAACCCTGTCGTTTGCATCTCGTGCAATTCGAAGGTCATCACGCGCACCCAGATTGGCCACAAGGACATGCAGAAGCATTCCTTCCCCTGTCCGACCTGTGGTGTCGTCATCACCTATATCCTTGACCTCGACCAGGAAAAGGCGTCCTTCAAATTCCGTGACCCTGAGAACGGGAAATGGGCGGATGACGAGGATGTCGCCGTCAAGACCCTGACCTTCAGCGACGAGATCGTTGTGCCGGCGAGCATGCCGGACTTCATTAGCCCGCACATCGCCACGTGGGGCCGCTACGACTGGGAGAAGTGCCGCGAGGACGAAGGCCTGCGCCAACTATTCGTGAGCAAGACATTCCAGTATGCAGAACGCTGCAGGGTTCATTTCAAGCGCGGCAACTGGGATCTATTTGACAAGGAATCTTCCTCGCATCACGAAGGACCCGTCACTCCGAAAAGCCGTCTGATCGACCTGTACAACTTCTATACGGCCGGGTTTTCGAAGTTCACCCTCATCCCGCGTGGAAAGTACGACCGTATCCATCAACGCCTGACCTACGCGAAGGCCCTCGACCAGCCGCTAGTGAGCGACCTCGCGGAACACTACCTTGTGTCAGGCCGGATCGCTTCGCTCTGGAAGGAGATCTTCGCGGTCCGCAATTCTTTCGTCAATTGCTATAACTTCGTCCAGCCCCTGATCACGGTCAAATACTGGAAAGAGGAATACCGGGAACCTGTCGCCCTGTCCGACAAGCGTTTCAACGAACTACGCCAGCTCTACATCGACTGCTTCGAAACCCTTTTCCGTCTGCTCGTGCTCGCAATGGGCTTCGAGGTGATCATCCATCACCGCAAGCTGGAAATCCCGACGAAAAAGGGATCGATGACGCTTGAGCAGTTCGAACAGATGCCCAATGCTGCCAAGCGCGACCACATTGCCAAGTTTCCGATTGAGGACCTGTTCATGCCGGTGCTCGATACCGACTTCCGCAACGGCATCGGGCACCATGCCGCGCATTACGAGCAGCAGCACGACGTCATCTTCATCTTCGATACCAAGGACGCCGGCACGGTAAGTCGGGTAATTGGCTACACCGAATTCTGTGAAAAGGTGCTTGATCTGTTTGCCACCTTTGAACTCGCGGCCATGTATCACCACGGCCTTCATATTTACCTCGGCGGGCGGTTTGCCTGATTCCCTGGCATTAGAGTTGCGACTTGCTCCGACGCGAGACAGAAGTCCGGTTCTGGGAAGTTCCGAGCGGATCACGGGCCACTCGGACATAATCCACCTGACTGAAAAACGGCCAAACCGTAGAGGTGGCGACCTGCACTCGCTGGCCATCACTCCGTCATGCGTTGGACCGTTTGTGGATGAATCGCCGACTCGGAAGTTATGGTCCAGACGCTTCCGCTGAAAAGCGACCGGTTGGATGCAGGGTTGGTTTTATCGGAAGTGTGATCGACTGCCCGTTCTCGAGGGCGGAGCGAGTCGCAGCACAGGGCTGTCGAGTCTGACCACGGAAGCAGCCGACGCGCCGGGAGAACGCCTCAACAACTCGCCAGATTCCGAAAACCAAACGCCCGTGCGGACCGCCAAATCTGTTTTCATGTCCATGGCCGAGATCCCCGCCCATGCACCTGCCTCTTCGGAAACGCTTTCCCACGTGGTTCCGCAGCGCGAGCGTCCTTTCGTTGGGCGGCCTCACACTGCTGGAAACAACTGGGCGTACTCACACCGGCCCGGGTCCGGTTCTATCGACGTGCTCACCTTTCAATTCTTGTTCCAAGGAGCAAATTTCTATGATCATCGGCGTTACTCACGACCCGGAGGGCCGCGCTGTGCAGCGGCTGTCGGTTTCCACAAAGGTCGCCATCGGCATACCGCCGCAGGGGGACCGCAATTATCCTTTGAAACTCGATCACTTCGTGTTTCTCCGCAAGAAGAAGACCACGAAGGGCGTCGAGTGGGAGCCCGATCCTGAACTGACGCGGCACTATGGCGGTGAGTGCCGTGCCGTCCAGGTCATGCTGATCGACGACGATATTGACAACGTCTTCCCCACCGCATACGCCTGGTGGACGGCCACCGAGCGGAAATGCTGGGGTGACGGAACACAGGCCACGCGGCGCACGCCGACGCACCCGAACGGCGAGCCGTGGACGCCGTGTGGCAGCCAGTGTCAGGAGCTTGCCGCTGGCCTTTGCAAGCCGGGCGGCGATCTGCGATTCGTGCTGGCGGATTTTCCCCGTCTGGGGAGCGTCTGTCGCATCCACACCAGCTCGTACCGCTCGATCCGGCAAATCCACTCGGCCCTCGAAGAGATACAGACCTTTACCGGCGGCCGCCTGGCCGGCATCACGGCGAAGCTCGTGGTGCGCCCGGAGGAGGCTGTGTACCTCGACCGGAAGGAGCAGCAGAAGAAAACGACCACCATTTGGGCCTTGAGCCTGGAAGTGGACGGCGAGGACATTCGGAAGCTGGTCGCCAACCTGACCGGCAATGCGCGGCTGTTTGCGGAGACGCGGCGGCGACTTGGCTGGGGCGACCGAGCGATTGAAGTGGTCGAGGACGAAGACGACCAGGCGCCGGAAATCACCGCCGAGTTCTACCCTGGGAACGGGTCCGCGACAGGTGAACCGCCCAGTTCAGGCAATGCAACGGCGGGAGCCACCGCTGTTCCTGCCGTTCGTGACCCTGCACGCAAGTCAGCATTTGCAGGCTCGCATGATCGAATGAAGCGCGCGCCCAAGGCTCCCATCCTGGAACCGCAGCGCAAGGCGGAGTCACCGCAGGGTAATGGCACAGCCGTCGATTCACCAAAGCCGGCCAACGGAACCAATGGAGGCTCTTCGCAGCCTGCGGCAGCCGTCAATCCCAATCCTACTCCTGCCGCTAACAGCTCTCAGCCCAATCTCACGACACTGCGAGGTGTGGTCGGGCCATTGGAGCCTGATGCCGCCGGGAATACCGTCCGGCGCAACGGCAAGGGTGTTGAATACGTGGTCTTCAAGATGGGCCACAACGGGACGGCTACGACCGTCTATTGCAACCATTCCGAAATGATGCCGGAGATTGTCCGCCGCCAGGGGCGCGAGGCGGCGGCACAGGTGGAAGTGGCCGGTAACGGGAGCCAGCCGTATCACATCCTGAACGCTTTTGTGGAGGGCTGAGGCCGTGGACATCGATCTTCGGTTTGACTCCGGCCGGCACCTCTATCTGGTTCAGGGCAGACCGGTGCCCAGCGTCACGCAGGTGCTCCACGCGGCCGGACTTTCCGCCGACTATTCGACGGTCGCTCCCGAGGTTCTGGAGCGCAAGCGCGTCATCGGCGAATACGTTCACAAGGCAACGCAATATTTGGACGAAGGCTGCCTTGACCTGCGGACGATTGACCCCGAAATCCAACCTTATCTGGCCGCGTACCAGCGGTTTCTTGACGAATCGGGCTTCCGGCCGCGCCTCGTCGAGCAGCGCCTCGTGGGAAATATTAGCGGGATGCTCTGCGGTGGCACGGTGGACCGCGAAGGGACGATGGCCGGTAAGCTTTGGATCATTGACCTGAAGTGCATCGAGCGGCTTTACCCGAGTTTCGCCCTGCAGACGGCCGGATATGAGTTACTGCTGCCGAAACCGCTGGTTCCACCTTTCCGGTACACCCGCGCCGTGTTGCAGTTGAAGTCCAACGGATTGTATAAGCTCACCACCTATGAAGACCCCGCTGATTTCGACGTCTTTCGCGCCGGGCTGGCCGTGACGGTGTGGAAAATGAACCAAAGGATGAATATCGAAACCGGCGGCTGGTCCGAGCTTGACGAAGCAGCGTAAGCAATTGCGCTCTTCGCCGCAACCCATCGACGGGCCAGCCACAACAGAACGATTTCAGGAGGAATATGCACATGGAAACTGCTTTGACGCTTATCAGCCCGCCGGAACAGACGATCGCAGAAGAGGAGCGAGCACAGCTCTCAGCCCTGGTCCAAGCGAAGCTGGAGGAAACGAAAACGCTGACGGTTGTGGCCACCGACGAACAATTTGAAACTGCCGGCGAGCACGTGAAGGTGATCGCGCAGTTGCGGACGCAGGTTGAAACGGCGCTGAGACCTTATATTGATTTTTGGCATCGGGGCCACAAGGCGCACACGCAACTCCTGGCTACACTAGACGGCCCACTCGAAGCCCGCGAGCGGTCGATCAAACAGGGTCTCGCTCGATATCAACGCGAGAAGGAAGAGGCGCGGCGTCGTGAAGAGGAACGGCTGCGCAAAGAGGCTGAAGAACTCCGCCGAAGACTGGAAGCAGAAGATCGCAGGCGGAGGGAAAAGGAAGCTGAGGTCGCACGGCGTGAAGCCGACGGCGATCACGAAACAGCGAGACTCATTCTGGAGCACGCTGTTCAGCAAGCTGAAACCGTGCCCGCATCGGCGCCGCAGCCGGCCATCGTGCTCATGCCGCCGGTCGTGCAAGCAGAAGCGCCCAAGGTCCGGGGTATCGGATTTCGCGAGGTCCCAAAGTGGAGGATACAGTGCGGCCACGAGCGAGCAGATAATCTTAATTGCGAGGTTTGCCGGTCCGTGCCGCGTGAATATTTGGTGCTCGATCCCAAGCGCATCCAGGCCCGAGTCAATTCCTTCGGCGTCAGCGCCAACATTCCCGGCATCGAGGTCTGGATGGAATGCACCACGAGCGTACGCCGGAAGCTCTGACGTGCGTGCTGACGGGCCGTGGCCGCGGCTCCCGATCTACATCATGGTGACGCGGCTCGCGCACAGGGACACCCTGAAGCAGTTCATTCCTGTCTCAGTGAAATCAATTGGTAGCAACGTTTTTTCGCAATTCGACCCAAAGTGGGAGTGGACATATTCTCCGCTGGTCATGAAATGCTGCGGGTGCAGGTCCGGGATCAGTCCGATTCTGTAATTGCTGACAAGCTGTTCAGGCCAGTCTTCGGTAAACGCTGGGCGACTACTCGTTACTGACGCCAGGCCGGTATGAGGCTAGTCCGCTTTCAAAGCGCAGCCGTCACTTTTCCCGGGAAGGCCGTGTTTCAGGCGGAATCGTGAAGGCTCGAGCGAACCAGAATCAAGGGATAGTTTCCGAGCGTGCCGTCGATGTAGGCAAGATTTCTCGAGCGCGAACGGCACTTGTTCGAATAGGGTGTTGCACAGTCAAGGAGGACCCACCGATAAGTCCGATTAGAGAGACTGAGACAATGATGGTCGACAAGTTGCGGCGCGACAAATGCTCTTTCCTCGGGCTGGGAAGCGTGGGAAGCGCCGTCCAGTCGCAGGCTACGTGACATTGAGCTATAATTACTAGAATTCGAGTGGGCAAAATGGACCTCCTAACGAACGCGATCGAGTCCATACGAGTGGGCATAGAGGACTACGAGCGGGGAAGCCACGACCGCCTGCTAGCCGCAGTGCGCAGCATTCACGCGGGCATCCTACTCCTCTACAAGGAGGCTTTGAGACGACTTTCGCCGGCAGGCAGCGCTGAGGCCCTGCTGAAGGCCAAGATTGCGCCGACTCGAAATGCTCAGGGGAACGTCGAGTTCGTCGGTGACGGAACGAAGACGGTAGACGTTCAGCAAATCAAGGAGCATTTCGATTCGCTGGGTATTGTCACTGACTGGAAGCGTTTTGACCGGATCACCAAGGTAAGGAACGAGATCGAGCATTACTACACAAAGACAAACAAGAAAGCCCTCGAAAGCTTGGTCTCCGATGCCTTCATAATTGTGCGGAATTTCGTCGCCACTGAACTGAGCGAGGACCCCTTGAAGCTTCTTGGGGAGCAAACCTGGCAATCGATGCTAAAAGTGTCCGAAGTCTATGAAGCCGAGCGAGCTGAGTGTGAGAAGGCGCTTGCCGCAGTGAACTGGGAATCCGATACCCTCGCGAAAGGCGTGGTGGACCTCACGTGCCCATCGTGCAGTGGCAGCCTTCTTCGGCCGGATACCGACGACAAGGACTACCGAGACGACATGGCCCTACAATGCCGAGCTTGTGGCGAGACGTCCGATGCGCATGACTTCGTTCCCAGAGCGGTGGCCTCAGCGCGAGGCTTCGACATGTATTTGGTTGGCGACGACGGCGCAGACCCACCCTACGTGTCGTGCCCGGAATGCGGAGAGGACACCTACGTGATGGATGAGCGGAGATGCGCATTCTGCCGTCATGAAGCGCAGCACAACTGCGCGCTGTGCGGCAACACGATACCCCCAGAGGAGCTTGTTTCGTCGCCATACTGCGGGTGGTGCGCGCATATGATGTCGAAGGACGACTAGCGGACCGGGACGTGCGCAGAAGGCGAATTTGGCACTGTGGAGGCCATTGATGAGACCGCCCGGCCTTTGGGGTCCAAAGGAGTTCGCGCAGTTTACTGATGACGAACTCCACGAAACGATGATGGGGGCACAGCCCGGCTCCAACTACTTTGAATGGGCAAGGGCTGAGCTTCAGCACCGTGATCGGCAACAGCAGAAAAGAACCGCGTCAATGGTACAACCCAGGGTCGTCCAAACGAATGCATTTCGTGTGCTTCAGGCGATTTACGACCGGACGCGGGGCCAAACCGATCCGGTGTTTGTCACGGAGCTAAACACCAGTCTAAACGAGGATGATTCGAAAGCCGCCTGGCGCTACCTGAGAGATAGGGGACTCATCCACACTTTCAACCTTGAGTATGCAGCCCGCATCAATACAGCTGGCATTGACGCGATTGAAAACGCTCAACTCCGTCCGGATAAGCCGATTTCGGGTTTTCCGCTGGCGACATACAACATTGTGAACATCGGCACCGCCATTCATTCCTCGGTCCAGCAAGCGGGGGCGCAGGCAGCTCAGACGCAAGTCGTCACATACGGGGCTGGGGACATCTCGAACCTGGCGCGGCTGGTAGCCGAGATCGGCGACCGTCTGCACGAACTCGATATTGACGCGGACCAAAGGCGAAAAGCGGAAGCCCAAATCGCAACGATCAAGGCGCAATTGAGTGATGAACCTAATCCTGTGATCGTACACCAAGCTGGACGGACGCTCCGAAACATCACCGAGAGTGCGATCGCCAGTCTGCTCGCCACAGCAGCGCAGCCCCACGTGTGGCACTGGATACAGCAGACGATGACGGCACTGTTTCCCAATTGAATGGAGCGGTGTCCCCCGGATGGCTCCCCGTTTAATTGTGCGGGCCGAGCTGTTCTCAGAAGTCTACGCCCCGAGGGGAGAATTCGGTGAGAGGCGGGGACAGCGCGGCAGAACAGCGGCTTTCTAAGGCTAGGGCACCCGAGAGTGGCCTCCATTTGCCGATACACCTGCGAGCCGGGTTCGGTTGCCAAAACTCGCTGTGAGGTAATCCCATTTGCGGCGGAGCCTCGCCGTCCAGCTCAATTCGTTTGCAAGTAGCCGCTTCGGAGAAAGTTGCGAACAGAGCGCAGGATTCGGCCTGTAGGGTCGGCTTCTCGTAAAATAGCCGCGGTTCAATATAGACCCCGTGTAATGCCGTAGTGGTTACTGGCAATGAGCGCTCTTACCGCATCCGGTCAGGCAGTCAAAGCTCTCGGACAACTTCAATGGCTTTTTCCATCTGCGTGTCCCGTCCTTCTATCAAGGCTTCATAGGAAAGCTCTACAGAATGGTCTGGGTCGACTCCCTTTCCTTCGAGCATCGTCCCTTGCCAAGTCAGAAAGCCCGCCGTGGGCAGACCCAGAATGAACCCGTGTCCGACCTTGAACGCGCCTCCGCTGAGTAGCCGCCCCGGAGTCTTTGTGCCTACGATGGGCGCAAGGTGATTTTCCTGCGCGAAAGCAGCGAGCATCTCTGCAGCGCTGGCGCTGTGCTGGTTGACGAGAATAACGACACATCCATGGAACGGCTGCGGGCCAAGCCCCTCCGTGACGACCACGATGGATTTCTCGATAAAAGCGTAGCGCAGCAGCAAGCCGAGCAAGGCGATTTTGTGCGACGGAATTCTTCCAAACCGGGCCAGTTCTTCCCGACGATAGCCCTTGGCTGCCCTTTTCTTGGTGAGGCTGTAACCGACGGGACGCTTGTCAGGAGTCAAATAACTCATGAGCCGTAATCCACCGACGCCGACGCATAGTTCTCATTTGGATACGGTGACCCGCTCTGAGGCGTCTCCGGTGAGAACGAAACCAGCCCAAAAGAACGGCGTTGCCTGACCATGAAATTCCTTCAGCAAGTCGATCTTGGCATGGCGCAGCGCTTCGCCCTCGTCCTGCCCGGCTGCAACATGCTCATAAAAGCGAGCCATGAGCGAGGTGGTGTAAATATCAGAAGCCGTCCACAGACTGGCGAGAACCGAGCGCGCTCCGACGAACAGGAACGCCCGCTCGAGGCTTTCTATTCCCTCTTCGCCCTCCAGCCGCCCGGCGCCCGTATCGCAGGCGGACAAGGTGACCAATTGTGCGTTCAGGTGAAGGTCTCTGATCTCTCTCGCTTGAAGTACGCCGTCGTCGTGACGGGCGGAATCCTGCCCTAAGACCAGCGCGGCCCGGTCAGGAAACCTCGCGTTTGCGATCCCGTGGGCAGCAATATGAATGATTCTGAAATGATCCAGTGGCTCGGACTTGAATTCAGCCTCAGTCGCATCTGCGCCCAGCAATAGGACGCTTGAACTGCCGAAAACTTTTGCCGCAGCAGTGATCTCTTCCTTTGTCGCAGGGAGGTTCGGAAGAGGGTCTCCTTTGAAATCGACCATCCCGCCAACACCAGGGTTCGCGGTGGAACCCGCGCCGGGGTTGGTCTTACCGGCAGTAGTAGGTTGATATGGAACATCACCGACGCCGAGGAACATGACGGCGGTTGCGCCGAAACTCTTTTCATTGCGAATCAAGTTCAGTACCGTCGCTGATGGAGCGAAGGTAACGACGTGCGAAGCAAGGACGTAGCTGCCTGCGCCGTCCATAAGCGCATCAAACGGAACCAGGTTCAAGACGCCATCTGGCACGATGATCAATCTTCTTTTCAGGGACAAGGTCTGTAGTGGCTGCAAAAGCGCTGAATAAAGGCGTCCTGCGCTCGCAGTTGCAGCATCGCGCTTAGCGATTTCGCTGCGATAATCGGCCACAAGTCTATTTACTTCTTCACGGCTGACCGGCAGGACGGTCACACCTGCATGGTGGTGTGAAATGTGCAAACAAAACGATTGGGGGTCATCCAGAACGTATTCGAGAATGGCTTCATCCGGGCGCAGCGATTGTTGAATTGGGCTGAGCCCTGAGGTGCTTGCTTGCAATGTTGCTTCCTGCACTGCGGTTCGTGACTCGCCCGCTGGACCCAGCACTTGTTCCGTCTCGAATAGCCGCTCCAAGAGCTGCTTTCGTTGGCTCGGCGAAACGGAATGGAGAAGTTCAATTTGGAGACGGTTCAACTCTTGGCGGGCGTCCTGGGTGATCTTGTCTTTCGGACTTGTTGCCTCCGTGCCGTTGCGAAGCTGGTCCGCAATGGCTCGTCCTCGGGCACTCTCTATAATGCGGAACGCTTCGGACACGTTCTTCTGTTCAACGGCAAGCCGGAAGTGGCCAAGATAGATGTTGCTCATCGTGCCGATGAGGGAACTTTCGACTTGGCGGCTTGGGAGGGAAACCAGCAACCCCTCCGTCACATCCTCTGCCCGATTGTAAAGGCGGTCTGCCTGCTTCCTTTGTCCGGTGCTTGCCGCGATGTCCGCCATCAGAGCGAGGTCTTCTGGCAGATGGTACTTGTCTTCCAGCGATTCTGTTTCGTGCGCTGCCATCGCGGCGTATTGCCCCGCCGTTGGAAGCTCTCCCGCATTGTTGTAGGCGGTCGCAAGCTCAAAAGTGCTCCAGGCAAGAGCATGGCGGAAGTTGTGCTTCTGGCAGAATTCGGTTGCCGACTGGAGATCGCGAATCGCCTGGCACCGGTCAATCGCCGCCTCTTGCTGTCCACGAACGATGAGGAGTTGCGACTCTGCCGCAAGGTCATTCTGCGATTGTGCCTGCCGAATAGCTTTGTCCAGGGCTTGCCGTGCCTCAGCGTTGCGGCGCAGCGCAAGCAACCCACGTGCTTTCCCTTCGTAGGCCATGAAGGGGAAACCCATATCCTTCGTCTGGGCCGCTGTCTGGATGGCAATGTCACAGTACTTGATTCCCGCTTCGGGCTGGCCGGCCTCGACGAGTCCATTGCCCACAATCGATCCATAATAAATCGCTGCGCCCATGTCGCCGAGCAGATATGCCGAAATCAGCGCGGTCTTTAGCGTTTTTGCGGCTGTGTCCACGTCACCATCCAGAAACGCAATGATGCCAAGCTCCGCCTCGGTCCGCGCCTGCCAGCGCCGGTCGCCCAATCTCTTTGCCAGGTCTCGTATCTTTTCCCAAGTGGCCCGCGAAGAGTCCTCGTTGACTTGCTCTTCAATTGCCGCCTTTGCCTCGAGACATCGCAGCATTAGCGTCGCGTCGCGTTGAATCGTCGGGTTCTGTAGGTCCGCGTCAACCTCATCCGCCAGCGCTTCGGATGGTTCTTCATAGGCTTGCGCTCGAATCCATCCCAGTCGGGCGGCGAGATTGCCTTTCGCATCGTTCGAGCCGTGGAATTCTCTGCCAGCTTCCATGTAAAGCGGAATCGCTCGCGGCCAGTTGTAAAGCGTCGCCAGCCGGTCAGCCTCCGCCAGAATGGCCTGGGGGCTGTTTGGCTGACTCCTTGCGGTAGCCGAAAGAAAGATCAAAAGGCCGAAAACAGAGGCGACATAGGACTTGCTGGCTCGCATGGCCTTACTCTGTACGCCACAAGTTGGCTCTATTCTAATCAAGGTGCTGCTTCATCGCAGCGGCCCGCTGAGCGGCTTTGCCTATTCCTTCAGCAGGACAAATCGCAAGAAACGCCGCGTCAATAAAGCCTGCTGTGAGGTGAAGCTCGAAAGATCATTTTTTCACCGGGCTGCCGATTCGTGAGAAACAGTTCGACTGGAGAATCAGCTTCACGGCAGGGCCCAGCCGATCCATCGCGCGCTTGTTTGCACTAAGCAGGCGGAGGGTCTCGAGCGGCGACTGAATGGCAATCCACAGTGCTTTGCCTCCGTCGAGCCCGCCTTCGGCGTTCACAGCGGGGTTGAAGTCGGGCATTGCAGTATCCACCGAATCGGAGGCAATGCGCAGGACAGCCGCAGGTACTCCAGCACGCACCGCGGCAGAGATGATTTCATAGCTTTCCATATCTACGGCCGTCGCGCCGGATTTCGCCAAGGCTAGCCTGTCGCTCTTCGTGGTCGCGATGCGTGTTGACGTGATGCCGGTCACGCGGTCGCAAGTGATACCATGCCGCTGAAGAGTTCCGACGATAGCTTCTGTAAGGGTTGGGGAGCAATAGACCGGCGGTGCCCTGTTAGGTTCACCAGAAAGGCACTCCGCATAGGCAACGATGCGCTGTTCCGGCAAGGCTTGAGTGAGTCCGCCGCACAGCCCGACCACCAGTACCGCATCGGGCTTCTGTGCCGTTGGCGGCCCACCGTTTGAGCCAGGGGATGCCAACCCCAGCGCAGCGTCTGCCTTGGCCTTGGCATTCCCCACCCCCATCCCGGTGATAATCACAGCGAAGCGGTTTTCGCCTTGGTCAACGATCACGGCAGTTGTTTTCGGCCCTGCAGCACCTCTCGGGGTGGTGAAGGCAAGGATCGGTTGCGCTTCCATCTTCGACGCCACGAATACATAAACGAGAGGCATAGACCCCTTTGTAAGGTGAGCCTGTGGCCCAGGTCAAGGCGTTTCTTGGAACAAGGAAAATTTGGTGAATGGGTGGTCAGGCCGCGCGTCATGAATTTCACGCGATGCTCGAAGGCGACTTGCCAAATTTGAACTGGTCGGCGAAGCGCTTCTTCAACCAGCGGTCACAACAGATTGACTCGCGCATTGGTCCTGGGATGCCTTCAAGACACCGCCACGAGTATGAATGCAAGGGCTACAGCCAGCGTAACCAATCCCCCCATGAAGTCTGCATAGCCCGTCCGTGCCCCGAGGCTCTCCGTTCATCATTCCGTAAGCCACGAACTCAATTCCAACTCAAGGAGGACCTATCGTGTTTAGTGAACTCATGCCCCTTCTCGCGCAGCGCACCGTGTTAATCACGGTGGCACGCGAGAGCGATACCATCCTGCGCGTCAATGTCTTGCCAAAGCGCGCAAACGACAGTGAAAACACCGCCCTGACGACTCCACTCACCTTCGCAGGAACGCCGGAAGAACTGGACCGGGACTTTGCCCGCGATCTGGCCGGCTATGTTGACGCTCACCAACGCTTGGGCAGCACCCTGGCCGAGTCAAAAGCGGTAATGGAAGCCGCAGCCAAAGCATCCCAGGAAGAAGCCAAGCGCATGGCCGACGATAGACGGAAGACCAAGACCACCATCTCTACTCCACTTTCAACGCCCTCCGATCAGCCGGCTGCCACTGTTCCAGCGGACTCCGCCAAGCCCGGCACGACCGGCTTGTTTGAAACCACCGAATCCGTTCAACCCCAGCAAGGAGGTCTGCGACTGTGAAGATCACCCCTGCCGTTCGTGAATTTTCTTACATGGGATTGAAACTCCCAGATATTAACGCCCAGCTCTCGCCCGAGGAAGTGAAAGCGGCTTACGCAACTCAATACCCTGAGCTTGCCACTGCCGCGATTAACGGTCCTGAAGCGGTGGGCGAGAAACTTCGATACGACTTCGTGCGGGCCATCGGCGCGAAAGGCTGAGGCTATGCAGAAGCCGAAAAATCCATCGAATCTCACGCGGGAGGCGGTCCTTGCCGAACTTGCCGATCTGGCAGAGGGCCGCCACCCGGATTGTCAAACTGTGACGGCGAGATTTATGCGGAGTGAGGAATGGAAGCAAGCGTCGAAGAGTTTGCGAGATGCGATTCAGGCGGAATCCCACCGCCGAAGACACGGAGAGATCGCGCCGCCACCCGGCTGGCTGCTGCCGGTCTGATGGGGCAAGGAAGCGGCGCCATTCTGCCGCGGCTCGGAGGAATGCCAGTCGAATACCGGATCGCCGGAGAGGACCGGCGGGCGGTCCTATTGGCCCAAACGCTGACCGAGTTGGGGATCGCCGATCCACCCGACTGGGAACAGGCAGGCCGCAGTCCATCAGGCTACATCCGGGCAACACTCAAACGCTGGATAGCGCGCCACGATGGCGGCATCATACGGCAGCAGTTTGCCCTGGACGCCACAATCAGCAACACGCCGGACCCGTATAGCGATGAAGGAGCGCGCCGCGAGCTGCTGTACCTCATCGTGAATCCGGATTCGGCTGGGTATGTGGTGATCGGTCCAACGCTTGAGTTGCTGGCGACTGTTCACCCCCGGCTGCCGGTCTCTTTCTATCATCTCTTCATCGGTGCGGTGCGGCGCTGGATGAGAGTCTACGATTACGACGATGCCCTGGCTCGGGTAGAAATGCTGCGGGATTGGGTCGAGGGAGAGGAAAACCCGGAGCAGTATGAATTTCCTGATGTCGAAGGCTGCATTCCGGCATATATGAAGGAGAAGCCGCTGGAGGGCGAAGCTATGCGGCAGCTTGCTCAGGAGACTAAGGACGAGACTCTCCGCCGGATACTGAATGCAGCTCCCGATTTGGAGAGGATATCTCAGAAGTTCCGTCCCGCGGATATTAGCGAAGCGACGCGGGAGGCCTTCATGGATTCAAACCCGCCCTTGCCGGCGCTGCTCGTGAGTTTTAAGCGTCATGACGCGATCGCAGGAGTGTTTGATGATGAGAGCCAAACCATGATGGAGGCCGCCCCAAAGCCAAATTTCATTGTTGAAATCAATCCCGGCGATCCAGCGAGTGTCCAGCAGGCTCTTGAAACTCTGGGCGTCCTCTGTGAAACGATGGCCGCAGCGGGCCGGCTGGCAGAAATGTGTCCTGGAAACAATGAGGAAGGTTGAGAAATTCAGAAATGGAAGCCCATATCGAAATCGGCGAAAGCTGTAATCTGGCGCTTCGTCACGCCCTGCTGGTCTATTCGGACGAGCACGGGGCATTTGCGACGTTGCACGACGTCCTGCCGCAGGCCGAGGGCGCTCCGCTGCTCGCTCCGGCTCAGCCGCTTTCGCTGGCCTTCCTGCGGCGGCTCGCGGAGGGCCTGGGTTCCCGTGTCGCTCCGGAAGTTCTGCCCGCGAATATCCTGGCGCGAACGCCGGAAATGATCATCTGGTGGATTCGAGCAGCACGGCGAATTATGTTTTTCGGCGGGGCAGACGAGGGAGCAAGAGAACTGAATGGCCATGTTTTTCCTCAGCCGCCGCTGGTATTCAAGGTGTGTCGCGGAGAGCTATCCGTGCGTGCTCTCGAACGAAACGCTCGCCCGGAAGGCAATACTGGCCTCAAGACGGCGCCGTACTGGAATGTGGCAGGCGACAACGGCCGCGTCTGCCTCGGAACAGTACGCGCACCCGACAGTACTTCGGTTGATTCAATGACGGCCTGGGAAACATCCTTTTTCCAAAGCGAATTTACCCATCCGCTGGGAGCCGCCCGGCTCACAACTCATCCGGGCGGATTCCTGGGCCTGTGGGACAGTTTGCAGGGGAAGAAGAAGTTTCCTGCCCGCTACCTGACCGATGCCCGGCAAACCCTGCGAGAGTTCATTGTTCAGGAGCATTAAGTTATGGAGACCCACAGATTGCACGAGGAACTACTGCGGCGCGAAGTACGCATCTTAGTGGTTGGCTGCGGCGGAACGGGGAGCGCCGTCGTTGGTGGCCTGCCGTACCTTCATCAGGCCCTTCTCGCCTGGGGACATCCTGCCGGGTTGCAGGTGACGGTAATGGATGGCGATACGATTTCACCCGTCAATTGTGTCCGCCAACCATTCGGAAGGAGCGAACTTGGCTTAAATAAGGCCATCGTTCTAGTGAACCGCATCAACCTGTTCTGGGGCCTCGACTGGCAGGCGATTCCACAGGCGTTGACACCGCAGACGCTCGCGCCCGCCTATGCTGGCTACAGCGAGCGGCATTTACGCCCGGATATCGTTATCGGCTGCGTGGACACACGGGCGGCGCGCGCGGTCATCGCGAAGAGCGTTGCCGGTTCGAGTACCACCGGATACTGGCTCGATCTCGGCAACCACGCAACGGGCGGCCAATTCGTGCTGGGTGAGCCGCAGAACGCCCGGAACAAGCGGCCACGATTGCGCGTGCGAACGGCGGCCGAATTGTACGAAGAGTTGGTCAATCCAGACCTGGACGATGACCACGAGCCGAGTTGCAGTGCGATAGAGAGCCTCGACCGCCAAGAGCCTTTTGTCAACGCGGCACTGGCACAGCACGGCCTGGCACTCTTGGCACGTCTGTTCCGCTACGGCGAAATTTCCCATCACGGCGGCTTTGTGAACGTGGCGAATGCGAGCTGCGCGCCCTTGCCTGTGGATCCGGCAGTCTGGCGCCGCGTCAGAAAGCGTGCAGTCGGCGGAAGAAGAGAAGTGGGATTTCGCAAGGCGCTGCCAAGTGCGTAGTACGGCCCGGCGGCTCCCTTTACTCGGAAAGCCGTAAGATTTCTTCCAAGTTCGCGAAAACCGCCCAGAGCGGACACATCGGTAAACGGCGGGCGACTACTCGTTACTGATGCAAGGCCGAAAGGAGCCTGCTCGACTACCAAGACACAGTCCTCCCATTTTCCGGAAAGGGCGTTTTCCAGGCACCATCCCTCATGATTCGATCGTGCAGACTTCCCTGCATCAGCAGGCACCAAGCGCGTGTCACGGAGACCCAAGGCACGAGCCGGACCACCTTATGTAAGCCGCTATGCGCGGACGGTCTCCCTGGTGGGGCGGCGAAAGTCGTAGGAGGCGTTAATCGCCGAACTCAACTTTGACCGGGATCGCAGTGGCGTTTCCAACTTCTGTCGCACTTGACTGCACCTTGCAAAGCTAGGGGTGCCCCTCATCTTAGGAGCGCTCGGCTGTCTTGGCGAGACGTCAGTGGGGTACAGCCCGAGTGGAGTAATCGCTACTACCAAGGCGGGCGGTGCAGTGGAGGGGATAGCTGGGGAGACCACTCATGATCTCCACATCGGCAGCGGCATCTCCCCGTTGCCATAGCCAGCCCGTGGGGTAGCAACGGCCTCGAACCCCAGTTCAGGAATCTGACTCGACTGAGCCAAACAGATACCCACTTCGTAGTATAATGCGCAGCGCGTATCTTTGGAGGGGAGAATGGATTTACGCCCGCAGTGGTTCGAGCGGTTCGATGCCTTCGTCACTATCCTCGTTTTCCTGGACCTCATCTGCGCGGTGTACATTACTCCCGCTCACGCACAAGGTTTCCGCATTTTGTTGTTTTCGCTGGCTGGTGTCGGCTTGATCGTGATGGTCGTGGCAAGGCGCCTGCGCGCGTTGCGTTTTGTGGCTGATGTCATCCCGAAGTTTAGCTTTGCCGATAATCGTGACGTTTGGAGGCTGGTCGATCAAGAATACGCATATATTGGTGTCAGCGGGGACTCGTTTTTTCAATTATTCTGCAATGCACGCGGCAAGGGGCTGCTGCCGTCCGGCCGAATCCGCTTCCTGATGTTGCATCCGGATCGCGAGTGCGTGCGCGAAAGTAAGCGTCATGAGTTGGGACGCGAGCCATCTGACGATGAAGTGAAGATGGCTGCGGAGCGCATTGTCAACTGCGCCCGGCAGTACATCGCGCTTGGCGTCGAGGTCCATTTCTACGAGGCTTATGCCCGTTATTGGGCCCATTTTGTTGACGACTCCGAGGCGTATATCGGTTACCTGCTTCAGGGCCAGTCTGGGCTGGAGGGACCGGTGTTGCGCTTGCGCAGGGGCCACCGCCACAACCCACTGCTAAAGCATTTTCACCAGGAGTTCGAGCGGCTGTGGGGATCGGCGACGGACGCGGCGACGTACCTCCGAAGCTGAGACCAGGGAGCAAAGACGTGATCTTCCGGCTGAAGGCGGAGACTGAGGTCTGGACCGGCAACGCGTCGCGCCGGAATGAGTCTCTGCAGATCAGCGGACTTCTAGGCTGTATCCGCTGGTGGGCGGAGGTGCTCACGCGCGGCGCGGGCGGTTATGCGTGCGACCCGGTTTCCCAGCGTTGCCGTCGGACAGCGCCTTGTCTTATCTGTTGGTTGTTTGGCGGAGTAGGTGAGGGCCATGAGAAGAATGCGCCGCTGCCCAGGGCCGCGCGTTTCTTTGTGCGGGCGTGGCAGGATGAGGAGGGCGAGGCCGGCCATAAACCGCCATTGAGTACCCTTCAAACCCAGGCACTGATCAAGGATATGCTAAAGGATACGCTACTGGCGCTCGAATTCAGATTCTGGGGGAAGGCTGCCGAGCCGTGGGAGGTTTACACGCTGGACAAAGCCATCCGTCTGATATGCAGCTATGGTCTTGGCGGAGGTCGCACCCCTTATCGTCCATCTGCCTACACCGAGAAGCCCTCCTGCGGTCACCTCACGCTCAGGGAGTGCGGGAGCATATCTGGAGGGCAGTGGGTGGCTCGCAGCGACAGTGACCGAAGCCGGGACCGGTCGGCTTGGGAGCAGAAGGTGAAAGCGGCATCAGGCAAGGCCAGCCCCCACTACGCACCCGAGCTGAAGTCATTCTGGTCCCTTGACGGCTGGTCGCTCTATAACTGCAGGACCGAACCATTCCAGCTTCCGTCGTTTCAGTGGCTAAAGAGCCATCTTGCTGGTCGCCGGGGGGCCGGAGCCGACAAGCCCATCAGTGCGAAGGTGTTTTCTTGCACTGACCCGCGGCGGACATGGGGCTATTTGCCAGACTCCGTGTCGCGCGATCACTTGAAGACTTGGCTTACGGAGGCCGACGCCGACACCACCCAGATCACATGGGGTGAAACCATGCTCAAGGAAATCTGAAGCCGTGCTCTACGAATACTACGCGGAAGACGTCGTTCAGAGGCACAGCGAGACACGACCGCACGAGAACCGGCGCATAGACCAGCATCTACTGCAATCCGCAGATTGTGCGTTTGCGATACCGCGACCACAGCCCGATCAGGGACTCATAGCGCTGTTACCGCAAGGATCGTTCTTTCTGAAGCTCCGCTTCAGCCTTGCCACGCCTTACGTGTCACGAGATGATGCGCCTAGGGACGGCAAGAACCCGGTTGTGGTGGAGTGGGTTTACCGGAAACCAATCGTGCGCCCCACCTCTTGGAAGGGTTTACTCCGCTTTGCAGCTCGCGAAGCGAATCTGCCCTCCGATCAGCAGCTCCGACTCTTCGGAAACGACAAGGAAGAGAAACGTGACTTCCGCGAAGGCCGATTGCACTTCTTTCCCTCCATTTTCGATTCCAGTCCTGGTACGGTTATCTTCAACCCGCATAGCCGCAAGACCCGCGCGGGGACGGTGCCGGTGACTTTCGGATGCGTCGCTCCCGGCAATAATGGGGACTTTGCGCTCCTGTACTTGGCGCCGTTTGGGAGCACGGCTGAAGCCGAAGCGAAAGAGGACTTGAGAGCCCTGGGCCGGATTGTCTCTGACGCGCTGGTCGGATTCGGTATAGGCGCGAAGACGCGCAAGGGATTCGGGTTAGCCAAGCCGCATTACACCTGCCTTGAAGTGTGGTCGCGGCGTGGCCAATGGACTATCTCCGAAAAGGGCGATTTCCCGAAGTTTGCAGAGACTTTGGCAGGAGGCCTCGATGGGGGTTTCTGAGCTTAGGAATGGGCGGGAGTGGATTCGAGCCGGTGAAGTATGCTCGCTGCTGCATGACTTGGGTAAGCTCAGCTCCCATTTCATCCATTACCGCCGCACCTGGCACCTTGACCCTCGGGGCTATTACAATGATCCGCACGATCACGACTTCCTCACGCGGTACGATTCGGAGAACGGAGAGAAGTATCCCCAGTTGTTCGAGTGCATGCGGAAAGAACGAAATTTCCCTGAGTTGGATGCCGGGCTGGAAAAATTCTCCCCCGCCCAAGTTATGACAACTCACAGCAGAGGCTCCGTTGGCTCTGTTTACGAATATGCCTTAAAAGCCGGCGACGGGATCGACGCCGCGTGCGACCGGAACAACCCGCTTCCGGTCAACGAGCAGACGGATCGCCGCCTCAGCGAGAGCCAGCTTCGTCGTTCCGCTTTCGTTTATCGAAGCAACGTTTTCGGTTACGAGGGGCCGGAAACGCGCGTCACCCCGGAAGAACTCGATGAGGCGCGTAGCACACTGTACCAGGAATTAGATAGCAATAAACTTCTGAAGCAGTGCTGGGAAGGGATGCCGAGCGCAGAATCTCGGCGTAAACTTCTGCGCATCCTAGAGCACGAGTTCGAACCCGGCTTGGGCGATACCACAAGGCCACAGAATGATACGTCGCTATGGGAGCATGCATACGGCGTCACGTGCGTCACCAAGGCGCTTCAAGCATGGCACTTGCTGTACCAACCCAACCGGAAGCCCAACGGCATTAAGCCCTGGGACTTTTTTGCCCAGGCGAAGCTCATGCTTTGGGGAGTAGGCTGGGACGCGCTGACGTTTCTCGAGCGCAGCCGCCGCATTCGGGATCTCGATGCCCGCAGGCGCCTGTTGCAGGAGGTGCGCGACCACGCCCGTGATGTCATCGAGCACGCGCATTGCCTTGGCAATTACATCTACAAGGACGACCATTGCGCGGTCTTCCTCCTTCCTGGCGTGGCGGATGACGAGCAGGGTAAGGAGTTTGAGGATTTCCTGAAAGGAATCGAACAGTGTCTGCTGGAAGAAACAGTGAAACAAAGCGGAGCCGAGTTGTGGCCGCGATTCTGCCGTTCCGACCATGCGCCGCCCAGGGAAATCCTGCACAAGCTTGGGGATTTGCTGGAAAATCTCCGCGGTGACGCGACACCTTGGATTGTCGCCGACGGCAACCAGATTACAGATGGGTCACTGGAGATTGCCACCGATTACCTCAAGTGGGAACCGAATGGCAAGATATGCTCGGTCTGCCGGATGCGGCCGGCAGAGAAGGCCGATGCCTCCGGGCCAGTCTGCGACACTTGCCTCAAGCGGCGGAAGAAGACCGATGCGAGCCTCCCTGCGGCAAACTTGGCCGGGCTTCCTGAACCGAAGCCTACAGTTTGGGTCGGCGAGATCGCTGACGGCCACAACTGCGTGGCATTACTCGCCTGCCGAGTCGACCTCGCGCCCTGGCTCGATGGAAGAATGATTAGGAGCCTCTTCGTTCGCGAGCCTCAGGGTCTCAACGCGGAAATTGCGGCCTTGGGAACGTTGCGGCAGTTCGAAGCCGAAGAGCTCCGTGCGCGCCAGGACATACTGGCCATTCACGATGGAGGTTCTTACGACTGGGATCGCGTTCGGAGCGAGGTCGCGGCCTGCTTGGGCGGTGCGAATCCGCTTGCCGACGCGGTCTCGTTCCTTTACAACCGCCGCTGGAAAGACGGAAAGACGATCGGCTCCAATGCCGACCAGGATTGGAGAACATTCGCGGGGGCTGACCTTGACGAGTCAGTCAGCCGCCTCTGCGCCAAGACGGCGACGCCCTCCACCCTGCTCGACGTTTGGCGCACCACAGAGGAATTTTTCCGATCCTTGAGCAACGATCTCGTGGCGCCCGGTCCCAGATGGCTCGGCCTCGTGAACCATCTGGTTGAGAAGAAGCGCAGGCCGGTGCTCCTAGTTAAGACGAGCCAAGAGTTGCGCGAGGGCATGCTGCACACCGCAAAGTATGGAGGGTCGGCAATCGAGTTCATTCCCCAAGAAGCCGGCGCAGAAGGGACTCCGATTGAGATCATCACGCCGGTCACGCTTAACTGGCAGAGAGATAAACCGATCGAAGATATCCGCTGTGGGGACACGTCCATCGAGTCCGCTCCCATCATTGGAGAGGGCGAACCGATCGAATACTTGCCCTTCCGTGAACTCATCACCACTCCCGAATACTGCCTAATCCTCCTGCCCGGCGAGAAGGCGATCGAAGCAGCGGATCGGATTGCTGACCGTTTCCAGCAATGGTTTGGGAAGGTCCGAGGCCGGCTGGGCCTTGCGGTCAACGTACTGTTTTTCGACAGCCAATTTCCCATGCCGCTCGCTCTGGAGAGCGCACGGCTGCTGCTGCGCAGTTCCCGGGCGCGCTTTGGCAAAAACAGCGCCACTCCACGTCTGATACAACACGTCGAACGGCAACCCGACCGTATTCTGATAGGGTTCCGGGACGGCGGCAGGCAGGAGTTTCCGGTTCAACTTGGTGACGGCCGCCTGGACGGACATCACCCTTGGGCGATTTGCCGGACGCCTCGCGGCGGGTTGACTGTCTGCGTTCCAGGAGTTGGCCACGCAATCCATGCTGGTGATTTGGAGGCGGGGATGGAGCTTCTGTGTGCTCCCGAGATCTTTGACTTCGATTATCTCGATTCATCGGTAGCCCGGTTCCGACTAACGGCAGATAAAGAAGGCCGCCGTCCTCGCGCGACGGCTCATCCCCACAGGCAAAGCCCTCCGCTTTCAGTGCAGGATCTCCAGCAGCGTATTATTCCGCTATTTGAACTGCTGGGGCGATCCGGAATCACTGATTCGGCGCTGCGGGGAATGTTAGACCAGCTTGATGAGCGCCGCGAGCGGTGGAAAATCGACCTGCCTCTTGGGACTCCTGTGCAGGGCAGCGAAGCCGAGATCTGGAGCCAGGTGGCAGTGGCCTTAGTGGAGACGAATTTCAAGAGCCTGGAGCCGGAGTCCCGTCAGTGGATCCTGGACAGGATCACCGAAGGACACTTTTTTGAAACTACCTCGATTTTTCTGAAAATCCTCAAACACCAGCTTGCAGATGAGGAGGCAAAGCCATGATTTTTGAGCAGACACGATACTGGACATTCGCGCTTGACCCGTTACGGGTCGGCGTGGGGCAACAACGGGTCGATCGCATCGACCTGCCGGTGGCGCGGGAACAAGGAACCGGCCTGCCGGTCGTTCCCGGCACCAGCCTGAACGGAATCTTCCGCGCTTACTCTGCTCTCGCAGCAGGCGAGCGCGATTGTGCGGGGAAGGGCGGCCCTGACGGGAGCAAGCATTGCTGCAAATGCGCCGTGTGCGCCGCCTTCGGCTGGGCTCATCCCGTTAACGGCAGTAGGCAAGGGTCATGGCAGGTCTTTACCGCGCACATCCTGCTGTTTCCGATCGCAACACGCCTGGGACCGGTTTGGATCACCTCGGCACAGCAGCTTCACTTCGCGGGACTGAGCACCGAGACTTCGTGCCCAGATGCGGATCAGATTCTTCTTGACGGCACAATGAAGAATCAGGGTGCGAACGCCCAGGCCGCGAACAATGAGCAGTTGGCGCTAGGCTGGCTGCAGTTAGCGTGCCGCCGGCAAGTGCTCTTGTGGCGAGCCTGGCAGTTCCCAAACATTATTACGCACGATGGCAAGGAGGCCACAACGCAGCTTGCCAAGCTTCCTTTCACCCAGGAAATCTCCCGCGTCGGCTTGGTGCCCCATCCGTTATTCATTCAACTTGTTAACGACAACCTCGAGACGCGCACGCTCGTATCGATCGATCCTAAGACAGGAGCGGCCGAGGATGGCGCGCTCTTCACTTACGAGGCGATCCCGCGGGGCACACTGCTCTGGTTCGATACGGTGTTGAGCGAATCGAATATGGAGAACATTACGACGGATCAAGTCCGAACCGCCGTCGCGAACGGAATAGCCCTGGTGGAGTATCTCGGCCTCGGTGGGATGAACACACGCGGGATGGGGCGGGCGAAAATCCGCAAAGCCGAGGACGCGACGACCGGAAATCAGGGAGGCGGAGCATGACAGCAATAAATCTGGATGTGGAGTTCGCCAGGGAGGGAGAGAAGTTACCCCGCGTCGATAAGACGGTTCCAAAGGGCTTTTTCACGGATGCCGGAGCGATCCTGCAACAGCGTGGGGTCTGCGCGCTGCTCGCGTACCTGGATAACGGCCATCCGAAAGTCAGCGAGCATATCTACAAGCTCTTGCGAGGGCGGTTCCTCTCTACGCAGGACGAGAAGAACGACCCCTCGAAGCGCCGTGACCAGATTCGAGATCACTTGGCTACAAATCTTCCGCTCCTGCTCGAAGCACGTCAGTTCCTCATGGGCGTGTTCAATTACGCGCACTTCTATCAAAAGGTCCCGGTTTCCGCCAAGACGGCGGAGGAATGAGGCAGCATCATGGCTTGGACGTGCCACCGCGTTTACTTCCGTTCGGCAAGTGATCTCGCCATCGGTTACACCGAGATCGGTTACGTAAGGCAGACGCGGCTGTATATTCCGGGACGCAATCTATGGGCAGCGTCGATCGAGGCGCTGGCCTGGCACCTTTGCACTTCGCAGCAGCCCGGTGCTGCCGAGTTCGAGAAGGCCAAAACCGAAGTTGAAGAGACCCTACGCTTTTCTTACTTTTATCCCTGGCGCGAAGGTCGGGTCATTGTCCCTTGGAGGACTGAACCCGCAGAGAGCATGCCCGGACGCATCGAGGGCATGCCAGTCGAGGCGTACGGGCGCGAGTTTGTCCGATCCGCGCTTCGCGTTGGGACTAAGGGCGTTGAGGGAACTGCAGAGGACCAGGCTCTCTTTGAGCACGAATTTCTCATCGGCCGGGATGCGTCTGGTGATCGCCGCTGGCAGGGTTATCTCTGGCTTCGAGAGGGGACGACAAGGAATTGGCCGGAGATTTTGAGCCGGTTCAGCATTGGCGGCGAGCGGCGGAGCGGCATGGGACAGCTTCGCTGGGAAGCCTGGGAACCGGCCAACAACATTTTTGGGTTGAGCCAGGACTGCGACAAGGGCGAGCCTGTGATTTCACTGCGAAAGGGAGACAGGGTCTTCGCCCATGTTGCTGTGAAAGGTTGCCGATGCCGTATCCAAGGCGAAATCGAGCCCCTCGTCGGGCGGAAGACCGACCAGCGCGGCCCCAGGCGCGAGATCGAAGCGTCAGGGTTCTTCTGGACACCAGGCTCCGAGATTCTAAGCAATTCCGACGTCCGCTCCGACGTCCGCATGGCGGTGAAAGCACAGGGGACATGGAGTGTCTTGGTGCGATACGTCATCTGTTACGATATAGGCGACGACCGGCGCCGCGAGCATGTGGCCCATACTCTGCTTGACTTCGGCCGCCGCATCCAGGAGAGTGTGTTCGTGGCGGACCTGGATGGAGAACTGGCGGAAACGATGCGGGAACGCTTGAAGCAGGCGCTGGATCTGGCAACGGACCGGGTCCACATCTTTCACCTGTGCGTCGAGTGCTCGGCCAAGGCGGAATCGATGGGAGGGGCGGCGGAGTTGCCCAAAGACCAGGATTTCTACATCCTTTGACGCGATTCAAGTCTAACTCTTTACGAATCAAGCGACTGGTGCGATTGGGCGAGAAGGTAAGAACTACATGGGGATGCATGGAAACCGGCTATCAGCATGATTCAATGGCTCTTATCTTAATTTCAGCGAGTCGCATTTGAAGGCGAATTTCGAGTTTGGGCAGCGCCGGAAGGGGGTGCATGGAAAAGCTCTTGCAATGGCTTGGGGATCAGTGATATAGGGAAGTAGGTGTTCGAAGGACTGCCCCGATTGGAAGGGGTCTAAAACTTGCCACCATGCGGTTCGGTTGGTTTATCCGCGAAGTAAGTTCGAAGGACTGCCCCGATTGGAAGGGGTCTAAAACTCAAGATGCGAACGGTCGGCAAACCCTCGCCTTGATACTCGTTCGAAGGACTGCCCCGATTGGAAGGGGTCTAAAACTTCCGAGCTGCTCATCAGTCATCTTGATCCCGTCGAGGACAGTTCGAAGGACTGCCCCGATTGGAAGGGGTCTAAAACTGATTCCAGAACGGGCGAGTCGCTTCATTTCCTTACCAAGTTCGAAGGACTGCCCCGATTGGAAGGGGTCTAAAACTAGCGCGTCAAAGCACCATATCAAATGCGGACAGTAGGTTCGAAGGACTGCCCCGATTGGAAGGGGTCTAAAACGGAGAATCCGCTTGATAGGATCCGTCTCCTCAGTAAGTTCGAAGGACTGCCCCGATTGGAAGGGGTCTAAAACTCAGTGTTGGATTTTATTCCTTGTAAAAGGGCTAAGTTCGAAGGACTGCCCCGATTGGAAGGGGTCTAAAACCTACTGCTTTGCGAGAGAGCGGCGACTGTGATATCTAGTTCGAAGGACTGCCCCGATTGGAAGGGGTCTAAAACTGCCCAGAACTGGAGAGTTCCGTGCCCCCTAGCGAAGGTTCGAAGGACTGCCCCGATTGGAAGGGGTCTAAAACACACGGCGATACCGTCCTCCAGATCATATCGCCAATAGTTCGAAGGACTGCCCCGATTGGAAGGGGTCTAAAACAAACACCACCTTACTGCAATAACAGGATCAGCCGATTGTTCGAAGGACTGCCCCGATTGGAAGGGGACTGAAGGTTGTCACCGCTAACGTTTTCGCTTTGCCCGCTCCGCTTTCGCTTCCGTGCCGTTGATTCTCTATACTTTCCTGAAGGCAAGTCTTCCAATGTGGTTCGCGGTGCGTTCGGTAATATCTTTCGCCGCTTGGTCTGTCTTCCCGATTGCCGAGACCCTTGCCGCTGCGAACACCGCGTGGGCTGCCCTTACGCGCAAGCATTTGAACCTGTGCTGGCCTCCGGACCCAGTGGCATGTCCGATCCGCCGCGCCCTTTCGTCTTCCGCGCCAGTCATCTGGACGGGCAAATCGTTGCGCCTGGGGAGATGTTCTTCTTCGACGTGAACCTGTTTGATCTGCGAGGGTCTTTGGTCGCCTGGTTTGTGGCGAGCTTTGCGCAATTGGCAAGCGATGGTCTGGGACCACATCGCGGTCGGGCGGTGCTCGAAGGAGTCACGCGTGTGCGGCCTTTGCCGGAGCGTCACATTGTCGATTGTTCTGGCTGGCGGCTGGATGCGGCTATCGAACCCTGGGTGCTGGATTTGACACCGGACAGCACACTTGTGGAGCGAGTAAGGATTGAGTTCGACACCCCCACCGAGGTCAAGGCTGGCGGCCAAATCGCGGCCAGACCGGAGTTCGCCATCCTCTTTGCCCGGGTGCGTGATCGGTTAAGCGCGCTGCGCAGTCTCTATGGGGACGGGCCATTGCCAATCGACTTTCACTCCATGGGCGAGCGCGCTGGCGCTGTGCGCCTGACGCGATGCGATCTGCAACACGTTTCAGTGGAGCGTCGGAGTGGCCGAACTGGCCGGGTGCATCCGCTGGGTGGTTGGGTCGGCACGGCAGAGTACGAGGGCAACCTTGCCGAGTTTGTGCCCTTCTTGAGAGCCGCCGAGTGGACCGGCGTCGGCCGCCAAGCCGTATGGGGAAAGGGCGCCATCCGAGTCACTGTGCCTGGGCGCGACCCCGCAGAATCAACTCCTCGTCAAGATAACCGACTCTGACAAGCACACCACAATACTTAAGGGTGGGAGACAACGATCAGAGGTGGCTTTCCAATTCAACTCTCCGGCTGGGCATAATCGATTCTCTCACAGAGACATGCACGAAGTTCCTGGCCCCACGCTCGCGGCTTGGCGCCGTGGACGATACGCCCGACGGATCTTCCCCGCTGGGGAGGGGAGGGATTGGGTGGTAAGTATTTCTCGGTGAAGCAGTTGGCAAGTTATTGGGGGACGCGAGTGTCTGGCTACATTTGCATGTTGGGGAGATGGACTCCG